>Ga0163154_10001075_pt1 | contig 42614 bp, 35 predicted proteins | sample OliLakLV19MP9P1_FD_148649 | JGI IMG/M metagenome (GOLD analysis project Ga0163154, IMG submission 148649) | Freshwater microbial mat bacterial communities from Lake Vanda, McMurdo Dry Valleys, Antarctica - Oligotrophic Lake LV.19.MP9.P1 | ecosystem: Environmental > Aquatic > Freshwater > Lake >... | reverse complement strand
CTTAAAATTTACTCCAAGTGTATTTATTCTTTTTAAGAAATTGTTTCTCCTGGCAGCATCCGTATTTCTGATTGGGCCAATAGTAGTAACCTTTACCGGAGATACCCCACAAAATTGCAGGGTTGATTTTTTAAGCTGGTTAATGCTTGGCTTTCCGTAAAACAACGAGTAGTACCAGCCGGGTTGATCCATCGTTGTTATTATCCTGGCAGATTTCCCTTTTAATAACTTATCCCACCAAATGGAATCTTTTTTGTACTTAAATGTTATTCCGGGTAAAAAGGTTCTATCGATAAATCCTTTCATTTTTGCCGGCAATCCGCCCCACCAAACAGGATGAATCCATACTAAGTGATTTGCCCATTTTATTGCTTCCATCGCTGTAAGTAAATCAGTTTCAAGCGGCATCACTTGTTTATAGCCAAACTGAAGATTTGAATCAAAATCAAGGGCGTGAATATTTATTTCTTTCACCTCGGCACCATTCGCAAGGGCTCCCATCTTGTAGGAGTCTGCTATAGCCTGGTTAAAACTTTCGGAATTCGGATGTCCATTGATGATTGTGATTCGCTTTTGCATAAATTTTTATTTCTGCAAAACTCATTCTTGTGCATCAATCGAAAAAGGACATTTGTCTAAAAAGTAATTTCTTTTCTTATTCTGGTCAGGTGACGCTGGGTAATGCCTAAATAGGAAGCCAAATATTGAAGTGGTATTTGTTGGACTAGTTGCGGGTAGTTCTCTATTAAGTTTTTATATTTTGAAAGTGCATTTTTCTTTTGTAACTGAAAGATTCTATTCTCCAATTCCATATACTGTTGCTCTGCCATAAACTTTAAAAAAATCAGCCAGGTTACATTATTATTAGCCAGGTTTTCCATTTCTTCTTTACTAATAGTGTACAGTTCTGCATCTTGTAAAGCTTGTATATTTTCCTGTGTGCTATTTCCTGTGAGATAAGAACTGTAGGCAGTCAAAAAGTTATTGGGGAAGGTTAAACAATAGGTAACCTCCTCCCACTTGTCGGATATAAAATAAGTTCTAAAGATACCCGACATAACAAATGCAATACTTTTACAAACAGCTCCGTTTTGTATAAAAAAACCACCCTTTTTAACGTGTTTTTTCGTAACTAATTTTTCAAAATCAGCAATATCAGAATCACTCAAAATTTTAAATCCTTCTAAAAATTCCCGAAGCATAAATAATAAATTTTAAAAGTGTAAATAGTTGATTAAATCATTTGTAAGCCAAATAAACTATCGTATAATCGAGATAAATACAAGTCTATTAACTAACTCATGTTAATTCAATTTTGCTTAATGAATGATCGCTGATGGTCAATATAACAATTGAAATAGCAGCAGTCATAAAATGATTGTCATAGAAAAATCAATGTACCAGCCGCAATCAACTTCCGCCCTTACAATGCTCCAATCTCCGATTGCAGATGAATAATTTGAATCAACAATGGATGACACTAATCCATTAATTATTCCCAGCCATGTTCCCATTTTCTTTTCAAATATAGCATTTCTATTTCTTAACCAAAGTCAATGAAATAGCAAAAATACCCGAATAATTTTGTGTCATTATTTAAACAAATAAAAAAATGGCAATAGTAAAGAAAATATTTCTCGGGCTGGTATTAAGCTCTTAACCGCATCGTGTTCTGTTCAGCAGTTTGCTGTAAATACCAATACGCAACCATTTGAAAGGGGAGGAAAAGTGTGGGGAGAAAAAACACAAAAATGTGGAATAGATGAATGGAAGTGTGAATTTAGAAAAGACAACGACCTGCATTTGTTAGGTATAAATGTAAAAAAGAGCGACGTGAAACAGATGGTTGAGGAATTAAAAGCTACTGCTTATACGATTGAGACAAAATCAAACTTATTTATTCAGCTACTAACTTTTGGAATTGTGGATTACAAAATAGTAAAGGTTATTAAAAGAGTGAATTAACATGAAAAAACAAAAAGAAGTACTCAGTACCCTTTGGGTTTTTGCTACTTTAAACTACCTGTATTGTGATTTAATTGGATTGATGGATTCAAATCTCTTAAAACAATATTTAACAGGAAATGTAGAAGGGCTAACAATAAATGAAAGTTTTTTACTGTATGCAGGTATCCTAATGGAGATCCCAATTGCGATGGTTTTACTATCCAAAATACTAGCTAAAAAAGCAAATTGTTGGGCTAATGCAATTGCAGGATCTATAAAAACTATCGTAATGATTGCCACACTTTTTATGGGGCCTTTTACCCGGTATTATTTATTCTTTGCGGTTATTGAAATTGCAACCACGCTTTTTATCGTTGTCTATGCTTTGAAATGGTTGAAACAAAAAGAAGCATTAACTTAATATTTCTTGTGCAACTTTCTCCTAATCCGGCTCAACGATTCTGGTTTAACGCCAAGGTAAGTAGCAATGTCATATTGGGGTACTCTTTGAAATATATCGGGTCTGGCTTCTAATAGTTTTAAGTATCGTTTCTCGGGTTTGTCGGTAATATAAGAGATCATTAAATTCTGTTGTTCCATAAAAACAGTTTCCATGATTTGACGGGAGATCGATTCTATTCCTGGAAGTTGTTTAAATAGCTCTTTCGCTCTCTGATCATTACCAACCACTACTGTAGTATTTTCCATACAAACTAAATTAAAATTTGAAGCAGTTTTTGCCCCAAAATTTCCCAACGAAATTATCCACTGTTCTTCAGTATAAAAATTTGTAGTGATGTCGTTGCCTTCAATAATTTTAAATTGCCGCACACACCCACTTAGTAAGAAATAAATATCGTTATTAAATTGTCGTTCTTTTATCAGGTAGTCATTTTTTTTAAAATATCTAACCACCATACTGTCACTCAGCACTTCCACTTCGTCTGCAGTGAGGTTAGTGGTTTTTAAAAAGTAGCTTATTAGTCTATTTTCCATGATTGGTGTTGTTTTGGAAGAATCAGTATTTATTTTACAATAGTTTTTGTTTGTATGCTAACATCATTTCTTATTGCACTTCATTAATCATCCCACATGGTTTTTACCGAATAATAAATGCAGGTGTAAATGAAAACAGACTGACCTGCATCTTCATTAGTATTGATGACAAGTCTATATCTTTTCGTGCTAACCCATTTTCATTGCCTAATCTCATTGCGATTAAGACACATCTTCCTAATAACCATTCACGATATTTCTTATTTACTATTTGCTTTTTGTCATCGTTAGTTTGTGCAGACGAAGCGGTGTAAATAGCAGTAGCAGCCATCATTAACACCATCTATTTCGTCCGATATTTTATTCTTTAAAAACATTTTGTCGATTTTCATCCACCATACCCAGCACTGTTTCTTTTATTTTAAAACATAATTTCCTAATGGGGGTATCCCTGTTATTACTCAATACAATTACGGTTAAGTCATCTTCTTTATAATAGTTATAATTTGAAATGAATCCATTCATGGTGCCGCCATGCCGTATCATTTTACCTTGCAACTCATCTTTTTTGCTTTGCAGATAGGGTTGTATTCTAAAGCCATAACCATAGTAACCCCAGTCTTGATTACCGCCATCAAAAAGTAATTCTGTGTATTTATTTGAGAGCAATTTATCACCTAGCAGTGCTTTGCTCCATTTATAAATATCGGTGATAGAGGCATACATATCGCCGGAACCAAAAGCATAGGAAACTACATTTTGTACCCTTCGGAAAATACCGTTTACATTTCTGTAACCAATAGCCCTGTTAGATGGAATATTTAATAGCCGTTCCATACCTGACTGTACCATGCCTGTTGGAATAAATGTTTTTTCTTTTAGATAATCCGGATATTTCTTTCCTGTTACCGATTCAATTACCATTGCAAGAAGGCTGTAATTGATATTGGAGTATTGATGTTTGCTGCCAGGCTTAAAACTTCTTTTTGATGTGTTGATTATTTGCAAAAGCTCCACTGGAGTTATATCCATGATTTCAAAATCTGTCAGCCCATCCAGGCTTGGCAACAGGCCAGATTGTTGTTTCAGCAGGTGATGAATTGTAAGTCCGTCACTCAGTTCAGGTTTTAGTAATGGAATATATTTTGAAACGGGAGAGTGTAAGTCTATAAGTCCATTTTCAACCAATTGCAGGATAGCTACTGCCACGAAGGATTTGGTTAGTGAGCCAATTAAGAACTGCGAGTTAATCCTATTAGGTATTTTGTTTTCAACATCAAAGAAGCCATAAGCTGAACGGTGTATGACCGAATCGCCTTTGGCAACCAACACTGTTCCCTGAAAAATACTAGTATCCATAAACGAGCGGATATATTTTTCAATACCGATATGCTTAACTTCTATCTGGTCATCGATTGCTTTAAACTCGTTTAATAAGGTTTGTAAGGAAGTATGTTCTTGACGAATACTTAAATCAATTGGTGTAACGCCTGTATTATTTTTAGCATTGGGATTAGCACCATATTCTAATAGTAGTTTTGCAGATTGAATGTTGCCAGTCCAGGCCGCCCAATGCAAAGGCGTTTCGTGAATTCCATCGACCGCATGAACATTTGCTCCATTTTTTAATAATTCCTTTACCATAGAAACGTTGTCGTATTCTACTGCCCAATGCAATGGAGATATTTTATCGTGATTATTTTCATTAACATTAGCGCCTGCCCTGATTAGAAAAGGAACCAAAAATTCGTAACTTAATTTGCAAACCATATTCAAGGCAGTAGCCCCTTGCTCATTTTTCAAATTCACATTAGCGCCAAGGTTGACTGCGCTTTTTATATCCTGAACATTGCCATGTAAGGCAGCACGGAGGAGTAAATTATTTGCACTATCATTGTTTTGAGCATGTGCTTGTAAACTGATTATGAACCAAAGGAATAAAAAGTACTTCATATATTTTTTACATTTACACGCTTAGAAGCTGTTTAAATTTAATTGGAGTAACTGAGTCAGAAAGCCAATGATGCCATAAAAAACTGAACTTAAACGGAGCGTCGCCAATGTCGATGCCATAAAAAACTAATGATGGTAAACAAATTAATCGTTTCTAAACAGCATCTTACTGATTAAAAGAAATGTTTCATGACTCAACAGCCCGCAATTTATTTTTTGTTACTAAGCTTAACGGCATATCCAAGTTGAGCATAAAAAGGCAAGCCTGGCGTGGTTTTAAAATCCTGCGTAATTACGCGGCCAACTCTTAAAGTAATATCACTTTGTTTAAAGGATACTCCGGATTGAAGTCCATAATAAAAATTACCTCCTGTTGATGGCTCATACCAGCCATCTTTTACATTTGGAAAAACGTCTTTATAGAATTTTTTATGCTTGAAATGCGTAACGATGGCTTTGTCAAAACCTATTTCCCCCGCTATAAACCATTTCTTTTTATAGTACCCACCTGTAACAGACATATCGCTTCCAAAATTCACAAGACGTACATAATCACTTTCGTATCTTCTGAACACACCTTGTACTTTTGCTGTAAAAGCAAATTTACCAGCCTTTATCAATCTTACCGTGGCTCCGATTTTTGTCTTATGATCATCCAGCAAATTATCTCCAAATGGTATGGAGTATTCTGCATTGAGAATAATTGGAATTTTTATTTTTAATTGATACCCATACCCGAGGCCGGCAGTCAATGAATAATCCAGGCCTGTATTTATACCTAAAATATGCCTGTCGGTTTTTTGCAACCTGGCCCAATTAATTGTTTGGCCATAAGTGTTAATGCTTACTACTACAAAAGCTACTACTAATATTTTTTTGAACATTATTTTTATTTTAAAGAATTTAAATAGGAAAGTGCGGTTGGATAAAAATTATTCCAGCCGGTGGGAAAAGAAATCATATTGTGCCCTACGCCGTTTACTTTTAATAGCTGCCGATTGGGATAGGGCGAAGACACTTTTTGTGCATGTGCCAGGCCATAAGCCTTGTTATTTTCGCTATAAACAAAAAGTACCTTAGTACTGTACTGCGATAAGTTTTTTGTCCAATCTGGCTTATCTCTTTCCCCAATATCAAACAAGGCTTTATTTACAATGGCACCTGGTCTCCAAACTGGAGGTGTTCCTTCATCACCTGTGGGACTATCCTTACTACCTTCTGCAATTCCAAGCAAGCCATATTTATAATCTAAAATAGCATGCTCCGATTCTTTGCCTGTAAGAAACTGGTCAGCGTATAGAAGATCATTTAATAGCTCGCTGGTAAATTTTATATCTCTGGATCGTTTTACATAATCCAATACATCCTGCCAAACAAAGCCACCAGGCTCAGCAAGCACTACCCCATTAATACGTGTTGGGTATTGATTGATATAAGCGGTTGCGAGCATGGCTCCCCAGGAGTGCCCAAGCAGGAATACTTTTTGAGTTGGAGAAGTTCTATAGTGTGTTACAACAGCCGTCAAATCATCATACATTAATTGTAGTGAATAAGAATCTTTGGAATGCCTTTTAGACAAACCAGAACCACGCTGGTCGTAAAAAACAACCCTGTAACCTTGATTAGCGAAGCCTTTGCAATTAAGCAAATAGCGATAGTCAGCACCTGGGCCACCATGCAGTACTATTAACAATGCATCATCCGGTTGTCCAAATGCTTCGGCATGCAATTGCGTTCCATTTACAGCAATGGAGGGAAGCGATACGTCTTGCTCCACAGTTTTGGGTACTAAATTTCCAGCGTCATTAATATCTCTTTCTTTTGTACAGGCAGCCAGTATTACTGTGGCAGCAACGGCAAGCGAGAGGTTAAGTAATTTAATTTTCATAGCCATTTTTTTTATGATTGCGCTGTTATTCATTAGGTGTATGATTGAGTATTTATTTCGTACCGGTTGCATTTTTTTTAAGTAGCCAAACAACAGGTAGTTACCAGTGTTTCATGTTTGATTATTTTATGCAAATCTTGAAAATTTTTGTGCGCTGATTTTTATTTTTCTACCAACAGGTATAAATTAAAGACGTAAAGAGAAATTTGGGAGCATTTCTGTGCACGCCTGGTTTGTGTTCAGTTTAAGTTTTGCATATTTGTTTTAAGCAGATTTGAAGCGCACAAATAACATGGACACATTAAAAACAACAACTTTTATTTTTTTGACCCAAGGACGAATATACATGCTATTCACCTTCATTATTTTCATAAATAAAGTCTTCACTTACAGAATCGTTTTGATTTTAAAACCACTTAAATCATTGTCATAATTCTCCACTGATAAATGGCCTGATTTTGACCTTAACTGATTCCGATAATCCATTGTAAAGTGAACCCATCTTTGATTGGATGAAAGCTATTTTAACCACTCTCACAATTTTAGGCGACTTCTCCTGTTCACTTCCTCTTACCATAATGCCTAATAGTTGTCCTTCGGAATTGAATACACCTCCTCCACTCATACCGGGTATCACTTCTGCTTCAACAAAGAATTCTACTTTCGGATTATAGGTTAAGTCACCCTCTGAATCTCCGGCAGCTTTTAATTTGAGCATAACAGTTGCCACTTCCGCATCAGACAATATTTTCCCGTAAGCCACTGCACCATTGGGGTAGTTGGCTCTATCCTGTGGGTACCCTACAGCAATGGCTTTTTCACCATCAATAGGATTATTCCACGTTCGATTTGCCTTTGTGCGATTTTCAGGATCGTACATTTCCAGTGGGGTATTTTTTTGTACTGTTTTAGGGTATTTAGGAAATGGCCCTTGCTCTATTCGTTGATTGTCGATTATACCTAAATAAAAATCCTCTTCAGGTAATATGGTAGTGTTTGTGGCACTTGAAGAAACATTAAAATGCAGGAAAGGGAAATCAGCTATCAATGTATTGCTTAATGTAATATTTCCATTGGCAGGTGGAATTTGTGAGGTTTCGAAAATACCAAGGTTCTCTGTAGATAAATCGAAAACCTGTGCATTCCGGGAGGTCCATCCCGATACACCGTAGACATGATTGGCACTAATGTAAAGACCTAACCCATAATCATTTTTTCTACTCCATATTGTCTTTGATCCGGGACCTCTTCTTCCCACGCTCCCCCGCACTTTATTAAGGAGGTTGATAAGATTCTCTTTATTTCGTGATATCTAAATGAATCTTCCGGGCAGTTGATGCAACAGAATACCTTATTGGATTGTGTTAAATAAAAAACGGCCCTGCAAAGTGAGGGCCGTTTTAACCTTAATACCTAAACAATGAAAAAATGTGGAAGGCTTGGACAAACCTTCTTATTAAAATGCCCTCTATATCCAGGCAACGAACTATTTTATTTTATTTCCTCGCAATAATAACCGGCACTCAGTAACATATTTTCCACTTCTTCCCCCGCCATATTGTTGGCCATAATCCTCAAAATATTATCATCGTCATTCAAATCTACATTCCACTTATATATATTTGGATGTACATCCAGCGATGGTTCAATATCCTGAATACAGTGAACAGTTGACAGGCTTGTTTTGAATATCAGTATTTCCATAACAACTTTTTTTTTCTGTAAAGTCCCCCGTACAGGCATAGGTAAACACCCATACGTTGGGGTTGATTGATCTTTACTTTTTGTAAGAATGTAACTCAACTAAATTTAATTTATATGATGTATCGCAGCCTCGCTGTACGACAAAAAAATTCGTAAGCAGGATGTTGTCGGGAATGAAAAGGATTCCTTTAAACCAATGCTATTTTATTATGAATTCTTCTTAACAAAATAGCGGATGAAGCAGCAGCAATTGCTATCTTTTTGTCTTCACCTAACTTACTATTCATCCAGATAACTTTGCCCCAAAAATCGATTACAGCTATCACGTTATCATCAACCGTTAGTTCATATCCAGAGGGCATCTTAAAAGGAAGGTTCCTGGCTTCACCTTTATCACTGACCAAATTTTGACTATTGATACTTTTTATAATGATGGTATCCTTTTCGCTGGTGAGTATGCCGCCTTCGTTTATACCATTTGTATTAGTCATGTCAAACCTGTTCTTATCCGCTTTATTTTCAAAACTGCTGTAAAGGGATAGGTCCCAGGTAGATGGCTGGCTTATTGAGTGCAATAATATTACCGCTGAAAAAGAATACTGGAAATTTTTTGGATCACTCAGTTCACTCAGCCAACGATTATTGGTTGTTATCCTTGTTTCTTCAGACACTTTTCTTTCCAAAGCAAATACCTCGGCAGTATTTTTACCGTCATTAATAGTGAATTCAAATTTGTCTTTTTGATTGTTGGTAATACTTGTTCTGTCAATTTTAAATGCCCGCAATACTCTTTCTTCACTGGAAATATTTGTATTCCTATCTTCCCTGGAGGTTGTCATATTCCACCCTCTGCTAATGCGGGATGTATTATAGTTTCCAAAATCGATTCCTTTTTTGCCGTTGCCATTCCCTAAGCCTGCTATTGACATTTTTACGGCCTCGGCTTTAAACTGTTCAGGAACAGCCATGAACATTTTAGGAGCTTTGCAGGACGATAAAATAAATATTGCCATTATCGTTACGCTCATTATTTTACTTGTACTTATTCTCATAATTTTTTGCTTATTGATATAAATTTCTACGAATAGTTAGTATAACTGCTGTTGCTGCAATTGCATCTCTAATTTTTTTATCGGCATTCTTTTTTATCCAGAAACTTCTTCCTATTTCTTTAACACTAACGGCGCCAACTATTTCGTTTTTGTAAGTAAAGGCATACACCATATTAAGACTGGTAAACTTTTGCTCCAGCAGATACTGACTACTATTTTCTTTAAGCAACAGGTTCATAACAATAAAACTTATTTCATCATCCTTACAAACTAATTTGCCTTTTTGCTCCACATCTTTTGATGCATTTAGATTGGACGCTACCAAACTCCATTTGCTTAAAGGTTCGCTACCCGGTACAATTGATGCAATTAAAAAATCGGTATTACGGTTTCCCCAAAAACTTGAATCTTGTTTTTGTAACAGTCTGAATCTTTCATCTACTTTCAAAAAAGCAGCACACTCCGTAGTTAAGTAAGTACCATCGCCCGTTTCCAATTTAAACCGGAATGCATCCCTATTTCTGTACTTATCGTTACGCCTGAGTGGAACTGATTCAATCACCAGGATTTGGTTTAATGGATCTATAGTACCAACTGTAAGGAAGGTTTTGACTTTACGCTGAACGTTTGAGGTCTTATATTCAGCAAATGAAATATTCTTGCTCAATGGATTCTTTCTTCCTCCCATTTTGTAGGGTTCCATATCCGTTTGCAATACTTCTTTATTAAGCTGCGAATAAGAAAATAGTGGCGTACCTATAAATAAAAAGATGCTTAAAACTTTTATAGCATTTGTAATCATGTTGTGTAAAAATTAATGTCCGTAGGTGGCTTTGTTTTCGTTCGTAACTCCTCCAATTGTTTCGGTTGTTACTGCAATAAGTTTGGATGCATCCAATTGAATAATCTTATGAACCACATCATCCATTATAATTTCGGTTTCATTCGCATTGAATTTCCAGGTCTGGGTATCAATTACATCGTTGGGTTTGTTGGGGGTACAAGCGTTCAGGCCTTCGCTGTAAAGCACTGTTAGATTGGTATTGAATTTAAACCTGTTATCCTTTATACAAAGTGGAAATTGGGGAAATAAATCTTCCCAAATTGCACTACCAATTTTTTCTTCTGCCTTCACTACTACCCACTCTTTTTCTGTGAGCAATTTCATCTTTTCGCTAACAACCGGGGTTGCTAATTTTTCTTTCCCGCAAGCAGCCAGCATTAGGCTTAGTACAATGGATAAAAAATAATTTGTTCTCATTTTTTAGAATTTAGATTTGTGTTAGAATTATATAAAAAAATTAATGGCGCAATATTACATTTCCCTTTTTATGACCAAAGTCAACATAATTGTGTGCTGCTACAATTTGCTCAAATGGGTAAATCCTGTCGATTATTATCTTTAGCTTGCCTTTAGACAACATCGTGCAAAGCAAATCGAGGTAAGCTACTTTCTCGTCAGTCAACGTGTATATTGAAAGCCTTTTTCCGCTCACTTTTAATAAAGGTCTCAAAGCGGAATGCTTTATCTTACCAACTGCATCGAAAATAACATCAAACTTTTCTTTACACTTGGTAATGGGTTCTTTGGTATAATCAATCACTTCATCTGCACCAATAGAACTAACCAATTCGAAGTTTCCAATGCTGCATACAGCTGTTACATGCGCACCCAAATATTTTGCTATTTGCACTGCATAGGTTCCTACACTACCTGAAGCGCCATAAATAAGTACTTTCTCACCCGCCTTGATTTTCGCCTTAATTAAAATTTGTAAAGCAGTCATTCCGCCGATAGGTAAACCCGCAGCTTCTTCAAATGAAATATCCGGGGGCAACAGGGCCAGAACACCTTGTTTCCGTTTTTCAGGAATACAAACAAAATCAGCATACGCACCATTTTTTAAACCCGTTGTCGTTCCAAATACAGTATCACCTTTTTTAAACAATCTCACATCTTCTCCAACCCCTTCTACTACTCCTGAAAATTCAAATCCCAAAATTGAACGCCTTGGCTTTGTAATTCCAAAATGCAGGCGAACCAATACTGTAAAGAACTTAGAACCTGGAAATTCACCTTTGCGCATCCAAACAACGCCTGCCGAAACGGTAGATGCATACACCCTTATCAATACCTCATTATGCTTTGGAACAGGTTTGTCAATTTCTCTAAATTTTAATACATCCGGGGTACCATATTCTGTATAAACAACCGCTTTCATTTATTAAAGATTAAGCAATTAGTTTTTTAAAAATTATTTTGATCAAAGACTGGTACTATGTTGAGAACAAAATGACGATCGCCTTTTCACTACCCGAATAGTTTTCCCAATCATCACTGAAAAAAGTTCCAGAAGATATGTAATGGCTTATCATATTTCCGGATAAATGCTTCTATCGAAATCACATCTTTGGGAGCAATTCTATACCCAAATTTTACCTGATAAAATGATGGTAAAGCAGCGCCCAAAATACCCAATAAAAAGTTGCGACTTCCTGCAAAAAAACTGCAATAAGTATTAGCGTCTTTGCCATTTTACTGACTAAATACAAACCTTGCGCTTAGTAAGAACATAGCGATGTTTGTTAAAAGCTTCTGCAACCTGGTGATTGTTTTTATACAATGCAAATTTGAAGCTAACAACTAACAATATTCTTAACTTAAGTTAACAAATTTGTGGAAGATTGAAAATGATATGTTAAAAGAATGAAGGATTTTAAAAACGAACAGGTGTCTCAATACCTAATGTTTTGCCTTTTGATCAACACACCAAAGGGAGGATTTTAAACGCTTATTGCAGGGCGTGTAAGGCAGCCCGTTGCAACTATTTATACAATTGCGCATATAACTTATTCGTATTATTTACAATGACGCACTCCGGCATACAAGTATTCTTGTCTGCGAATAAACGTTTTGGTTGATGCTTCATTTGTTATTTTTTAGCCTCAATTTTCACACAAGCCACATTTTCAAATTTTGTAAAAATGTTTCTAAAGAAAACGATATTAACTATTACACCAAATCGATCAACCATGCTAGCTGCAGTGTAGGTTTTTCTTACATTAAAAAACCCAGACTATAATATTCTACAATTCTGAAGCCAGTTCATTTACAACAGTTCTCTTAATTGGGCTATGTACTTTGCCATTTAAAAACATCCCAATAAAAGTATTTCTCACAGCATAATGATAACTCACAACGCAGATAACTGTGGTGACTGATAATGAAATTAAAAACTTAAAAAAAACTGGTATTGCTAAACCACTGATTAAGCCCGGCATAAATGCTACAATGGGAAGGTGAATGATATAAACCCAATATGCAGCCTCCATTATGTAACTAAGCCGGGGCGAATAGTTGTTGAAATAGGTCATAAAAAATGCAATAAATCCGAAAATAAACATGGACCCGAATAAAGCAGAAAGTAATTCTCTAAGGTAAAGCCAACCAGTTGAATCTGGCCAGGGAATAAGGATAAATAAGAAAAAAAATATTGTTGCTAATACGAGTTGCGCTATTGGGTAACCCTTTAATTTACCAAGACTATTGGTTTTAAAAATAACCCAGCCTGTTTCAAAAAATAAGAAATAAGTCATGAAGATTGGTACGTCAATACTCCATTTATTGTTTGTTGTGAGAAAGGGCTCACCTATCCAAAATTGGCAAAGGAAAAACAACACCGTTAAACAAACAAGTCTAAGCCAGCATCGCTCAAGTATATAAGAAAATATTTTATTAAAAAACGCCGTGAATACTGTATTTTGATTGAATATTTTTGCGATTGCCCACCCGCCAATTGAATAGAAAATCAAGAAGTATAGAAACCAAAGATGCAATACATTAAACGGTAAAAATTTACCTGCAATCATTTCCTCCCAGGCAATAGTTAATGGATAACCAACACCAGAAAACGCTGACTTTGTAAAAGTAAATGCAAAAAAAGCGAGCGGATAAACAATCAAAACACCTGCTATTAAAGGAAGTAAAATCCGGTTTATTCTGTTCTTCAGCATTTGCTGGGCCCCTTTTTTGTAAAACAACAGCGCTCCAAAATATCCGGATACAACAAAAAAAACAGGCATACGGAAAAAGTGAATGATTGCTACAATAATATCAAAACCAATTGAATTTTCAGGATTTTTTAATGGCCAGAAATTTGCATAATCTGCGCTGGCATAAGTTATTCCTGCATGTAAAACGATCCCTAATAACATCATGATGGCTCTAAGCGCATCTAATGCAAATATTCTTTCTGAATTCATTTTATTTGGGTTTTTATTTTTTGATTAAGACGGGTAATGAAAGGGAATGTTACAAAACCTTACTATGTTTTTTCATGTTACAGCTAACATTTTTCGGCCTGTCGATGCAGCGAATTTTTGGCATAACAATTCATACCAGGCAAATTGCTGGAAGTTGTACTAATGATTTTACAAAGCGGGTAGACCTTCTATTGCGAAACCTTCGCTGGAAGTAATTTCTATGTCTTTTAAGTTGAAGCTTTATTATATCTCCACCTGTTATTGTTTTCGTCCCCTTAAGCTGTCAATGTTGTTGCCTGTGAGGTTCTGAATATTTCTTGTAATCTGCTCAATGTCCCAGTTCCACCATTCTAGCTCTGAAAGCTGTTTGATTATATCATCCGAAAATCGTTTTTTTATTTCTCCGGCAGGATTTCCGCCAACAATTGAGTAAGGCTCAACATCTTTTATTACGGTTGAATTTGTCGCAATGATTGCGCCGTCTCCAATGGTAACTCCCGCCATAATTGTAGCATTGTAGCCAATCCAAACGTCGTTCCCAATATTTATGTCTCCCTTTCTCGGATATGTTTTTCCTTCCATTGCGTTTTCCCAGCCGTTCCCAAAAATGGCAAAAGGATAAGTTGTCACTGCGTTTGTCAAATGATTTGCCCCGTTCATAATAAAAGTTACGTTTGAAGCAATCATACAAAATTTCCCAATGATTAATTTGTCGCCAACAAAATCAAAGTGATATTTCACGTTCTTTTCAAAATTCTCAACGTTTTCAAAGTCATCATAATAAGTGTAGTCGCCAACAATAATGTTTGGATTTTTGACAACGTTTTTTAAAAAACAAAGTCGGTCGTAATTGTCAAGCGGAAATATTTTGCCTTTGTTTGGTCCTGTCATTGCTATTATTTTAATTGTTAAAAACCAATTGAGCTAAGATATCCTCCTAAGTTTTTCAGCATTGCGATGTGGCAAATTTTACAATGATGTTTCATGCAAAGCAAAATGCTAAAGCTTGTACAAATGTTTCTACGAAGGAGGTCACCTGTCATATTTTATTTAAAAATCAGTATCATCGGTTCAAAATTCATTATTTCGCTGGCATTGGTTTCATTTTATATTTTGACAACAACTGATTCAGTGATGCTACATTATGCCTTTTTCTTTCTATGTCATTTGATAATGTTGTGTCAACTGGTGCCAATAACATTTCGCCTGTTTTGTCATCAAATACAAATTGAGTTCCGAATTTTTGGTATCCAAAAGAAAAAAGTAAATAACGGTCATAATTTAAAGCAATCATTCCAGGGAAATTTTCCTTTTTGATTGTTATACTGTCTTGCTGCTTTTCCAATTCACTCAAGGCATTTGATGAAAGGTGATAAGCCAAAAGAAAATTTTCAGGACTAATACTGGTTAATTGCCCTTCACAAATTTTTCCTGCTGTATGTTGTAAAATCAGGGCAGCCCTAAATTTATCTATCGGTGTTTTTACAAGATTATTTGCAAGCATTTCAAATATTTTGTTACGATGTATTTTGTCGTAATTCTCCAAAATCACCGTATCAGTTTTTTCATCGAGTTCCCTAATCTCAATGTCTTTTAAAAAAAGCTGTTCAATTATGGGATTGTCCTCTATTTTGACCACTTGTGCGATATGCTTTTTTGAACAACTTATCGTCACTACTATTAGTATCAATGAGAATAATGGTGAAATGAACTTGTTCATACTTCAGTTTTTTATTTTTAGTTTGTGTTTATTATTGCTCGTTTCTCAATTCTTTTTACAACTATCCATGCAATCAATAAATTGTCCTTAGTGCTTAGTAATGCAAATTTCTTGTCCAGGAAAAAATATAGCATTGGATACAGGCCAATGATTATTCCCATTGTTGCAAATAATATCCAAAGTGCTTTTTTAGTCATCGGGTGAGTCTGATTCCGTTATCATATTATTCCTTTTATTCTAGCGGGCTAGTCCATTTCCATGCACTCAGTATAATTACAACTATTAGCATCACTTCAATAGTGGCGATGATAATATAGTGCGGAGTTAAACTCCCTCCACCAATAACGTAAAGCATCGTTACAAAAGCTGCAATAATATTTGATATACGATTTGCTCTATAAGGCAATGCTCTTGACAGGTAAATCATCAGTATAGGGATATTAGTTATGATAGCTGCGACTGCCATTGTTGTATTAACATCTCCTCCAATAATGTCAAGCGTATTTTTATTTACAAGTTCTATCATTATAGAAAGAATGTCCGCAAAAATGATGTTCAACATTATCACTACCCACAATGTTGAAAGTTTGATTTTTATATCCATAGTTTATTGAGTTAAAAATTATACCCGAAGTGAAGCCCCGGTTCACCGAAAAAGAATTTTGATTATTTGTCGTCAAGTTGTTTGAAAGAAGCAGGCATTTTAGTATAATAAGGAGGGTAAGCAATACCAATTGATGGTTTTATAAAAAACCTATCCTTAAAGAGTTTAATTTGATAGTCAACTCAATTAGTGTTGAATATCAGAAAACCATTACCCATTTTATTACCGCTTTCATTCACAAATATTTGCCGGGCAGGCATTATGTGTAGTGCTGCGTAAAGCCCATTCCATAAAAACCTTTGATAAGCAATATCAAACGGAACGCTCGTAGGTAATTGAATTCGAGATTTTAATTTCGTCAATTGTTTGGCCGCTAATAACGGGAACCAATGCAGGGTCGGTATTAATGCCGAAGCTGTGGGGAATTGCATCCACCAAAACCATAACTCCAATAATTAGGAAAACTATCCACGCATACTTTTCATAAAATTTTTCGTTCATAGGTTTTTCATGTTTCAATACGAGGCCATTTCCATGCATAACGGATAATTAGACAGAAAAGAACAATTTCTACAACAGCGCCAAACACCATGTGCATCCAAGCCTCTCCTGCCAAATTAAACAACATATAAGGAATATAAATCGCAGCCAAGATTATGTTTATGCAACGATTTACTTTAGCTGGCAAGGCAACAGAAAGGAAAATCATCAGTGCCGGAATTGTAACTGAGGCGAGTGCTACCAGAAGAAATCCTTGCGTAATATCAAATTCAAACACTCTCCCTGTCTGAATATCTTCTATCTTACCCGGCATATATAAGTGGAAATAGTCAAGATAGATAATGAGAAACATCAAACTCGCCCACAACGTAGCAAGCTTAAGTTTCAAACTGACCTTGATTTCTTCCAGGGCATTTTGCTGCATTTTTTTTGCATTCATAAATTATCAATTAAAAATTGTATCCGAAATGCAGTCCTGGTTCAGGAGTCCATTTTGGCCACTTGTCATCTTTTTGTTTAAAACCATCAGGCATTTTAGTATAATAAGGACGGCCAGCAATACCAAGAGATGGTTCTATAAAAAACCTATCCTTAAAGAGTTTAAAGTGATAGCCAACCCGATATGTGTTGAATATAATGAAACCATCACCCACCTTTTTACCGTTTTCATTTTTAAATGTTTGCCACATAGGCGCTACGTGTATTGCTGCGTAAAGACCTTTCCGAAAATATCTTTGATAAGCAAGACCAAAACCAAACTCTCTTATATGACCAGGATATTTCTCTTCAGGTTTTCCGTATGCATCATTGTAAAAAGGGTTAATACCAAGTGGCCAGGCATGTTTCCAGGTTATTAGTTCAAGAGAAATTACATCTTTCCCGGTAATACGATAGCCTACATTGAGTTGAGCGAAGCCGGGTGGGTTTACCTTATCTAGATTACCCAATAAAAACAAAGTGCTACCAACGAAGCACCGTTTATAAGTACTGTCGGTTTTAGCATATTGTGCATTCACCTTTAAACTGCTTGTTAAAACTAAAACAAGTCCAATCCATAAAATTTTCTTTTGCATATCCTTTTATCATTTAATGATATTGCAAAAGTAGATTGATGGTAAGCCAACAATCGTTCACTTAAGTTAAGAAAGACAGTGAACCGGCTTCTTTTTTTCAATGAGTCTGGCTCGCATCCGGCTCAGCGATTGTGGTTTAATACCTAAAAAACTTGCTAGTTGATGCTGGGGCACTCGCTGAAATAAATCGGGTCTGCTTTGGAGGAGATTTAAATATCGCTGTTCAGGGGAAGAAATCTTAAACTCGTCAAAATTGATTTGCTGCTTTGCTAAAAGTTCTTCTGACAATATTCCACACATTACTTGAAATTTAGGAAATTTAGTATTTACTTCAACTCCCATATTTGGGTTTGTAATTGTTAGTATGGTATCCTCAACACAACTTATAAAATATTCAGATGGAGCATTATTTATAACACAATGGGGTACTAAACCTTCCATTTCTGTAAAAAAGGCGGTAGTTTTTTCTTCACCATTTATGATGTAATATTTCCGTATGCATCCTTTTAGAACAAAATATTCATCCTGCGACTTCTGTCCTTCTTTGAGTAAAATAGTCCCTTTCTTAACAGTGCGGAATATCTCTAATGAAAGTATTGCGTTCTTCTCATCTTCTGTTAGAGAAATGTATTTTGATATAAAGTCAAATAGTATGTCTTGCATTTTTTTATATCGTTTAGTAAGTTGTTCTGAATATATAAGCAGTCCCAATGTTATACCGCCACTTTTAATCAAAATTATAAATATATAACTTGGCAGCAGATTTTATTTTATCCACAGTTTTACCCTACCCTTCAAACTGCAATGTGGACGGGACTTTCCGCCTGCGGGAATGAATGAAGCCAGCCCCGTTAAATTAACAAACTAAAAGGTTTAATTTAGGTGAGATCATGTTAATATTACTAAAACCCTTTAAAAAGGCAGGTTATTATTTAACAGTGCTTCATTAAATTGCTGCACACATTTAACAGATTGCATTTGCGATTTACAAAAATACAAACAGCGTCCGGTAAAATAATGGAATACATATGCTACTGAATAATACAACAGAACCAATCAAAACCAATACACTTAACCAAAGCACCGTTGTACCAATAATATACAATACCAAAACTTATAATTAAATAACAAATACTTCATAAATGGCTATTTGCTGATCCGTTTATGAATACCTGATTTACACCAATAAAAAGTGTTTGGTACTTTTGTAAAACGGGTAAACTCTACATTGGTAATTAAAACTAGTGGTGGTGTTGCCTTAGGCTGAACAAAAAACTTCTTAACTTGAATCACTCTGCTGCCATTGTATCATTATTTGTGATCTATATAAACGTTGCGCCCTTTTGTGTTGCATAAATCCAGCTTTCAAAAAAGTACTAACTTACTAATTTACCATAAAAATGGCGGACCTCGGATGCTTACATTTAAACAGCTGTTGTTTCCAATATGTCAATGAGCTTCGTTTTCAAATAATTGTTTTCTTAAAACTTTAAAAATTACTATCCTTTTAGTTCATAGGCTTTGAAATACTCTATTATAAATTTCTTTGGATAATTTATTGAGTGCTCTTCTACACCCAATTCCGGTATTTCATAAATCCCCAACATAAATTGCATTGGGTAATTGGGGGATTGATTGATTGTTTTTACCAGAACATTATCAATATAGAAATTGATTGTTTCCGGTTTCCATTCTGCCGCGTATACATGAAACTTCCTCACATCCATTTTATATGCATGCTCAGTAAAATCTTCATTGAGATTTTTGTCGTTGAACTTGTGAATGCCCATTCCAATTTGTACACTATCGTCTTTAATATTCCATCCTTTAACTTCCATAATACATAATTCTGAAGATCTTTCAGGTTTGTCTTCATAGCCAATCATCCACAATGCCACTACATTCGTCTTGGTAGCCGCAAATTTGGCCTTCATTTCAAAATATCCATATTGAGGCACAAATTTCTTTTCGTTTAACTGTTGCTCACGAACAACTGCATTGAGATTAAAAAATTTATGTTGACCAATACTGCTACCAAGTGGGCCGGCATAATTACCGGTTTGAATAGAAGAACATTTTACATTTCCATTAAACTCCGGACACCAGGGTTTTTGATTTTCTGTAATTTTTAAAATTAGCTTTCCATCTTTTACTTCATAGTTCGGTTTTGATAATTCTCCGGAGCTCCAATGCGGTAAATAATACGGCAACCATTTTGTTGAATCTAAAAACGGGGAAACAAACTCTTCATCAAAGAGGAGTGTATAATTTTTCTTCGCTGCTGCAATTGCAGATGAATCATTTTTGGAAAAATCGAACTCATTATTTAATTGTGCCAATAGCTTTATTTGAATGAATGTGAAAACTAAAAATACTATTATTTTCATGTTTTCTATGTTAGTTTATTGAATTCTTATAACCATAAATGATGTCACTTCATTTCACCCAAATTGATCTTCATATACGCTGATAGTCGTTTCTCATGGCTATTATCGCTTGCTTCAAGAGAACTCATTATCTTAAATTGTTCCGCTACTGGTTTATACTGGCTCAATTGTTCTTTTGCCTGAATTTCATCAACCTTAATCTCAAATACAACGATTCCTTTCATCATTTTTGTCTTGTAGTCATGCGGTAGCCTATCCCATTGAAGCTTATATGATATTTCATACGACTCAATTGTTTTTTCAAGTATCTGATACAATTGATCTTCGTCTTTAATTATTTCACACTGCCCATAAGCATGAATGGCTACATGATTCCAGGTGGGTACATTTATTTCAGTTTCGTACAGTTGCGGAGAAATATAGGGATGTGGCTCTGTAAAAATTACCAATGATTTATTGCATTCAATATCTTTCCACTGACTATTTACTTTTGCAAAATGAGAAGTGAGAATAATTTCATTGTCCCTTTCGGAAATTAGAAAAGGTAAATGTGTAGCAACAGGTAATTTGTCCTTAGCAGTAATGACTGTTCCAAAACTAAACTTTTTCATAAATGCTATTATTTCTCCTCTATCTGTGAGCAAGTTGTGTTTTGGTATATACATATGATATTTTAATATAGAAGAATAAATAAAAGGTTAGCGTTGAACTTAGATAAACGCTTCTTTTTTGATGAAACTACAAACATTGGATAATTATATTCGGAATCCAAAATAGCCATAGCGTTATAATACAATTGGCTTCCAAATTTTAAAACCGCATGACTGCAAAGATCTGTTGAATTCATAAATTTACTCCGCTACAATGGGGGCATACTTTGATATTTTTTGGGCAGATACTGAGCAATTTAAAATGCTGTGCTGCATCGTTTCAGCAACTTATCTTAAATCCATAAAAAGGATAATAAAATAAAGCTTAAAACGGAAACAGGTTAACCAATCCTTAAAAAATTAGTTTACAGCATTATAATATCGATACAGGAGAATATGCAGCTTTTAAACTATTTATTGAACTGTAATATTATATGTAATAAAGCTATTATCAGGTTGAGAAAATTTTAGTATATAATTACCAGCAGTGCTTTTGATAAATTTATAAGGAACTACCAATGTAACTAATGCCTCGCTACATACACATCCCTGATAGTTAGCAGTAACAATAATTTCGGATGTATTACCGATATTTTTTTCTGAGTAATTACCAAATCCTGCACAACCGTTAAGGCCTTCAATTGAAATATTCAATGTAAGTGCTGTATTGATATTTATAGATTTAGGCACCTCAACCTTTAACACTTTTGCAATCTTAGTTTCAGAACACTGTAAGTCTTCTTCTGCTTTATTACAACTGGTAAACATGGCTACAGTGGCCAGAATAATTAAGGAAAAAACAGGACATTTCATAATTAAGGTTTTTTAAAAACTAAATTGACAACATTAACTCCAAAACGGTTGCACAAAAAAAAATTTTTTTTACAACCATTTTTTAGTGCAGTAAGATAAAAGCAAACGAATATTGATGCTACCATTTGTTACATGCCGAATTTAATTGTACCATAATCTTTTATACGAGTTAAAATTAGTAACAAATAAAACTGAAAGTTTTGACCTAAGTCAAACTTTGCTTTTTTCTGAAAGGGTTTTATCGTTCCAATTAAAATGACGGGTGAGATGCCACAAAAGTGGGTACAAATTGTTTTATGCTTTCTGGTTGGATATTTAATTCAGGGCTGTTTTTCTGCATTTCTACCTTACTTCTCAAGAGCTTTTTATCAGCACTTTTTTTTCGATATTATATGATGTTGAGTTTTTTCAAATTTTTATGTTACATTATTTTACTTATTCTTTCAATGAGCACAACGTTGGTAAATGTTACAGTTGTTGTTACAATGTACCTGGAGATGGCAAAGGCTAGTTCGTGGTCAATACCACATACACCCATAATTTCTTTTAAACAACTATTTGTTTTTTTGAATGCTTAGTTACGGTAGTAAACTCCTTTCGTTGATGTTATACGGATACCTTTTATATTCATTAACAATTGCCCCTGCTATCGATAACAAAAAAATATTTCTTTGAGTATTTTCTTGCTCCTTTTTAAAACCACATCTTGCGACCTTATTTACTATTTTAATTTCTCCCTTATCGTTTGCCAATAAATCGACTTCGATTTAGTCATTGAATAAACAAATGGAAATAATTTTACCTGAATTTTCAATATATTTAAGCGCATAGTTACTTACACACTTATGCAAACTTCTGCGGCAGTAATCATAGGGCGAAATGAATACATTAAAGATCTCTTTAAAACTAAGATCGGAAATACTATTCTTGTTTTTTTAAAAAAGGATGGGTTAACGTAACGAGATTTTTAAAGCTTAAAACCTACAGTAGCAAATTCATTCCCACGTTAAACTTTTCAAGTTAAATCTTGATCTTTAAATACTTCAACAGCATAGAGCGCTCTTTATCTATCCTAAGCATTTGGCTCCTTAACGTTCCTGCTGTAAATAGTTTTCCATTCTCACAAAGATACTGGTGGATCTGATAAACCCTGGCTTAAGGATTATCAAGCTGAGCAATAAAACTTTTAATTTCTTCCTTGGTTACAATGGCACTGCCGGATTATTTATGCTGTTTTACGGGATCATATTCCCTGTTGCTGGTTAATTGTGAGTGCCTCCTATCCACAGTATTTCTTAAATAAATGGGCGCCAGATCTGATTTACAATTTCTTTGCTTGTTAGTTAGTAAAAAAAGCTACAATCTATTTTCATGATTTAATCATTCAAAGTGAATAAAATTAGCATCACATTTAAAGCAAAGAAAATAATCATTACGTTCCTGTGATGATAAAAAATTAGTTGTATTATTTCGGGTGAGTCAAAACTTGAAAGTGGATGACTTACCGAATAAATCCCCTTTTTCTTTATTGCTGCAGGTTTTGTCGGTCTCCTAAAACAAAAAAGCCCGCAACCATTGCGTTTGCAGGCTTTTAGTATAATTTGGTGAGTAAAAAAATGGAGCTGCAGGGAGTCGAATCCTCCAATAAAACCCGCACTAAATCAGTACTTTTAGCGAGTTAAAAAAATCACTCACCGAATAACTCACAATTTTTTTTATCACTTTAAAGCTGTAATGCTATCTTATAAATGTAAGCAAAATTGAAAGCTTCCTTCTTCAATATGCTGGAAAAATTAGCCCTATTTATCAACATCATTTACAAAAATCGAGCTCCTTTTATAATAACTATAAAAAGTAGTATATCGAATATATCCGAACGTCACCAATTACTTTATACATTTATGATAAGTAGCAAAACTATGCAGAAGAGCCTATTCCATAACACTTTTCCGGCTTATTGTAAATGGATTGGCTAATTGATTTTTGTACCACAACAAGACAAGCGTCATATAAACGCTACAATGCCAAACGTTGAGTGGCTTGTCATTAAACAAATGCAAATAGGTCTGTACCAAATATTCAGCGGACAAAATACCGTTCATGCTGATAATAATTTCTCAACTTTAGAAGCAAGTAATTTGTCAAGATCGTCTTTCCGGTAAAAAAATATTCCCCCAATTTTAGCAGGAATAATTTTTCCATTAATACCCATATTTTGTAAAAAACCTGGAGAAATTCTCAATATATTTCTTATTTCGCTGCGTCTTAACCACTCTTTTTTTTCACTTTGCACGGAAGGGGAAAATATTGCTTTTAAATTGGTTAGTACTTGCAACTAAAAAAGCCTGCAAATCTTCTTTAGTTACTATCTCAACACTCATATTTGATAAATTTAAAAAAAAATAAAAGTTCTTAATCTGATAAATAAAATGCGAACAATTCTATAATCATTTTTTTAAATTACTTTTTTACCCTTGGCCAGTCCTGGCACTATTTAAACGCCTATTTTTTAATAAGGCTGCCATTGGCTGAAGATACTTTCTCATTGCCGTTATTTTCTTCTCCATTTGCCTCATCACCTTGCTACCATTTATTTTGCAAAACTGGTATGCCTCATCAACAGAAATACCTGTTTGTCCTTCAAAAAAAATAAAAACGTTAAATTATTCCTGAATGATTTTTTATAGGACTGATATTACCCATCAATTCCTGGTAAGAAATACCAGTCCAGAATTTAGACTTTAGACCCGATGCAAACAACTTTCCTTCGTCAATCGATTCCAATAATTTAAGTTCTTTTGTCACCAAAATTACTATCCGGATTATCTTTTAGAATTAATATTTTTTAAGAATTTCAAACTTTCTATTCATTAAAATATGCTCCACAACTTCTTATAATTAACACCATTATTGTAAAAAGTATATTTAAGATTTATTTAAAATTCTTTTAAAATCTCTGTGTTGAATTTGTATAAACAGAAAATCATTTTTTTAAAATTCATATTGAATAAAAACTAAGATGCACATTATGCATACGTAACTAGCAAGTATCCCGCTCATCTTTTTTCTATATCCTTAAGCTGGTAAATTTTTAAATGAAAGTTCATATTTCCCTTTTTTGGCATTCAGGCTTATGTTGCTTAGAAAATACTTATACATCAATAATGAGAGAAAAAAAATCATATACAGCGTAAAAGTTTTTCTTTCGTGTTTTAATTATTCCATTCTATTGGCAATACTATTTACAAATTAACCATTCAAAAACACTGAGCCTATGTTAACATGCTTCCAGCATATCCTTACTGGAAAATCATACGATGGAAGATGCATTTAAAAAGGCCGATGGAAATATTAAAAAATGGGTGCCCCGGAAGTAAATGGGTTAGTAATTTTATTAATTGCCGCTATGTAAAATGGCCTTTACTTACCCGGCAAACGGAATTAACCTGAATAAAAATTCGGGCTAATATTTTAATAGTATAGGGTTAGGTGTTTTGTTCGTAAACGAAGCTGTTTATGGCCTTGAATAAAAAGTGCCAGAAATTTTCCACATCAGCCGTTAAGAAATCATCCGCCGCGGCTGTTTGAGCCGGCCCAATCTGTAAATTATTGAACTCTTCCGGCGAGTTCCTTGATTTTAGGCTGATGTGGAAAATCTCACCTGTCCCGAAAGTCGGGCGCCTTTTTATTCACAGCCCCGTCCGACTGGCGTCCGACTGGCGGGCTTGATCTTTTTTGTTACTTTTTTGCATCAACCTGTCCCGAAAAAATCGGGAGGCAAAAAAGTAAATAGAGTCTAACTAAATACCGACAAGGCTTTGCGAAATAAAAGTCTAACCCTATAATAGTATTAATCCAGCTATAGCTTATACGCCGATCCAAATGAATGAAACACCAACTATTATTATTTTACAACATCAGTTATCCGTTTTCTCCAGTAACCACATATACCCCATCAATGCACCCCAATGATAAAAATTATCGCTTTTATTAACTGGTTCAGTTGATAGTCTGCCCACGCCTGATGCATGATAATTTTCATACACTCCTTTTGTAGTTTGCCAGTTTTTAAGCAACAAAGCATTCGATTTTTCTGCCAGTAAAGCGGAGGTGGTGGAAAATGGATATTGCTTTAACCCTTTGTAAACCAAAAAATTTAATGGCGCCCAAATGCGGCCACGCCAATAATCCTGTTGCTTAAATGCAGTATCATTTTTTGGTGAAGAGGGCAGCACATATTCTCCCCAAAACTCGGCTTCATTTAGCAGGTGTTCATTTACCATTCGTTCTGCCTGCCTTGCTGTGGCTACTTTTGCCAGTAATGGATAAAATAATGTGGGAGATAAGCGGGGGCTCCATTCATTGTTATCTGTGCGTTTATTTAAGAACAGTCCGCTTTCTTCATTCCACAGAGTTTGCAACGAAACACTGTATTTATTAGCCCTTGTTTTAAGTTCTGTAGCGTCCTCTTTTCTATTTAAGATTTCGGCCAGCAAGGCCAGGTAATTGCAATCTGCAATGTACAAACTCATTAAGCCAACATCGGCCAATTCCATCAAATGTGTCTGTTTATTAAAAGGTACTGCGTCGTACATGGGAGAATTATCGAGGCCCGATTCGTAAGCCGCACCCTGCCAGGTATTGGCAGCGCCATCAGGTAATATATCATCTGAACCCCAGCATAAATACCCCTTGGCATCACGATGTTTTGGCCACCAGCGATTCCATTTTAGCAGCCTGTTATAGGTTTGCTCAACCAACCATTTGTCTTTGTATTTATCGTACAACTCATACACCACCATGCTGCCCACCGGCGGCTGCGATCTGTCTGGCGAACCTAACCCATTAGCAGCTGTATAATTAGGCACCATGCCATATACATCAATGCCTTTGGTAACTTCCATTACGTTTGCATAAGCCAGTTGTTTGTTATCAAAGCCTGCCATCAATCCGGATAAATAAGTATCCCAATCAAACAATACATAATGACCGCCAAAAAAACTATTCCAGACCCTGCTTACCGGCGCAAATACTGCATTGCGACCTGCATCATAAATCATGTTCCATGCAAGCACCGATTGCTGTGCCAGGTAAGTCTCGCTTAGACCTTCATATTTTTTTAAACCATTCTCAAAAATATTTTTTTGTTTCGAAATGATTTGCCGGATTTGGGCAAGTGTCTTTTTTGTACCAACAGAGATTCCTGTAATTTCTTTGGCACTACAAACAAGGTATGGCGTGGTAACCGGCAATGCATCTTTCAATAAAGTTGATGAGCTATAAACATTCCATTGTTTATTTTTTACTTTAATTGTAATTGAATTTTGTAGTGACTGTAAGCTTCCGTTTTTGTTCCAAAGCATGCCGGCCTCTATAACAAAGTAAGGAGTGATAGCGGGCAGCTTTTCTGGTGTAAGCAGCAACACCAAATTGTTATCACCCTCATGTGCACTCTCCACGTTTACTTCCATCCCTTCCCAAATTACTTTGCAGGATGTATAGCTGCCGTTATAAGAATGGTAGCCGGGTACAACCTTTGCCTGTCCTTCTTCTTTGTGTGAAATATAGGCTTCCTGCAAATACCGTTTAGACGTAATATGGTTCGTTTTAAATCCAATATTAACCGCAATACCTTCGGGTAATTTCACATGGCTTAATACACTTTTTGTATTCCAGGTATTCCAGCCGGTAGCAAGGCTTTGCTGTAATATTTTGTATTCATTACCCGTTGGCTGTGCGGTGATGCCTGATAAGAGCCATAGTTGCACTACTACCAGCAGGCGTATTTTTTTTATCATTTTTTAATGATTTTCTTGTTGACCAGCATTTATTTTTATGGCAACGACATTGGCGACGCTCCATTCAAAATTTGTTTTTCATGGCATCTTTGTGTTGCTAATTTAAAGTCTCAACTAAAATTAAAAAAGCTTCACAAATTAAAAAAGCTAAGAAAACTCTCAGGATTATCAATTCAATTTAAAAATACCATAAGTAGTTTTATCGGCAATTATTTTTATCCCATTGCCATCTTTCTTACACACAACTTTATCAACCAATAAAGGCGTAAATGTAGTTGAATGAAAATTATTCAACACAATACTTTCTTGTTTGCCAGATGGATTAATAACCACTAAATATTTTTCCGTGCCGCTACTGCGGATGTACACCAATGGATAAGATTTATCAGCAGGATTTAAAAATTCAATATCGGCTTCGTTACCCAATCCTGCAGTTGTTTTACGCAGTGCTAGTAGATTTTTAGTGAAATTAAAAAGTGAAGATGGGTTGCTTTGTTCTGCTGCCACATTCGGGAAGGTTTCATTTGGGTCGACAGGCAGGTATAATTTGTCTGCATCTGCAGTTGAAAAACCTGCATTGGCAGAAGCATCCCACTGCATGGGTGTGCGGGTGCCTGCCCTGTTTACGTTTCCAAAATTGGTTAGTATGCTACCTTCTTTACCGGGAAGGTCTGGCAGGTAACGCATGCCAATTTCATCGCCATAATAAATAAACGGAATGCCTTTTATAGTAAGTAAAAAAGCAAGCGCCACTTTCAACTGTTCGTCGGTATTTCTGCTGCCACAATTTAACCGGCTAATATCATGATTGGCCGTGGCAACAGAAACATACCCTTTGCCTTTAGTGCTTTCGAGTTGGTCGGTATAATTTTTTATAAACTCATCAGCAGACCCGTTTGCATCGGTACTAAAAAAGCAAGTATCCCTGGTAAACACACCACCCTTATTAAAAAACATTGAGGGAAATCCAGGCACATTAAAGTGCATCATAAAATCAATCATAAACCCGGCATTGATGGATTGTGCAGGGTTGCTCCACTCCGCTATTAACACGCCCTGCGGATATTTATCCTGAAACCAGTTTCGCATTTCGGCCCATAGCTGCATGGTGGCAGCAAAATCAGCATCATTCTTTATCAATGAACTCGCCATATCCACCCTAAAACCATCTACCCCCATATCCATCCAGTAAGCAATAATTTTTTTCAATTCCTGCCGCATGGCAACAGCGCCGGGTGATGAAATGGACTGCTCCCATTTATTTTTCGGATTTGGATTTACATAACCAAAATTCAATGCAGGCTGGCAGTCAAAAAAGTTTTTGAGGTAATTGCCGTTTCTTTCAAAATTACCGGCAACAAATTTCTCAGGCAATATGCTTTTACTTTTTGTCCAGATATACCGGTCAGTAAATTCATTTTTCTTTTTTTGTGCAGATGCTTTAAACCAGGGATGCTGATCGCTGGTATGCCCTGCCACAAGGTCAAGCACTAATTTAATATTGCGTTTGTGCGCTTCTTCAATTAATTTTCTAAGATTGCTTTCATTGCCATAGCGGGGGGCAATTTTATAATAATCCGCCACATCGTATCCAGCATCAAAAAAAGGAGATTCAAATATCGGATTCATCCAAATAGCAGTGATACCAAGGTTTTGAAGGTAATCCAGCTTTTGTACAATGCCATTCAAATCCCCTACTCCATCACCATCACTATCTTTAAAACTTTGCGGATACAGTTGATAGAATGTTGCCTGCTTTAACCACGATGGCCCCGCCGAAAATTGTTGTTGCGCATAAGTATTTTGAAAAATACTTATGCCTAAAAAGCAGGCAATCGAAAAAAAACGTATCATCTTTTTTATTTTTTTTTAAATATTTGAAAGCCGGTTTTGGTGGTGAATGGTCAATGGTGAATGGTGAATGGTGAATGGTGAATGGTAAATGGTCAATGGTAAATGGTGAATGGTGAATGGTCAATTGGTGTACAATTAACCCTTTCAAAACAAGGTTAACGTAACATCAGCTAATGTTTCCTTATTGAAATACACCGTTGCTTTTACTCCGTTACCACATTGTATTTCTTGCCCTTTTGTGTAGCAAAAACAACTTCATCATTCGCAAGTTTTTTCAACTTAATTGCTTTACCGGCGCAAAATATTTTTAAATTTTCTTTCGCAAGCAATCTGCAATCACCTCCATTAAAAGAAATGATATTTGCTTGTGTGAGTTTGTTATCCTTCCAACTAATGCTGACTGTAAAACCTCCTCTTGCCCTTAACCCATTTACAGAACCAGTGGGCCAGGCGGCTGGCAAGGCTGGCAACAGTTGTATTGAGCCGGTATGGCTTTGCAACAGCATCTCAGCTACAACGGCAGAGCTGCCAAAAGTGCCATCTAACTGGTACGCCATACCGAAAAAATTTGGATACATGCCATATTGCAACTGGTATTGAAGATGTTTATAGGCTTCTTCCGCATTGCCCAGCCGAAGCCACATCATACTGATCCAAACACTTTGCCAGCCGCCAAAACTTTTACCGCCCAGATAGCTGCCGTAACTTGCATAACGATTTTTTGCTTCTTCCACTGCTGCATTTGAATTTCCTGCCAATCTTCTTTCCAGTGTTTTACGGGCTGCGTCAAATAATTCAGGCGTATTTTTATTAATCTCGTTCGACGGAAACAATGCATACAAATGAGAGATATGCCGGTGCCCAATTTCGATTTCTTTATAATCTTCCTGCCACTCCTGCAAACCACCTGTTGTTGGACTGATAGTATTGGGTGCAAGATTAGCCGATGCGTTTTGCAATTTTTTCTTTAAATCGTTTTCAAATGGTTGTTGCTTTGTACTGATTGTTTCTATCGCCTTAATACAATTGGTAAACAGCTCCCGGATAATTTGTAAATCCATTGTTGCGCCATAAGTAAACTGGTACTGTTTACCGTCGGGTTTTTCAAAAGCATTCTCGGGTGAGTGAGAGGGATTGGTAACGAGTTTACCTTCGTTGGGTAAGCCTTTTGGCACTGGCACTAAAAAATCGAGGTAGAATTGTGCAGCGCCTTTCATAGCAGGAAATGCTTTATTTTTTAAGAATATTTTATCGCCGGAAAAAAGATAGTGGTCGTATAAATGATGACACAACCAGCCGCTACCCATTGGCCATAGGCCAGGCACATCATCGGCTGGCGCTGTTCTGCCAAACACATCTGAAAGGTGATGAACCACCCAACCATTGGCGCCATACATTTCTTTGGCCGTTTTTTGTCCTTTCAATGCAAGGGTATCAATCAGGCGAAACAAAGGATAAGTACACTCAGAAAGATTCACCGCTTCTGCGGCCATATAATTCATTTGCAAATTGATGTTGATGTGATAATCGGAACTCCAAGGCGGATTCATTTTCTGGTTCCAAAGTCCCTGCAGGTTGGCAGGCAAATCATTGCGACGGCTGCTGGCAATCAACAAATACCGGCCATATTGAAAAAGTAATTCTGCCAGATAAGTGTCTTCGTAACCACTTTGTTTTACCCTGCTAATGCGCTTATCCAACGGCAATTCATAAGGATTGGATTTGCCATCCGCTAAATTTATTGTTACCTTTTTAAATAAAGACTGGTAGTCTGAAATATGTGTTTTCAACAATTGCTGTAGAGACTGTGGAATAACTTTTGCAATGTCAGCTTCACAACTTTTTTCCGGGTCATTGCCGCCAAAGCTGGTGGCTCCGGAAATTACAAGCATTACTTCACTGGCATTTTTAATAACCATATTTCCTGCTGCATCTGTTTTAACAGTACCTGCTTTTGTTACTGCTTTTAAATAAGATGCAAATTGCATTCCGGCTTGCTGCTTCGTTTCCTGATTGATGCAATTGACGCTGCCTTTTATAGCAATGCAATCAGCAATATTTGCAGGGGATGAGTTTGTTGCATCTTTTTCCCTCATCATTTTGATTTGCAGATTGATTGCACCGGGTTTGCTACAGGTAATTTTTACAATGATTACGTTGCCGGGATGCGACGCAAATACTTCTCTTTTATAGGTTACACCCTGATAAGTGTACTGTGTTACCGCCATCGCAGAATCAAGGCTTAGCCATCTCTGGTAATTGGTGTAAGTGGTATCTGATGCGTTGTGCAGGTGTTCAATAAAAACATCGCCCAGCGATTGATAGGGTCCGATATGCCTTGGCTTTCCAGTGAGTGTTTCATCGGCAAGTTTATCGGCAGCATCTATATTACCTTCAAAAATTAATTGCTGAATTTTTGGCAATGATTTCAATGCCAAAGGATTTACCGCATCCCGGTCGTAACCATCCCAAAGGCTTTCTTCATTTAGTTGAAGACGCTCTTTAAACACACCGCCAAATACCATTGCTCCCAATTTGCCATTGCCGATTGGAAGTGCCTCAAACCAGCCCTTCTCCTCAAAATGATACACTTCTTTAAATTCTTTGGCATCGTAACTGAAAACGGCTGGTTGAAAGGCAGGTTGATCATACCACATTACCATATTTTTTTGCTGAGCAAACACATTTATTAAACTTGTAACAGCAAAGAAAAAGATAAATAATTTTTTGTATAAAGATGAATAGCCCATACTTGAAATTTTCTATTTAATAGTGATGTATATTTTTCTTTTTTCTAAAGGTTTTAAATTTACCGTATTCAGTGCAGCTTTATAAACCGGCACCATTGGCAGTTGCAAGGTTGATTTGTTATCCGTTAATATTGTAACGGTACAAGGATAGGTGGTAGGATTAAAAATTTCCAGCAGCATTTTATTTTTTGCTGTTTTTAATACGGTTGCTTTCACCTGGTCAAAACAAACTACCTGTTGTTGAGCTGCATCTACATAAATGCCGGGCAATTCAGTAGCAGTAAGCATCATGGAAGTTTCGCTCCAGGTACTACCGGGAAAAATTTCACCAATACCTTCCAGCCAGTCGGTAGTGCTTACCCGCTCAGATATCCAGCTTGTTTGCAAACCAGCAATTGGGTTTTCTTTTGTAGCCATATATTGCGGAATAGCATTAGCAATTAACTGCAGCAGGTGCAAAAAATATTCATTGCCCGTAGCCCGGTATAGCCGCAGCAATGCCACACCAGAATGCGTACATATACCTGGTGCACCATGTTTATTTTGTGTATTGGCCCACACCACACCGGTAGTTTGTTTCCCCAATTTTGCCAAAGTGCTTTTTGGTGGAAACACAAAATCGAAACTGCTTACCCAGGTAGCAAATTGCATGGCTACATCTTCCGCCATGTTCAACCATTTCTTTTCGCCTGTCTGCTCGTACAGCACCACATATGATTCCAGCAGACCATAGCAACTTTCGCTGTCAAAGTTTTGCATGGCATCACCGGCACCGCCGTATATCAGGCCCTTTGAAACATACTTATCAAAATAATCCTGTGCTATTTCTTTTGCAACCCTTGCATAAACAGGTTCATTAAAATAAGCAGCAGCCAGCATTAATGCACCGGGCACAATGCCACCACTAGTGGAACCACCAATAATTAATTCGCCGGTAGTATTGTTTACATACTGCCCTAACTGTCCATATTTTTTCCAGGTATTTACAAAAGCATCTGCTACTGTTTTTGTACCTTTTTCCCAGGCAGGTTTTAAAGCTATATTTTTTTGTTTAAAGGCATCAAATTGTTTGATCGCATAAAAAAGACCATCGCCACTTTTGCGGAGAAGGTGTAAATCTTTACCAACAGTAGTGCCGGGGAAAATGCCAAACCATTTATTTCCTTTTTCACCCGTATCCCAAAAATAACCAGATGGCGAAATACCGCCGGCAAAAAGCCAGTCGAAGTTTTTGACAACATTGTTTACGGTGTTGTCTGCTCCATTTGTAAGCAATGGGTAAGTTGAAATAAGTCCGCCAGTCCATCCTATTTGCCAATCCTGGTAACAGTTTTCCCGCATGCCTACTGAGTAGTAGCCAAAGTTGGGTTCAAAATTTTGTTGATTAAATTTTTCCTGTAGCATGGAATATGCTACAGAAAACGGAACGGCTGGCGGCGACGGTTTTTCAAGAAGAAGGTCGTTTTTAATAGCGGGAAAGTAGTTATATAGATCCTGCACACGGGCAGCATCAAAAAAGTAAATTCTTGCAGCAATCGTTAACGTATCGCCAGCTAAAAAATCTGCTGGCTTATCTTTTGAAGGTGCCGCATTGTCGGCTATATAATAACTGTGCAGCTCCCTTACCACCGGCGATGTAATGGTAATACTGGCTCTTGTGCGGCTGTTATTTTCTTCCATGTCTATGCCATAATCTCCCAACCTGTTGCCCTGCGTCATCAACATCCAAAAGCATTTTTTTTCTGCCGGATTAAAATAACCTACCGCAGGCGTACTCATGTCGCCGCTGCGTTGCTGAAAAGCAGATGGGCCGTCATTGATATTTAATCTTGGTATATCCGAAACCAGTTGAGGTTTATCTATGCCAATATCCCTTGCATCCGACCAAAAACTTAGGTAGGGTTGTTTAATTGCATTCACCCGGTTGCCATTGTAAACGGCAGCAGGCAGCAGCACATAATTTTCTTTTGCCCATTTCTCAATATTGATATCAAGAGAAAGAGCAGCATTGCTTAAACTGCCTGCTGTGCAATGGAAAAATAAATGCACATCAAAACAATTTGTTTTTCCGGCAACAGGTGTTATTTTTTTTTGTACTTGCCACGAGGCGCCATTCATCTCAACACTCACATTCTCTTTAGTAAAAGATATTTTTTTTCGGCTGATTACTTTATTGAAATGGCTGGTGTCGTATTGCGTAAGGTGTGCGGCAATTTCTGTATGCCTGCTTTCAAACACCTGTTCATACTGGGCTGTAGCCGAAATGGATATACATGACAACAGCCATACATAGCCATATTTTTTTGCAAGCAACTTGTTTACTAATTTATTTCTGTGTTTATTCTCCATTCGTTTTTATTTTACATCAACTCCTTTTTCAAGCCGTATATCAGCCGATGAACTGCCAACCAAAATATTAAATCGTCCCGGCTTCATCACCCATTTATTTTTTGCTTCACTAAAATACTGAAAAGCATTTTCATCCAGCGTGAGTTTTATTTGCTTCTCCTCGCCAGCTTTCAGCATTACTTTTGCAAAAGCTTTCAACTCCTTTTCGGGCCGTTTTATTTCCGGTGACTTTTCATTTACATATACCTGCACCACTTCGGCGCCAGCCGTGCCACCGGTATTTTTTATAATAAGCGTTACCGTTGTAGCTTTATTGGCATAGTTTACCTGCAGGTTTTTGTATTCGAAACTGGTATAGGATAGTCCATGGCCAAATGCAAACTGCGGCTGTACTTTGTACGTATCAAAGTAGCGATAGCCAACAAAAATATCATCGCTGTATTTTACATTTACACTGTCGCCGGGATATTCGCCCAATACATGCGCCGGACTTTCACTGAGATGTTTAGGAAAAGTTACAGGCAGTTTACCTGAAGGATTTATTTCACCAAATATAATTTTTGCCAATGCGTTGCCGCCTTCCATTCCGGGGTACCAGGCTTCAATAATTGTTTTTACTTTTTTATCCCACCCGCTTACATCAATGGCGCCTCCGCCCATTAATACCACAGCCACATTTGGGTTTACTTTCAGTACCGCATTTATCAATTCATTTTGTCCAAAGGGCATATCCATATTGGGTTTATCAAATCCTTCTGCATCGTACGCATTATCGTTCCATACATTGTAATTGTACCCATGTACCCATCCGCCTGCCACAATCACCACATCTGCATTGGCTGCTGCTTTCACGGCTTCGGCTATCAACGTATCGTTTGCTGCTGCGTTGCGTTCAATTTTATAACCCCGTGCGTAACTTACCGTAACATCCGTTCCTTTAAGAATGTTCTTAATGCCCTGCAGCGGTGTTACTTCATACAATGCTTTTACTTGCGAACTACCACCACCATAGGCATTCGGTCTTGCTGCATTCTCGCCTATTACTGCAATAGTCTTAATATTTTTTTTCTGTATCGGGAAAAAATGGTCATTGTTTTTTAACAATACAATTCCTTCTTCAGCCACTTTTGCTGCTACAGCACTGTGTTCTTTTGTTGCATAACTGCCCGTGCTTTTTTTTGATGCTGCTAACTTGGTACGGTACATGATTCGCAAAATCCGCCGCACTTTATCATCCAACAATTTATCTAATTTCACTTTATCCATTTTTACAGAAGCAACGGCAGAATCAGCCAGAAAGAATTTAGAATAATCCGTTCCTGATTTTAGTGTGAACTCGCTGCCCATCTCAATATCTGTTCCGTTTTCCAGGGCTTCTTTTGTGTTATGCACTGCTCCCCAATCGCTGATAACAATACCATCAAATTTCCATTCTTTCTTCAAAATATCATTGATTAAATACTTATTGTGTGTACACCATTGTCCCCTGAATTTATTATAGGCACCCATCAATGTATTTACTTTACCTGTTAATACGGCCGCTTTAAAACCAGGTAAATAAATTTCCCTGAGTGCCCGTTCACTCATTTCTACATTGATGCTATTGCGTAAAATTTCCTGGTTGTTGGCGGCAAAATGTTTTACACAGGCGGATATACCCTGTGCCTGCACACCTTGTATGTAACCTACCACCATTTTGGAAATGAGGTAAGGGTCTTCGCTCAGGTACTCGAAATTGCGACCGTTGAGTGGCGTACGAATGATATTGATACCGGGGCCGAGTATCACATCTTTCCCACGCCATTTGGCTTCGCTGCCCAGCACTGCCCCGTATTGATAACCCAATGCAGGGTTCCAGGTGGCGGCAAGCGTATTACCGGTGGGCAAATAAGTGCCGCTGTCATTTACATTCTCATCTTTTTCCCAGTCACGGCCATGTTCGGGCCTTACACCATGAGGGCCATCACTCATTACCAGTTCCGGAATATTTAATCTTGCTACGCCATTTGAAGTAAAGGATGAATTGGCATGTATCATGCCCAGCTTTTCCTGCAGGGTCATTTTTTTAATGAGCGAATTTATTTTTTGTTCTGTTGCGATATTATTTTGGGCAGCAACCTGTAAACAGCAGGATAGTAATGAAAGAAGAAAAGGCATCAATTTTTTCATCGTTGAATTTTACAAAGGCTAAGGTATAAGAATATTGAAGGAGGGATTGGCTTAATGGCAGCAATAAGTAATATTATTTTGGCATGATTCGGCATGCCCTTAATTGCCGGGCAAATCATTTTTAATGCCATCTGCTACTCATCATTGAGTAAGCACCACCCTTGTTTGAAATGGTAGTAAATTAATTGATGTAAGTTTTTTTCCATCAAGAGTATAGTATTTTTTAGAAGTTGGTTTGATAGTTAGCTTGCTGCCGCCGTTATTGATTAGTAATTTGGTATTGCGCAATTGCGGCATGGCAGCAATAACCGACCATGATTTTCCGGACGCCTCATATCCAAATTTTTTGCACCAATCTTCAAAATTATATCCTGTAGTTATTCGTTGTGTACTGCCTGCTGCATCTTTTATATTATACACATCTTTCATAATGGTATCGCTGCGTAAATGACAATATTGATTGCTATCAAATGAAGCCATACCTGTGGTGCCGGGCAATAAAAAATTTATGAGATAAACTGCCTGCTGATTTGCCGACAATATAAAAATTTTATTGTTAGAAAAAACATTTCCATACGTGGCCTTGGGTGCAGCCCATTCTGCTACGGAAAGCCCTGTATTGCAATTATAGATGGTGTTGCCGCATACAGTATTGTTGTACGCATCGGAGTTGATATGTATGCCCGATGAAGAAATATCATACACCGTGTTGTTGGCCACCGTTATATTGTAACAGCGGTTGTCAATGTAAATACCATTAGCAGCAGCTTCTTCATTGGGGCTGCCGTAATTACTACCTTTTGCATTGCGGATGATATTGTGCCGGATGACATTGCTGAAAGAATAATTTTTACTCAATGCCCAGGTATAAATGGCCGAGCCATCGCTGAGCTTTTCCATTACATTGCTGATGATATTGTATTCCATAATGCTGTTTGCACCATCCATGCGAATGCCCACATAGCCGGTGCTGTCAACAAAGTTGTAACGGATGCTGTTGTGCAGGGCGATGTGTGACGTTTCATTTTTTTCCACTTCTTTGTTAACCACTGCAATACCAATCATATTATTTACACCACTAAAACCGTATCCGGGAATGAAGCCAATTTTAGTGACATTATTTTTTTCAATGGTTAAATATTCAGGTTCCAGTGCGTAAATACCACGCCCGTTTATTTCAGTGAGGCTATTATTTTTTATGCTGCATTGTTTTGTTATGGCATTTATATGAATGCCGGTTTTGTCAATTTGTTGTATGCTGTTGCCTGTAATGCTGATGTATTGATTGTTGCCTGCAGCATATATGCCGTTTTCAAAAAATTTCTCTATTTGCAATCCAGCAATAGTGATATGATGGATACCTTGCAAAATATTAATTCCGGTAAGTAGGGTAACCGCTTCATATTTTTTATTTTGCTTGCCGTATAAAAATAAGGATGAGCTGTCCAGGTTATACATCCACTCCCCCGCTGTGTCGAGCAATACAAATTTATTATCAAAATAATAACCCCATCCTTTTGATAAATTATTGGTGGAGCTGTCTGCAATGGTCACTTTGTAATCCGCAAAATCTTTTACGGTGCTGGTTCGTATCTCCCAATCCCAGGTGCGGAAACGGATGGTAGCATTGTTCCAAAAACCAGCTTCCTGATTTAAACTGGTGTCAATAAATGTAACCGGACTGCCCACGCCCTGCTGCATTGCAGCAAATCCACGGTTGGGCCATCTAGCTATAAACTGAAACTGGTTGTTGGCAAATAAAGCAAACACTGGTTTATTAATTTTTGCAACAATAATTTTTTTATTGTACGCCAACCATTTGGTAACAGCAACAGCACCTGTAATAATTGGCTTGTTGCCTTTGCCATAGGAAGTATATACAACAGGCCTGTTAATTTCTCCTGAATAACTGCATTGCAGTGTTCCATAAAAGGAATTGCCACACTTAAAAAAAACGGTGTCGCCCGGTAGTAGCTTTTGTTTATTTAACCGCTCAATGGATTGCCAGGAGGATTGTACACTGGTACCTTTGTTTACATCATTGCCGGTTGAGGAGACATAATAATTAGTAGCAAACACTTGTTGCCATGTGGCAGTCAATAACAATGCGGCAATGATAAATTTTGACACAAAGCAAAAGAAATAAATGTGTTTTTTCATACCTACTGAATTATCAAAATGAATGGATTAGTAAAACCAACCGCTTGTAGCATTGGATAAGTAAATTATTTTTTTTGTGCTGTTAAAGCCTGGTACACCATCACCCTGAATCGTTTATTAATATCAGGGTTTGCAAACGGCAATACATTGGTATAAATCAGCATGACCATATTTTCTGTGGGGTCAATTGTATAATCGGTGGAGTATGTGCCACCCCATTTAAATGCACCGACAGAGCCGGGTGCATGGGCCAGCCCTTTAGGGGTGAATATTTGAAATCCTAAGCCAAACTTGTCCCCGGTATCCCACACTTCCAAATCGCCTATTTGATTAATGGTCATCAAATCGATTGTTTTTCTGCCAATGATTTGCATGCCGTTAAACCTGCCGCCATTCAACAGCATTACGCAAAACTTTGCATAATCCTCAATAGGCCCCACCACACCTGCACCACCACAAAAATATTTTTGTGCCCCGCCAATTGGATAATACTGATTAGCCGAATCTATACTTACATACAAAGGACTGTTCATATTGTCTTTTGAGTATAATGTAACAAGGCGGTCTGCCTTTTCTTTTGGCAAATAAAAATAACTGTCCTTCATGCCCAGCGGTGTAAAAATATTTTGCTGAAAATATTTATCCAGCGGCATGCCAGACAGTACTTCAATTAAATAGCCTAACACATCGGTGTTAAGCCCGTACGTAAACTTTTCGCCGGGGTCATGCTCCAGCGGAAGTTTTGCCAGGCGCTTTACTACCTGCCCAATCGTTTCTTCGCCAAGTGAATTGATGGCTGGAATTTTTGCCCTTTTATAAATAGCATTTCCATAAGGGATGCCCGAGGTGTGCGTTAATAACTGGCGGATAGTAATTTCAGATTTTGCGGGTCTTGTTGTGTAAGGACTATCATTACTGCTGCTTACCAACACCTGTAAGTTTTTAAATTCGGGTATATAAATTGAAACAGCGTCATCCAACAAAAATTTACCTTTTTCATACAGCATCATCAGGCCTACACTGGTCAATGCTTTTGTTTGAGAAGCTATCCTGAAAATATCATCCTTTTTAAGCAGTTGTTTACTTGCAATATTTTTATATCCATAAACTTTGTGCTGCACTACTTTTCCATTTCGGTAAATAAAAATGACTGCATTGGGCATGGCGCCTGTTTGTACATAATGGGAAAGCAGCGAATCTAAATAGCCCAATCTACTTGCTGAAAAACCAACTTCCTCCGGCTTTGCTGCATAATTAAAACTGAAGGCAGCAGCTTTAGGTTTTTGAGCTTTTGACAGGTTACCCAACGGCAACAGTAAATAAATAAGGACTAAAAATTTGATTACAGTTTTCATAAGAAATGATTTACTATTTAAATTCTATTTTTTAGTGGAATCTATCATTAACATCAGTTATTCTTGTAAAAGCTTTTAGCGTGGCTTTCGCTAAAATGCATACACCGGGTGATAACGCTTTAACCCATCGTTCTTAGATAAAGCCCTTTCAGGGCTGAATTGTATCATATACCTTTTTTCAAATTTCAATTGGCAGCAGGGAAAACTTTTTATTAAAGGGTATCTCTAACAGCTTCTTACTTTTTACCATCAGCAAAAAAAATTTAATCTCGTTATTTTTAAAAATACCCGCAACCTCAATTTGTATAAACTGCCTGCAACTTAGCCGATAATTTGCAATCTGCTGGTAGTATTCTACAAAAAAAGAGAGACATGTAGATTTTCATCTAATGCCTCTCCGTTTTGCTATTGCTTGCTCACTAAAACTTTTTTGCTTTTACTTTTCTATTCAATTACCACTTGCTTTCTAACGATTGATGCAGGGGTAACTATTTCAATTATATAAACGCCTTTGCTTAAAGTACCAACATTTACCGGCACATTTCTTAAAGCTGACTGCACATTTATATTCATCATTCTTATTCCGGCAATACTAATTACTGATATTGATTTTATCGGTTCAGTACCTGCCACAATATTAATCATACCATTTTTAACCGGGTTTGGATAGATGGAAATACCTGCTCCGGAAATGAATGGTGCAATGTTGATGATTCTTGAATAAGCAAACCTTCCATCAGCATCCACCATTTTTAAGCGGTAGTAGTTAATTCCTCTGAAAGGATTGGCATCCAATGCTTCATAAGTACTACCATTAGCATTTCTCGATGCAGCCACTGTTGCGATTGGTTTAAAAGAACCGTCTGCTTCCTTCCTTTCAACAATAAACTTCATCGTATTTATTTCGGAGGAAGTTTTCCAGGTTAGGCTGTTGCCATTGTTTTTTGCAGCAGCATTAAAGCTTACGAGTGTAACCGGTAAAACTATATTGCCTTTTGCAAAGAAAGTGGAGGATAAACGGATGCCGTCAAAGTTTGCAAATGCACCCGCTGTTGGGCAACTGCCTGCAATACGGATTTGAGTGATGGCTGAAGCATTGTTGTAATAACCCGTTACCTGATGCGTAACATCTGTTTCCAATGGTTCGGTTGTTCCTAAATAATCTGCCCATAAAGAAACCTTCATATCACTACCACCTAAAAAATCAATTTTTGCCAGGTAGTAGTGCATGTCTGTAACATTAACTGTGCCCGGCAAATCGCCAGCGGCACCACCTTGTGTGGCAGATGCGCTTCCTAATCCAATAAAATCATTATTTACCCGACCGATATATAAATGCTCTGCAGTACCATTAAACAATGATAAACCGCTGTACTCCTGAGCTGCTGCCACCTTATAAGAGAAGGCAACCCATAGAGAAGTACCTGCGGTATTATTGATAGTGCCGTTTAATTCACGGTATCTTTCCGTCCATTGTCCGCCTAAGTCTGCACTGCCGCCGAGTGTGTTACCATCAAGGTTAGCAGCGTTTAACACAGCTGTTCCGCCACCAGCGGCTGTACCGTCTTTCTGTCCATCCCAAGGGCCACTAAAGCCAACACCTCCATTTTGTGTTGATAAATTTTCACCAGCAGTGTATTCAAAATTTTCGTACACTTTTACTACAGCAGGAGGAGAAGTTGTAGTAACACTTAATGCTGCGCTTGCTGCTGACAAATTACCTGTTGCATCTTTCGCCTTAACGGTATAGCTGTAGGTGGTAGCTGCTGTTAATCCTGTGGCATTATAGGTAGTGGTGGCAGAGGAACCAGCCAGCACTCCATCTTTAAAAATATCATAACCAGTTACAGCAACATCATCTGTTGATGCTGTCCATGATAATGTGAAAGTGATAGCTGTAATAGCTGAAGATACCAATGCTGTTGGAACTGACGGGGCTGTAACATCCGATGAAGCAAGCGTATAATTTGTTTTTTCAAAAAATGAAGACGATAACCTCACTCCATCAAAATTGGCAAATAAACCTGCTGTAGGACAACTGCCTGCAATGCGGATTTGTGTGATGGCTGATGCATTGTTGTAGTAACCCGTTACCTGGTGGGTAACATCTGTTTCTAATGGAGCTGTATTGCCTGTATAATCTGCCCATAAAGAAACCTTCATATCACTGCCACCTAAAAAATCAATTTTTGCCAGGTAGTAGTGCATGTCTGTAACATTCACTGTGCCCGGCAAATCGCCAGCGGCACCACCTTGTGTGGCAGATGCGCTTCCTAATCCAATAAAATCATTATTTACCCGACCGATATATAAATGCTCTGCAGTACCATTAAACAATGATAAACCGCTGTACTCCTGAGCTGCTGCCACCTTATAAGAGAAGGCAACCCATAGAGAAGTACCTGCGGTATTATTGATAGTGCCGTTTAATTCACGGTATCTTTCCGTCCATTGTCCGCCTAAGTCTGCACTGCCGCCGAGTGTGTTACCATCAAGGTTAGCAGCGTTTAACACAGCTGTTCCGCCACCAGCGGCTGTACCGTCTTTCTGTCCATCCCAAGGGCCACTAAAGCCAACACCTCCATTTTGTGTTGATAAATTTTCACCAGCAGTGTATTCAAAATTTTC
>Ga0163154_10001073_pt1 | contig 42622 bp, 59 predicted proteins | sample OliLakLV19MP9P1_FD_148649 | JGI IMG/M metagenome (GOLD analysis project Ga0163154, IMG submission 148649) | Freshwater microbial mat bacterial communities from Lake Vanda, McMurdo Dry Valleys, Antarctica - Oligotrophic Lake LV.19.MP9.P1 | ecosystem: Environmental > Aquatic > Freshwater > Lake >... | reverse complement strand
CACCTGCCTCGCCTAGCCCTGCCGAACCTTGCCGTGCCCCGCCTTACCTGCCTCGCCATACCTGCCTCGCCGCGCCCTGCCGTACCACGCCCAGCCTCGCCGCACCTGCCATGAAAGCCTCTATATTGAGGCTACAGTTACCCTCGCCTGTTCCAAAATAGAAAGATTCACTACATTTTTCAGACCTTTTAGGTCTTCATAGCGTTTAAGCCAGACCTCAAGATCCTTGACGGCCGAAGCTAAAGCTTGTTTGTAGAGTGCCTCCTTAGACATTACTTGTTCCAACGGAAAATACGCTCTACCTGCCTCTTGGTCCTCTGTCAACTCAATATTGTAATACTGATGAACCTCTCGTTCTTGAAAGATTGTCCGTTGTACTGAAATCAACTGTCTTGCTTGCCATAATCTGTATTTTTCTCCTGCACTACTGTTGTCCCAATCAAAAAGGAGGTGTAATAAAGAATTTTGACGCCCTAGCTGCCTCAACTACAGCGTGTGGAGTAAGCGCTCCACCTTCACCTTCAATTCGTTTAAGCTCAGCTGCCACGATTTCTTTTTTTATCATTTTTATACACCTCCTTTCTTTTTTTTTAAGACTCACTTACCCATTTGGACATCGAACTGTCCGTAATCTCCACTTTTCTCAGGCCTCCATTCACCTATTCCACACGCGAATCCTGCAACCCTAAACAAGTTAATAACCTGCTCAGCGCTTATAACAGAGACATTATGCTTAACAGTCAACTCCATAGACCATTCTGTTAATTGACCTCGGTATCTAAGATCGGCTGCTTTGATTCCGACATTAACCATGTCTTCTCGCATTTCTGGCTCTCCTTTGTAGTCGACTCTTACAAGTCCTTCATGGTCACCCACTATGAAAACAGCTCCTTTTACTAGCGCCATCGTCACTCCCGTAACATTCCTACATGCATCTGTTAAAGCCTTTTTTAGTGCTATTGCGGGAAAGGCTATCTCTCCATTTGAGTTACGATAGAACGATGCTTCAAACTCCGCTTGGGGATCTCTAACCTCATGCCCCTTAGCTGCTTTCTTCTGTTGCTTCTCACGCATCATTCGTTTAGCTTTCTCTGACCATTTATGAAAGATTAAAGGACGTAAACCAATAATCCTTACTGGGATAATCCCAATACTTAGCGGTCTTACTACTATCTGTTCAATTGTTTTATCTGCCATAATTCACCTCCTTCCCACGTTATTATTTGATTGTCTTCCCTCTACCAGAGTATGGTGTAGCTAAACCTTCAGCAATCATCAATCCGTTGAGGCTGACATCGTCCGCAAATACCTCACAAAGGTACCTTCCGTATTTCTCCTTACGGTCTTTGTAGGTGGTTAGTACAACTTGTTCGCCGATTGGTAACAGCTGTTGCATCCTGGCCTTGCTCTTGAGCCCTTGCTCCCTCTCGATTCCACGAGTCTCGGGCGTGTTGATACCATAGAGCCTAAACCGTAAGTTCATGGTCACGTCAAAGCCTAATTGGACCGAACAGTCTATGGTGTCACCGTCAATGACCCGAAGCACTATAGCTTTATATGTATACATTAATCCTCCTCTTCATTTCGTCGTCTTTTTATAAATTGGCTTTGTTCCCTTTAATGGTAAAACAACTGTATACTCCGCAGTAAGCCCCATCTTTTTATTCTGTTTATTTATGTTCCAGAGGACATCTACCATCTCACCAAAAGTGTTATATCTTTTTCTTCTTGTTAAATATCCTTGATCGGTAATCGTCACATCCACAGCTGCTGTAATTCCCGCTCCGAACGTTGCCACGAATTGATTTGCTTCTTCATTTCGTTTCATAGTTAGTTTTTTCATTAGTTTTTTCATATTATTTCTCCTCCTCAACTAATTTATATTTCTTACCATCAATGATTTTAATATCTTCTTCGTCTATCTCCCTGAGCCTTACACTGTAGGCTTCATATGCTGGGTCTACTATTGCTTCGTAAGCTTTCCATGCTGGGCCTACTATTGCTTCGTAAGCTTTCCTAGCCTCGTCTTTCTGTTCTTGCTTTGATTTCATTAGTTTTTTCATATTATTCACTTTCTTTCTCTGTTAATGGTTTGTCTAGTGAGGCGAGGTCTATAATTTTTGTTTTTGCATCACCAGTATCTTCCTCATAAGAATAAAACTTCTCTGTCTCCTCAAGTGGTTTCATTGGGTTTTTGAGTTCAATGCCATAAAACCATTCAGCTCTAAATTGAGCAGCAAATATAATGCCCTGCAAAACAGTCTGGACTTCATCTTCCACTTTGTATTTAACACAAACCACTTCGCCTATTTTATATTTTGGATTTTTGAATTGTATTATTTTCATATTATTCACTTTCTTTCTCTGTTTAGTTAGTTTTTTCATATAGGGCTTTGATTAAAGCTATTACGTCATCTAACGCTAGAAGATATTTCCTGTCGGGCCTAATACCACTTCTTACGTAATGATTCCATTTCAGTTGTTCCACATTATTAAGCAGGGTAGTTTGGAATTGGGTTCGTTTCTGTTCTTGTTTAGTTAGTTTTGTCATATCCGTCTTAATAACTGATTCAATCAATGAATTATTAAACCTCTCATCAAATTCCGCTAATATTTTTTGTGTGTCTGTCGTAGGTTAGTCCTTCGGCTTGTATCCTAAATTGACACCTTCTTTAACTATTATTTTTTTACCAGCCCAGAAGGCATTGAGTCGCTTTAAGTAATCATCCCTCAATGTCTCATCTTTTTTAATGTACCCAATAGTCATGTGTGGTTTGTAACCAGTAAACGTGTTGATGTGTGGTAAAAACTCCAAGCGGTTGTGACCCTCCATAAGCTCTGGAGTGACTTTAATATGTGCGACAAGACAATAGTACGCCTCATCCTCGTATGGGCTTTCAAAGTAGCCAATGTGGTCAATCTCGACAGTATCCATTTTCCAACCATCTAAGACTGATTTAATGTGCTTTTCCCAATTGTGAGCGTTATCTAACAATCCATAAAGCAGGGTGATGTGGGGTACGCTTCCAGCTACCCAGCCGTTGATCCACTTGCGATCTGGCTTGCTTGAATAGTATAAATCTTCGGTGGTTCTTACTATTCCACCCATACTTCCAAGTGGTTCTAAATCAAGCATGACACAGCCCAGAGTATCTAGGTTGATGTCTAGTTTTTTGTATACTTCCTCAAAATTGCGTGAGTTAAGTTGTTTCATAAGTAAAGGTTTAGTTAATCATGCCTAGGACAGCCGCCTAGAATTATCCACATTAGTTTACCTTGAAATATCTGCCAGCTACATTCACAATCTTTAGGTCTAAACCACATACTAGGTGTAAATGTATTTAGCAACCATTGTTTAATTCCTTGTTTTTCTATATATGGATAAAACATATTATTTTATTAACTTCGTAAATGTTGCCAACTGTCGATTATAATTCTTCGTTGTTCTTCAAATGATGGTTTTAGCCAGAACTTCCACCAAGGGATTGATTTCCAAAAAGCAATAAGTTCTTGATTACCTTTTTTAATTCTCGCACGCTCTAGATTAAACTCCTCGTAGCTAGATGTTATCGTTGTTTTCATAGTTAGTTTTTTGACAAAGTTTTTATTTTTTCTCTTACTGCTTCCCAGAGGGCGTCACAGAGTTCCTTAAAGTCTGGGAGACCGTCTATCTGATTTGGAATCCCTTTTTCATTAGTAACCCTCCAAGCACAAGTAGCTCCGGTCCATGTAAGTAGGTGCAAGATTTGACCAAGTTTACCGTGGTATTCTAAAAACTCAACCATTTGACCGATTGAAAGCTCTATTGGATTAAGTACATATCTTGTAAATGTTTTTGTATCTGTAAATCTAGATGGCTCTCCTGGTACTGCCAGTCGAGTAAAATATCTATGCGCAAAACACCACAATTCTAATTCTTTTTTTTGTTTATTATTTAGCTCGTTGAATTGATCTATATTTATGTGTAACTTCATGTTATTTATTCCACTTTGTACTGTATCGCAAACCAAAAGTCGGTTAATCTAGCCCACACAGGAGTTAAGTTATGTAAGCGAGGACTCTTATCATTTCTGTTAATAACGATAGAATGATCAGTGTCTTCCCATTTGTGATTCTCATCAGTCAAAAAAGTATGCGTCTCTCTAATATGCCGATAAACCGCTTGAGCGTCAGACTTTTTATCTATCTTCTTGAGTTCTTCCCACTCACCACGTTCTCTAACTTTTAAATATTTCATATTATTCACTTTCTTTCTCTCTGCTTTCTTTTTCATAATATCAAGTGAATAATTACATGTATCACTATTACTACCAGGAACCAATTGTCTACTGGGTTTTTTTTAAATAACCATTCTTTTATTCTTTTCATATTATTCACTTTCTTTCTCTGTTAATGGTTTGTCTAGGGATTCGAGGAGGTCGTCTTTTTTGATAACTACTTCTTCTTCTATTTCACCATAATGAAATTGACCACTACTATCGCAAATACATCTCTCATTAACATTTTTCCTTCCGTAGTGTGGTTTGTTACATACGTTACAAATTGGTACTGTGATTTTCATATATTATTTTTTAATTATGGTTAATTTATCAAGTGCTTCCATAGTTCCTTTGAACATTGGTAATTCATATTTAGGTGTTTCTTTCTCTGTTAATGGTTTGTCTATTGCATCGTAGGTTGAGTATGCCTCCTGAAGTAGCTTAAGAAGTATCTCTTTGCTTACATAAGTATTTGTAAGCCCAGGCAATACGACATCAGCACTTTTTTCCTTAACAATGCTTATCATCTTTTCCATTACCCTTTGTTCTTGTTTAGATAGTGTTTTCATAGTTATTCCTCCTCCACTAACTTATATCTTTTACCGTTAATGATTTTAATATCTTTTTCGTCAATCTCCCTGAGCCTGGCTAGGTAGATTTCCCGTGCTGGGTCTACTATTGCTTTGTAAGCTTTCCATGCTGGATTTCTTATTGCTTCGTAATCGTCCCGTGCTGGGGCTACTATTGCTTCGCAAACTTTCAGCGCTGGATTTCTTATTGCTTCGTAAGCTTTCCATGCTGGATTTCTTATTGCATCGTAAGCTGCCAGTGCTGGGTCTACTATTGCTTCGCAAGCTTTCTGAGCCTCCTCTTTTTGTTCTTCTTTAGTTTTCATAGTTAGTCCTTCGCTTTAATTATATTTTCCGATACCAGGTAGCAGTACATTTTTGCTAGAGCATCAACCAGTGATTTTTCTTCGATGTGTCCATCAATGAAACCATCATTAGTGGCATAACCTACGTCAAACAAATTAAATATGTTTTTATGACACGAGAGCCAAGCGTTGTTTGTGTTTACTACTATCAATGAGGGTAGCTTCTCTAGTATCTCTGAGGCAGTCGGGGCTGCGATTATATCTGTAGACGACCAACCTTCATCATCGGAGTAAAGAAGCGACCACTTATTTTCACACTTGTCACCGCCAATAGCCCAATAAAAAACACTACCCCTTTCCGGATACCCAGCTTCTTTTAACTTCTCCGCCCATTCTTTGCTTACGCATATTTGTTCTAGTGTCATAGGTTAGTCCTCTATTATTTCTTTTTTTATCACTAAACAGGTTTTAAGCCTTTTAGTCTTTCCTCAACTTCCTCTTTGTTGAAAGAAACATCACCTATTTTGATTGTTTCAACTTTTCTCTCTTCATCAACATTAATTCCTGATATCTCTTCAAAGATCTGCTTGTCGAAGTTAGGCAGATCAAAAGTCTTCGCTCTGTCTTCAGGTGTAGCCTTGTCCCACGATGCTTTAAAAGCTTTTTTATAGTCGTAAACCTTAAGATATCCCTTATTGGTTTTATACTCTGATTCATGGTCTTCTTTCTCCTGATCAGTCATGTCTTCTCCCGACACCCATTCTGTCAAGTCAAAGAACCAGTACTCAGGAAAGGATATTTCCCCAAACTTTAAGCCTGTATCCTTATTAAACATTCGTACGGTCGGGGAGTCAGTATTCATGAATCCTGTATTCCAGTCTCCTGTATTCCAGCTTCCAGTATTCCTGTCTCCTATATTCCTGTTTCCTGTATTCCTGTCTCCTATATTCCTGTTTCCTGTATTCCTGTTTCCTGTATTCATGTGTCCTGTATTCCTGTGTCCTGTATTCCTGTTTCCTGTATTCCAGTTTCCTGTATTCATGTGTCCTGTATTCATGTGTCCTGTATTCCAGTCCCCTGTATTCCTGTGTCCTGTATTCATGTATCCAGTATTACTGTTTCCAGTATTCCTGTCTCCAGTATTCCTGTCTCCAGTATTCCAGCTTCCTGTATTATCATTTGTCATAATTTTCACCTCCTTTTTTTATATTTTGCGGAGAGGGATAAGATTTGAACTTACGCCCCAGACATCGCTGAGCAAGTCATTACTTGGAACAAGTTCCTTGCTGACTCGGCACTAGGCCTCTATGCGACCTCTCCATTTATTTAAAAAACATAGAGTCGCGGACCCGCTTCTCTGCTATTTTCCTTTCTGGTCTTAAGCTTTCGGGTACTTGTAATTCTTGTGGGTACATTCGCGTTACCGCAGCTTTCATGCTTAATAATGTAAATCCTGCCAAAGCTTTGCCCATTACCTCAGCATCAGTTCTGTCTATGTAGAATACTGGCTGGCTTGCTCTTTCGTTTGGATTCTTTGAAAATCCTGCAAATACTTCTGTCATATAAGTGTAATTAATTCTTTCAGTTCAGCATCTTTCAGTTTGATAACTGTCTTAAACACTCTTCTTAGAGAATTGAACTGATCCAGCCCGAACTTCTCAATGTACCAGGTGAAATATGGGTACTGATCTCTAATGTGTCGGTAGTTACAGCCCCAACATTGGGTGTGAACATTACCAGCTTCGGTTAGATCCCATCTGGTATTCAAACCTCTTTTGCTAAAGATATGTCCGGCTCCTAATTTGGTTGTTGAACCACAAGTCACACATTCAGGCTCTATCTCTCGAATCCTGAGACTGACTAACTTATCTAGTTTTTCTGTTAATTTCTTTCTCTCTGTTTTCTTTTTCATATTATTCTTTATCCTTCCAGTAGCAATTTGAACAATTAGAATATTTGGCAGCCCACCAGGTCAAAAAACATTTGCACCGTTTGCATTTCTCCCAGTCGCTAGTCCAGTAACGGATCAGAGCTATGCGACCTACAAATATGAAAATGGCTATGAGGATGGCTATGGGGATGGCAGAGATAGCTATCTTCATATTATTAAAGGCCTCCTTCTTCGATCTTCTTCAAGTTCTCCTTGTCTATCTCCCTGAGCCTCAATAAATACACTTCTAATGCTGGAGCTTGTAGCGTCTTGAAGTCTTCCCATAATGAGTCTGTTATTGCTTCATAGGCTGCCAATGCCTCGTCTTTTTGTTCTTGTTTAGTTAGTTTTTTCATTAGTTTTTTCATTTGACTAAAGGATCATTTAAGTATGCCCCATTAGTGTAAGCTGACCAGGGATTCCAACCTGATGTCTTGAATACCCAGTAAGCGTAAAGAGTGTTGTTAAATGGGTTTTCTAACCATTGGATCTTCTCAGCCATAGTTACCCCTGGGATTCTATCTGCATGGATGTTCTTGTGTGCATTATGTAGGTTAATTTGAAATAACCCTATGCTATTTTCTACTGAGCTCTTAAGAGAACACTTAGGATAGTTCTTGTTAGTGTAACCACACTCGTGGTGAGATATAGCAAGGGCAAGGTTGGGGTTATCCTTTGTAAAGATCTTCCGAACATAAGCCTCTATCTCTTCTCGTTTAGGGTCTGGATTCTTGGATTTAATAGCGGCTAGCTCGCTTAAGAGCTCCTCATTTGTCTTCTCAAGCTCTGAATAATCAGCTCTAGCCTCACGGATGCCGTGCATTGCAGCACTGGCCTTCTTAAGCTCAAAAGAGGCTGAATTAATCATCCATTGTGAGGATAGATGGTTAGCTACCAACCCGAAGCAGAAGGTTATACAAGCGATATAGAGTAGAAAATATACCGCCCATTTACTTTTTGTTACAAAAGCCTTTGGCTTTATTACAAAAGCCTTTGGCTTTATTGTGTGATTATTTGTTTTCATATAATGCTTAGTATTTATTCTGTTTCGTCTAATACCGCAGGGGCGGTAAACCTTTTACAATTCCGGTTCTCGCAATACCACTTGTCACCCCACCAGAAGATATCTGAGTCACAGAGGGAGCATTTGTTGATATCCTGAGTCAACGCAACCCATATTTCTTTTATAAAAGCCAAAGGCTTTTTTACAAAAGCCAAAGGCTTTTTTATTAAATTAAACATTCTTTTCCTCCTCAAACATCTTGACTGCTATTATTAATATGAAGTATAGGTTATTAAAAAATATTTTAGGTTTCATTTTGTTTCTCCCAGTGTTTAGCCATCGAAAGGACTCCCCATCTTATTACTCTCAATCTCTTCTTTAGATTCCTCTGTAGTGTCCAAAACACCCTCTTCAAAGGCTTTGATTTCCTTTTTAAGGTCTTCTATCGCCTGACCATCTATAAGGAGCTTTTCCGTCCAAAACTTATGATCTGCTTTATGTAGTTTTACTTTTAATGCCAATAATATCTTCTTTAGCTGTAGAGCTGGGTTATCCTTTATAGACAATGTATATAGATCTGATTGGGAATAGTTATCGTAGTTTTCCATTTATTTCTTCTTTCTTGTTACCTATACAACTAGTATAGCACAAAGTAGTGTAAAGTCAACATAGCAACTTGTGCCTAATCTAGACTATTTTTGTCTATATGCTTATCACAGAAGCGGGCAATCTTTATTTTTCCTATCGAGTATTCAGCAGTCTCTGTGCAAAGGATGTTTAAGTCAATAAGTGGGAAATAATGTTTCCTAGAAATAATAGTTTTTGTTCTGTATTTTAGATAGAGCGCAGAGACTTCCATTTCAGGGTCTATATTTACTCCAAAATTAGACTTAACAGTAAACTGGCTGGTGATTGTATAAACCCGGCCAAAATAGAATCTACTGTGCATTAAATATAAGAGTTGACTTGATCTATCGTCGTGGGATTTTAAAGCAGGATCGCCAATTAACCATAAAACATAGTACCCCAGTTTGTTCAAGGCGATAGTTTTTTCAATAACTCTTTCAATGGGTGTTTCACTTAACTGGATCTCAATAGCCACCTTTTGTCCTTTATATTCGATAGCCACATCTAGTATGAATTTCCCGTCATCAACGATTTTTTCCAACTGACATTCAAAACCTTTATCTGTATAGTAGTCATAGAGCTTTTGCTTGAAAGATAAATGTTCAATACTTTCACTCTCCCACCAACAATCCCCTACAAAAGCCAAAGGCTTTTTTAAGTACTGATGAGCAAAATGAGCGATCTTCTTTTCTCCTTTTTTAAGAATAGTAGCCCCTCCACAAGCAGGGCAAGAATAAATCCCTTTTAAGGCATCTCTAGCAATTACTCTCTCTTCAAATATGTTATTTGATGTCAACATTATAGGTTATCTATCTTCTCCATCCCCTCTTCTAGCCTAATGTCTTCCGCTATAGCACTTATACCTTTCCGTACTTCAGTTACAGGCACGGTTTGGGGGTTAACTGCGGAAAGCGATTCTGGGGCCCTTTCCGCAGTTGGAACTGAGGAAAGGAAAGCCCCCGTTGTGGGGGGGGAGTATGTTTTCCGCAGTTCCTGAAAATCGGGAGTTAGTGCGTAGTAAGGAGTTAGCCTTTTTCCATGCATGCGTGGCTCAACTGCGGAAAGGATTTTTTTAAAAACGAGTTCTTTTACATAATTTCTGACAGATCTTACCGTAATAGAAGTTTCCGCTGAATTTGAAGAAGTGACCCAGAACTTTAATATATCGGCCGAACACAGGTTTGTTTTCATCTCCTCGAAGATTGAGATTATCCTATCAAGCTTTGCTGTCTTAGAAACCTCCCATGGAGTTCCTAGCGTCTTATATGTTCCGTCGTTAGTAAGCTCTATTACAACAGTCGGAATGACCTCATCAAAGCGACCATAAGTCTTTAGGACTCGCTGGTTGGCATTCCCGTCTTCTTTGCGGGTGAATTCTATAATATTGTCTACAAAGCCTGGTAATGCCCCTGAACCTCTTGAGGCCTGCGCTTGATCCCCTCCACCTTTTCTAAAATGGTGAATAAGTAGAACCCCTATTCTGTTTTCTGTAAAGGTGTACATAGGCACTAAGGCCTTTAAAACCTGCGCTGAGTCATTTTCGTTATCAATAGGCCAAAACGTGGAGAGGGTATCAATCACGACTAAATTAATGCCTTCTACAATGCAGTGCTCTTTGATCTCATCCAACATCTGTATCCACTGTTTTAGATTAGGCTTGCTTCTAATAGGGCGTGACCAGATTGAGATTTGATCAATTAATTCTTTTTCAAGATCTTCTTTTTTCTCAAACCACTCACTCTGAGGCTCTTCGGATATAACAAGGACTCTTGTTTTTGTGATTGGTTGACCTGCGAATTCCTCCCCTTGAGCCATTGCGACAAAAAGGCATCTCAGAAGAGTTGATTTTCCAGCTTTCCATAAAGCGGATAATAGAGTAATGTAACCTTTAGCTATATAATTTTCCCAGATCCACTCACGCTTTGTTATCTCGTCTGTAATCTCAGACCAGTTAACGGGCTTTCCTATAAGAAATGACTGTTCTATAGGAGCGGGTTCTGCCCCAACCCCTCCTTTTTCTCTCTCCTTCTGAAACTCATCGTACTTTTGTCCCATTTGCAAACCTTTCTAGTCGTTCTTCAAACGATCTTGGTGGTTCAGGGAAAAGAAAATCTAATAACTCAATCAATTCTGGCAATTCTTTAAGGTTGCGACGTACTTCTACCATTGTAAGTATTCTTTTAAAATACTCTTCTCTAACCACTTTCGTTCCAAGTTCAAGAAATCTGACTTTTAAATATTCGGGCAAATCTATTCTTTTCATCTTAAGACCCCCTCAGGATGAGTCCCTTGATAAAGGGCTGAGGGGGTCTTAAAGAAGACAGGGACTACAAAAGCCAAAGGCTTTTTTAAGGGACTCATTCTCTTAAACGTATCACTGATTTAAACTAATGTAAATACACTAATTAGTGTGTAAGTAGTTGTAGTGTTATACAATATCTTGTGGTAGAAGCTCGAAGGTTTCAGGGTGACTTTCGACAATAAACAGGGGTATTTCCCACCCATTCCACTCGAGAACACCTAAGCGAAGATTACCGTCTTTGACCTTGTGAATAGTCCCTGCTTTGAAATCTAAAATATTTTTTAATAACCTATACTTCATATTAGTAATAGCAGTCCGGACGTTGATGGTCAGCCCCAACGTCCGGCTCCGTCTGCTCCGTTTAAAACGGTAATTTCTCTGTTTCCTCTTCGGAAACTTCTTCTTTTTCAGGGGTTTTCCCCTCTTTAAGACTCTTTTCTTCCTCCTTTGTTAGAATGTAAGTAAAAGGGTCTTGGCTTAAGTATAAAGCTCTTAACTCTGGTAGGCCATTAGTTAAGATGCTTGCCTGTATCTCCTCATTTAGAGGCTGTTTTGGCTTAGGACTAACCCTGTATTTGGTTGTTTGCAAATCCGTCCCAGTTCTCTCGATTTCTATGTCGTAAGTCCCAAGATCTCCCCAATCCGCATCTGACTCTAGGGACATTAGCTCCCTTTTAATAGATTTTTGGGTAACTTCCCAAACCTGAACATTTCCTGTCTGATAATTCAAAACAGGGAAAGCCAGGAATTTCTTGGCGTTCTCTCCCTCAGACATAGGGACTGTCTCATTTTCCTGTACCCTGGCAGGTTTTCTACCTCCTTCGGGAGTATCTAGCCACCAGACCCAACCGGAAATAGCTTCACCTAAAACTCTCAAGCGGTGTTTACCGGTTGTGAGTTTAGTGTAATTAGATTTAGAATCTTGTTCTTTAAAGTTTTTTGGTATTGCTATTGTTTATTCCACCTTCTTCCTCTGGTAAAAACCAAATAGGGGGAATTGAGCATTCTGCCCAACTTACTCAATCTCCCCTATCTGCCTTTTAAATTTCCGCTGAGAATCTTTTGAACACCCTGATAAGTGATACCCATAACTGAGGCAATGCGTTCAAAGGAATAGCCCTCTTCTTTGAGGAAGTAGATCAGCTTGCAGGTATGATTTCGGTATGCGGTGAGATATGATTGCTTCACTACAACCATTTTAACACGAAGTAGTATAAATGTAAAGGATTAAAAGACATTGAGCCGAGGATAAGTGAACTTGCTCTGAGCCCGTGGGAGTATGTCAGCTCTTAAACCAAATCTCTGTCAGTTTTCCTATCTTCAATGGTTTGGGATTCTCCTGTAGTCCTAATTTTCTTCGTTGATCTCTCATAAGCTGTTCCATTATTGCAGCTCTGGCCATGTTGTTCTTGAAAATCCGCCTATCTCTTTTATGTTGTAAGTCATCACGTTCCATCAAGGGGTTCTCCCGATCTTCCTGTTCCAATTTGTTCTAGGTGTCCATATTGGCGGGGGTTCGGGGATAGGTTCAGAACTGCCGTTAACCACATACATAGGTTTAAATGCTGAATCTATAGCCTCAACCATCTGTTTTGCACCATACCCAACTCCGGCGGAGATTGTTAAAGCAGCAAGTGTTTTAAGTATGTTTCGACGTTCCATTTCAGTCCTCCCCGTGCTCGGCCATATGCTCAAGCCTTGAGGGTCTGTTGAAAACTAACTCCTTTTTAAGTCTACTTTCGCGGGCCACATGAGCAACTATTTCGGGGTCTGTTAACTTGAAGACATAGTCACCCCTGGGCGCAGAAAAAGGCAATGCTCCGGCTCTGCCGGTATCTTTTAACCACCTCTGAAACCTTAAATGGTTCATAGAAGGATCTCGTGGCTCTTCCACGAACATTTGCAAAGAAGTATCGTATCTCCCCATTTCTTTAGGCATGTTACTTACCTGTCGCCAATCTCTGTCCTGCATAGGACAGCATGAAAATAATTCCTGTAGCTATTGACTGGTATTGTTTGAAATCAACTAATTTAAGTTCTTCCGCGATAGCTGGTAAAGCTAGTGCTGCAACTATCATGATTAGTTTAATTCCGAACTGTTTATAGTCTGTTGTATTTAATGTTCCTATTTCACTTTGTTTGTACATTATTTCTCCTTTCCCCACCTCTGCCAAAAAGATAGCGGTTTAATTAAAAGCGTTTTCTTCTTCTCAATTACCTGTCTTAAGTCTTTGACTTCCTTCTGTGCGGGCTGTATTGCATCTTCAACAGCATGAGAGACCTTCTTGGGTATTCTTGAGATATCTATTTTGAGCTGATCCACAATCCCCTCCACTGCCCCCATCCTCAAGGTAAGCTCCTGAGAGTCTCGAGTGTTATGCGTTTGATCCTCATCTATACGGTTAACGACTTTCTGGATCTGATCCAATCTTTCGGTTAATACTTTTAATTGATCCTCGTTCATAAACCCACCTTTTTTACAAAAGCTTTTAGCTTTTTTACAAGCCAATTGAGGACATTGACGAATGGGCCGGAGAATGCCGGAGCTGCCTTTTGTGGGGGTGTTTTGGACACTACAGCCGGGTTCCGAGGATAGATGGTGGTTACAATCTCAGCAGACTCCTCTTTCTCTTTCTGTTCCGTGATGTAGGCTTTAAGATCTGTCCGGGCTTTTTCTGCATCTTCTTTTAATAGATCTAAGACCGGATCTATCCAGAGTCTCTTAAACCTTCCGTCCCCCTTCATGATCTCTATCATGGTGTCGTCAAGGCTTAAACCTCTTTTAACCCACGGATCTATTTCATCTTGATTAACCCAGACTCCGGTTAAGGCCTTGTAGGCTCTTTTGTACTGGTCTGCTTTCTGAGGTTGCGCGATTTCTTGCGCGATTATTTCGCGATTTTCCTGTAGGAATGGCAGAGGGTTAATACCGCCGAAGTATCCATTATTTCTATTTAACCTGACACCGTTATCATCTGTCTCAAAAAGGTTGAGATGGAGATGAGCGCCGGAAGAATTCCCTGTGGATCCCATCTTGCCTATCCTTTCACCTGCTTTGACTATCTGACCTGAGGAGACATAGTTTTCCGACAGATGGCAGTATTGAGTAGCTTTGTTAACTTTGTTATGCCAGATGGTTACGTTTATTCCATAAGCACCAGAGCGGGCGTTGTCTTCATCCCTGACAACAACACCATCCTCTAGACAGGAAATTTCCCAGACAGATCCTGTCGGGATTAGATCCAAACCTTCGTGAGCCGTTAATCCGAACTTTTTATAGTAATCCGGATTAACTCCAAACTCCTGTGTTATTTTAAACTGACTGTTAAAAACTTTTCTCATAGCAGCTTCCCTTTGCTAACTAAATCGCACCAAGATAATACAATGCTCCTAACCCTCCGGCAACTATTCCTATTATCTCAGGCAGTTTGGCCAGAGGGTCGACTTTGCTGAGTGAGAACTTGACTACTACAAAAACTAGAACAAAAATAAGTAACGCAACTAAAAATTGCATACACTCACCCCCTTTCATTCAGGTATGATCTCAAAATCTTCTGTTTCCAGATGGTATTCTTTTGTTCTGAATGGATTAACCTTGTAGGACACATCAATTTCCAGATGCCAGATCCCGGGTGATGCCAGTTTAGGGACAGGCACTTCAATATTTACGGGAAGACAACCGATTCTAATATTAGAAGGCTCTGGTGGTTGATATAGCACGACTCTCTCACTCACAAACCTTCTGACAACTAGAGTACTGACATTTTTTAGCTTGCAGGCTTCGACCGTATATACAAGCGTCCCGCCTTGTTTGACCTGCTTTGTAATAACTTTATAGGGTTGAACAATCGGCTTTAAGACTTCAACAGGCCACAGGAATTGATAGCCTAGAAAGAGGATCAGACTAGTGGAGATTATCAGCGTGGCATAGATGGCTAAATGTATCATTTTCATCATTTATTGATCACCAAATTTAAGACCCCCACAGCGACAGCGGTAAGCACTAAACCAACCATTCCGTAAACAATCCTTTTAATAGGGTCAAACTGTTCTCTGGTCACATACTGTCCCTCAAGCTTAACCTTAATATCTCTGACATTATCCTTAATGTACGTTATATCCTGCTTTATTAGAGCGAAACTGATTGAGTTAGCTTCAAGATTTTTAGTCATAGTTTTACATAACCGCAAAAAACCCACTACTACCTATTGAGTAATCAATAACTAACTTAGGCCTTAAACTGGTATCTGCAGCATAACTCCGCCCTCTGAACCGATACCCATCGGCATTCTCAACGGATCCTTTTATTAAAAAACCATTATTGGTAAAGACTCCCCCAGTTAACATCTCCTGTATTTTATTAGCCGTCAGAGTGAAGTCTTTAAAAACGTTTAGGGTTTCTGAAGCTGTGAAAACTCTGGTTCCAATGTCCGCAGCTTCCCTATCCGTGGTGGTATTCCCCGCTCCGGCTGTCCCCCAGTTGTTTCCTGTTGTGTAGACATTCCAAGTTGCTTGCAATTCCTCCCAAGTCCTTAATAACCGATGAACACTGTAAGTTGAGCTATTGGAACTATTATCAGCGTAGGGGACTATTGAGAGCGTTGCCGAAATAATGGTGGATCCCACAGGAATAGAAGAGAGATCAAATTGGATTAATGCTCTGGTAATAATCGCCCCAGTGGCTAAATCCCCGATATAGAAATTATCGTCACTACCGATGTTAACGGTCGGTTCACTACTGTCTATGAAAGTATCTGTAACACCGGTATCTTGTAGTGTAATTGTTGGCATTATCTTTGATTTCCTAACTTACGGCCACACACTGCCAAAGAACTTTTGAAGTGGAATATATAAATCCTATTGATAGTGTGGCTGTGGTAGCTGCCGTGGTGGTTGGGAGGGCAACGGTGGTCGCTCCATAAATAGCGTTCCACGTCAGAGCACGAGCAACGGTTGTAGATGAAGCCACCGTTATAATAAGTTTTTGTCCATTTACCGGAGTACCTGAGGGAGCGTTAAATAGTAAGGCGCCTGCTTGTGCGGTGACAATGAACATGTCCTGTGTATCACCGGCAATGGAAACACCGGTATCTGTTGTGTAGGAAGCTGCCGTTAAGACGCGGGGGGTTTCTCGTTTATTGGTCAGCGTTTGAGTCCCTGTTAAGGTTACAACATCCCCTGTAGGAGTATTAATCACAGGTGAGGTGAGGGTCTTATTAGTCATTGTCTGTGTAGCGGTATGAGTGATGACTTTGGTTATATCTAGTAATCCGGTTGAGACTACTACCGATTCTGTTAAAGCATCATAGATAGATTTAGCCCAGAGGACATCAGGCCCGAACTCTACTACGGCATTAATGGCATGTGTCTGGTCTGAACCTGAAGCATCAGCGTTCCGGGTAAGGCCGGTTAGGGTTGATCCGGATACTGCTGTGTAAGATACGACTTCTCTCGCACTTGGCGTTTCTACATCAGAGGAATTGATACGGTCAACAATGAAAACCCCGGGGAGATTAGGAATGCTGGTAGTGTTGTTTAAAGTGACGGTGGTGGCAGCAGCAGTTAGTGGTGCTCCTAGAGTTTTCTGTACAAAGTTTGCTGTGGGTGAGGCTTTAATAGCTTGTGCCATTACAGCAGAGTAGTTCAGAAGAATAGGAGGTTATCAAGACTTAGACTCTCTGGGCGGAGGAAAGAGAGCCTTCTGACTGAGGAGAGGCGGTTATTCTTGAACCTAAAAACTCAAAATTTGAGGAGCTGGATGTACAGGAGATCTCAATTTGTACCAGCCTTGACTCTTTATTCAACTCTCCCCATCGGGTGAACTCGTCAGACCCTGTAACTGTAGTGCCCTTGGTATCTCCCCAGATCTTTGTACCCCAGGTATTTGCTCCCCATCCTGATTTACCTGAAATAGCTGCGCCCTCGATAGTGAAGCTTTTAATGGTTGAAGTTATCCCTGCTCTGTTTTCAGAGAGGATGTTGATGGTAACTGTCCCGGTAATATTTCTGAATAAGACATAGAAAAGCTGCAACTCTTTTAATAGGCTCCAGGAGTTGAATGCCTCTTTGTTGAGTCTTAAGGTTTTGGTAATGGTTGTGCCGTTGTCTGAATTAATCGAGGCTTCAAATGTGTACGCTTGGTTGGAATCAGATGACCCAAGCACCCACCTCTCAGTTCCTGAGCTGTCAACATATTTAATCATCTTATTAATACCGAAAGGCATTTTCCAAATCCCTGCAAAGGAGCCTCTCTCTCTGTCATAAATCAATAATTCTTTTCTGGCGGGGAAGGAGAGGAGATATTTATTGTTTACATACATCGCACTGCAGGTGGTGTAATCAGTGCTGTTTAGAAGGGCTAAATATGGCCTAATTCGGGCTGATATCTCATTAGTCCTAATAATGGATAAGAAGTTGGGTTCATAGCCTACAACATATAACCCCTGTCTTCCAAAATAGATTACATCGTTCTCCATTATCTGAATTGAGTCAGCACTGGTACAGCCTACGGCGGTGCTGATTGGCTGGACTTGGGGATCTAGAACAACAAAGTCACCAATTGAAATGGTCTGAAGCTCTACAGCATAAGAGGCAAATTCTTTAAAGACAGTAATCTTGCTTGAACCCGGCTGAACTTCATACCCTGTAATGGGAAAACCGTCATCAGGGCCTACATAGACTGACCCGCCTCCATCTACCCAGTTAAATTTAGACTGATTAGGATATCTTCCGGAGATAAGCAGTTTTGTAGGGTCTTTGTAGTCAACCATCAAGAGGCGGTCTCCGACAGGATCCTTATTAACAAACTCACTCTCGACACCTCCTGTGGTGTTAGATAACGGAGGCAGGATAATTTCGGAGGCTAGATCTCCTACATCAACATAGCGGGTTGTAGACGCTCCAACACCAGCTAGAAACGTTTCATCTCCAGGAAGACCTCTATAAATCTGATAGCCTGCAAGGGAGGCGGCAGAAGGGGCCGACCAATAAACATCAACTCTAGTATTTGCTAAATCTTGAGGCAGGTTAGGTAAGAGGATCCGGCTTGATGGGGTGGTCTCTCCTCCATTAGCGCCTAGTGCAGTAACTACCCAGCTCCAGATATAGGTTCCTGATGCACCTGACATGTTCGTAGCATTGCCTATTGTAGGCGGTGAAATGGTGGCAAAAACGGACAGGCCGGTTCCATTGTACCTAGTTAATGCCCTGCTCTTTGAAACAAGGTAGGTAAACCCACCCATCTGTTCTGACCGGATAATGGATCCTGAGGGGAATGATTGCCCTGTTATGACTGTTGAGGACGTTCCATTCTTTTTGACGATAAACCCCTGATCAGATAATGCCAGTAGTTCGTTAGTCAAAGAGAGGACGTTGTTGTATGTCGCAAATCCTTTAATCGTGCCTGTGGAGTTAACTGAGAAGTATGTCGAGGTTCCCCATCGGCCTGTGGGTACGCCTGAGCCGATTAGCATAATATTATCACCCTGAGCGTATTCATCCCTGCCTAATTCCGTAGGCCGAAGTAAGAGATTCAGCCCCTTACGGAATGTTCTCCATTCTGCTTCAAGATCTTTGCGTCTTTTGTATGCCGGAATATTAGTATTAAGTTGAGGCATTGTTTATCCTATCGAGTACGCAGCCGTACCTTGCCTTCTTGTCGTATTAATACCCCCCCCGGGGGTTTTCATCTCCCTTCCTAGGAGGTTTTGCAGCTTATTATTGCTCTCTGCTCTTTTAATGGGAAACCTATCATCCTGACGAGACTCCAGCACATATGATTCTACAGCAGTAACCACATACAGTGGGTCAGATAATTCGCAAACATCGGTTAATGTAAGTAGCCCTGAGGGATATCTCTGGATATCCATTGAGAGTGTCGCTCCAGCAGTTAGCCCATTAAAAACCGCTGTATATCCTTGAGCTGGGTTTCCCATGAGGTATAAATATTTATCTGTTGTGGCCTTCCCAAATCTTTCGAGGGGTTTAATCTCCTCATACGGATCCGACCATGAGCCGTCACTCAGGAGCTGTCTGGGGGCCAGCATGAATTCCTTAAAATTGGTAGGTAAAGGGACAGAAGCATTTGCAGAAGGGGCAACATTGTAGATGGTATGAAGTTCTGAAAATTGACCGATAGCTGAGGCATCCCAGACAGCTTGGTTTGCAAAGTTGGCTCTTAATATCAAATCTGTTCCTGTTGGTATGGTAGCCTCCTTATCCAGATAAGCATTTATGTCAATTAAGATGTCCTGAAGAGTGCGCATAGGAGAACTTTAAGGACTAAATGCGGGAGGTTATCAAGTAAACAAGTCTTGTTCTTATGCTAACGTCCTGATCATACTACGGTAGTCCTAGGTTTCATAACTACGTCTGTGGAGTAGGTGGCGTCTGTGATGGTGCCGTCAGCTTGAGTAACAGAACTATCTATAGCAGAAGTCCCTGAGCCTTCATTAAATTTTGTATAGAGGACTAAACCAGAAGTAGATTGATTTATACCGTAGTACTCATTTGAAATTTCCCCAGAAGTCAGTGTACTATTGTATATTTTAAATTCATCCATCTTACCGTCAAAGCTTCGATTGCTTGACTCGTTATTTCCAATTGCTAGAACAGCCGTGTTAGCTGTAATTGCTGTTGGTCGAGTTGCCGTTCCTGCTGCAAGTCCATTCACATAAAACTTGATCTGGTTTGACCCGGCAGTGCTATCGAATGTCATAGCCACATGCTGCCACTGACCCAATGTAATCGTAGCAGCCTGACTTGAAGGATATAATGTGTTGTTAAAAAAAGCTCTAAGGGTTTTATTAGTTCCGTCATAAAGAAAATCATAACCAAACCCTCCCCCCTGTTTATTTAATAATCTTCCTGCATTACTGGTGCCAAAACTTAGTGGCTTTATCCAACAACTTATAGTAAGGTTTGTGGTTAAATCGAGCGAGTTAGAGTCCGAAAACTGCACCCGGTCAGTGGCTACACCCCCCGCAAAATTCAAACACGTCCCAAAATCTCTAACTGTTTGTCTTTGTCCTGCTGTAGTCCTAGGTTTCATAACTACGTCTGTGGAGTAGGTGGCGTCTGTGATGGTGCCGTCAGCTTGAGTTCCTGAGGAGTCAACTGCCGCTGTCCCTGAGCCTTCATCAAATTTGTAGTGAAGTTTTAGGTTTGTAACTGAAGAATATTGTCCTGTATAGAGACTCAAGATATCGCCTACTGTTAGAGCAGTATCATAATATCTGACATCATCAATAAGCCCATTGGCAAATCGACCTAATCCTATCGTTTGACCTACTGCAAAGCTCCCTGCTCCTCCTGAATACGAGCCTAACGCAGCTGTAGCTTTCAATACACCGTCAAGATAGACTTTTATATTAGTTCCATCATATGTCCCAGTAAGAAAATACCATCTACCTACTTGCATTGATGGACTTGGATCTTTTGCTGCTGCAAAGGAACCCCCATTACCAACAGCAAAATTTACAGTGCGTGTTCCTACTCTAAGGACATAGCCAGAGTTTCCTGTTTCCTTACTGACAATGTTTGACAGAAAATCAGATCCACCGAAGGATCGCATATTTACCCACACACTAACTGTAAATGTTGCTGCCGTGAGACCTGTGATTGAAGCAGCTGTCACATGACCGCTCGTCCCATTAAAATTCAAACACGTCCCAAAATCTCTAGCTACTTGTCTTTGAGTTGCTGTACTTCGTGGCATATATTAGTAATCTCCTTCCGTAGGAGACACTATGGAGTCTCCGACTTTGAATTCATTAGTTCTGCTGCTTTTCTGGCTTCCTCTTCTCTAACTTGATCTTTACTTGTTTTAGGTAAGTCCCCAGGTTCGATAACTGTAGTCAGGCCAGACATTCCAGCAGGGTTAAAAGTAAGCTCTTCGGCTTTAACTTGAAGGTAATCTGCTAACCACTGTTGAATATCGGCATGAACTGTCTCTTCAGAAGTTAGCTCAACCATCATTCTCTTGTTGTATGTAGAGCCATCATCTAAGGTCACAGTAAGTTCGGCAACTCCCATGCCTGACCCTGATTTAGTTATGTTTGTTACTTTATATTTCATAGTTTATAAAAATGCACAAGAAACGTTGACGTCTGCTGTAGTCGTGAATCCGACATATATCCCTGTAGCCATTGTGTAGTCAAGTATAACCGTAAATGGCATAAATGGTGTAGTTGTAAAGGTGTGATTAAAGACCTGTGTGCCCGACTCTGCGGTGTTGTCAAAGATGATGATAGATCCAGCGGTAGGTGCAGCATCATTGCAGGAGATTGTGACTGTATGTAGGTAGCCCGCACTAGCTTTGACTTGTACATCAGCTACTGCCACAGCTGAGTAAGAGTAGGTAGGTCTGACCATTAGCCTATTATTGGTTAAGTCCTCACCTGAAACTAAAGTATCTTGACTAATTTTTAAAGCCCTGTTAGCAGTCATTCCGACAGCTCCGGCTTTGCCGTCAGCTACCGAAGTCGGGGTAGCCTGATATACTCCCTGAAGTACTGTCCCTCCTGTTGTACCTGCTGTGAATGTTCCACCATCAACACTGCCCCCATCGGCTATCTTACGCAGTATTTTGTTTGCATCTTCAGTCATAAAGAGATAATAAATGTGAGGGAGTGGAGGTTATCAAGAACTATTTCAAAACTGATTCAATAGGCGCATCACCATAGAAGATGGGGAGTGGGTCGAAGCCGTGGTTTCTCATAAAGATGATTTTAAGTCTGTCAAAATGCATTGACAAATCGGGAGAATGAGTGGTTTGCCCTTCCTTATGTTGGATACTGACTCCGTAGTTTCTGTAGAGCTTTAACCCTGCTTTATACGTCCTGATCCAATAGTCCGTATCCTCGAAGTTAACAGGCCAGTAGTCGTGAGAGAAGTATCCTACCTTATTAATTGTGTTGCGGGTAAGCATAAAACAAGCTCCTGAAAACCATTTGTAGCATTCAACAACACCCGCCCCCGCAGGGAGGTTCTGGACATGGATGTTTGCTACCCCGCAGTCAGGCATATCCATGGCTTTTTTTAACCCTTCCAGGAATCCCTTATGAACTATGGTGTCATCGCCCAGAATTGCCATGTATTCACCCCTTGCGGCTCGTAAACCGGTATTCCATCCTTCTGCACACCCCATGTTAGTTTTAAGCCTGATATAGGTATCGCACTCTTTCTGCCAGTCATATACTTCAGTGGATCCGTTATCTACAATAATCAGCTCTGTATCTTCACCTATAGAATTTCTAACAGAGGCTATGCAGTCACGAGCCATATCAACCAACTCTTTAGTCCGGTGATACATCAGCACTATTACTGAATATGTTGGTGGATTTACAAGAGGGTTTTCCATTGGGCCTCCCAGTCTATTGATGGGGACAGATTGTCTACAACCATATGGGTTGCCATTGTTTTTATTGGAGTCCAAAGTGGATATCCTCTTTCCAGTAAGTCATACCACACTTGACCATCCAGGTAACCAAACTCATTAAATAAATCAATATTGTCCTGTAAAATAGCCTTACGAAGCCCAAAAGTCATGGTATTACGTTCTGTAGATCGAAAGTGATAGTTTGATACCAACTCAATCTGGCATTTATTAGAATGAAGGGATCTGTCCTTGTAAAAATTGGGGTGGTCGTAAGGGGAAACAAGGCCTAATTCTTTAATAGCATCAACTAACTTCTGAACCTCTACAGCGGGGTTCCAGAGATAGTCACATTCCAGAAACAAAATCTCCTCATGCTCTATTTGTTTCAAAGCCATCTCGTATTGCATTAAACAAGTTTCATTAATACCTATAGCGGTGGGGACGAAGGAGTGCTTAAACGGTACTACCTGCTTTACCATTTCAGCCTCCCTCTCCCCGCAGAAATCAGCAAGAAACACTACTTCGGGGTTAACGTCTTTAAAAGCCCTAACAAAAGATTTAAGGCAAAGCTTGTTTAGTTCAAACTTATCATCCTGTAGGATTGGGGATGGGTTAGTGCTGGGGATGCTGCACAAGCGATAATAAACAATCATTCTTTAAGTTGTCTCCACTTCACCCAGTGGAGTCTTGTTTTTATCTCTTGTTGATCTTTATTACCTTTTCTAACTGTTTTGTAAACAATCCAAAGGTTGAATGATAATGAAAGCCAAATTAAAAATATAAGCAGTCCTAGTTCAACCATAAAACTCCTTTATTGAAGAAATAATATAATCAATCATTTCATCAGTTAAATCAGGATGGACCCCCACGAACATGCCCAGTTCCATAACTTTATCTGCAACTGGTAACTCAGTAGCTATTCGACCAAACCCTCTAAATCCCGGCTGTTTGGTTATGTTCCCTCCGAAGATGGTTCGTGTTTCAATGTCTCTTCCTTCGAGGAAGTCCCTCAGATTGCCCCTATCCTGTGCAAACATGGGGAATCCAAACCAACTAGCATCAGCATTGTATTTAAGGAGTGCAATCTGAGGTAGATCTTTTAACCCCTCGTAGAGTCTGTGGAAGTTCCGCATTCTTTTTTCCTTAATGATTGGTAGCTTCTTAAGTTGAGTTCTCCCCATCGCACATTGAAGTTCTAGAGGTTTAACATTGAACCCCATGTACTGGAATAGATACCGTGCCGGATAATCCTCAGGGATACCTTCAAGCTTCTTTTTGTCATTGATACCATCATAACCACCCAGCCTACCCCATTCTCTTAACGAGGCTGCTTTGTTTCCATACTCAGGATTGCTAGTGAATACCGCACCACCCTCACCCATGCAAAGAATGTGAGCTGCGTGGAATGAAGTTACAGCAATATCAAAGTATGATTCAAGTAACCTGCCTTTGTACGTGCTCCCAAAGCCATCGCAATTATCGAGAATGGTGATTAGGCCATGCTTCTTAGCTACTGCCAGTATTTCGTCAAGATTAGGCACGCTTCCAGCGATAGCGACAACGATAATGGCTTTAGACTTCTCACTGATTGCCTGCTCTATCAATTCAGGATTCAACCCTAATGTTTCTGCCTCATTATCAATAAATACCGGAGTTAACCGGTTGTAGTAGAGGGAGGCAATAGTTGTAGGGAAATGAACTGCACCGGTAATAATCTCTGACCCTTCAGGCAGACTTAGTGAGGCGTAAGCAATCATTAGAGCTGAGGAGCCTGAGTTAGCCAGAGTAGCGTGAGTCTTCCCTGTGAACGCAGCTAGCTCTTGTTCGAGTGTTTTACCTTCTTTATCAATCGTCCACCAGTTACGGTCTAGAACGCCCTGTATGGCATCAAAATCGGCCTTATCTGTATAAGCTCCTCCATAGGCTAATCGTTTGTTAAATGGGTTCATAATTGTATCTCATTCTCCTGTTCCTCCAGTTCCTCGATTCCTTTTTTTTTAGCCCACTCCCAAGTCTTAAGTAATCCTTCTTCAATGGGGGTTTCTTTATAAGTAGTTAGCGAATTCTGACGTGTGTGGTCTGCCAAAAACATTGATATCTCCTGTTTTCGTGCGTCTGCCATTTCAATAGATGCTTTAATTCCTGTGACTCTCTGGAGAGTGTCTGACAACTCTCTAATAGAAATATCTTTATCTGACCCAACATTAATTGTCTGGTTGGGGAATTTATCTAGGGAGTCCACCATGACATCAACAACATCATCAATATAGGAGAAGGCCCTTCTCATTTTGCCCTCACCGTAGAGTTTATAAGGCTCACCTTCAATTAGGCGTCTCATGAACAATGCGACTACATTGCGATAAGGATCATTCATATTCTGATGAGGACCATACAGGTTGTGTGGTCTAAAAATAATATACTCCATATTGTACACCTTTGCCATTATCTTAAGTATTTGCTCACAGGCTAATTTGTTTACTCCATAGACATCTTCAGGCACTGTTTCACCATCTTCTTTATAAGGGATAGTAGCCTCTCCATAGACAGCGGCGCTAGAGGTGTAGATGAACTTTTTTACTTTGGCATTGATAGCAGCTCTTAAGACACTGACAAATATACCTATATTCCTTTGGGTCATGTCGATAGGTGATATCTCCCCCCTTGATTCGGCTGCATTCGCTGCTAAGTGATAGACGACCTCCGGTTGAACCTGATCTACGAAGTGGTCAGTATATATCGTATCCGCTAAGTCAAAACCTTCTCTTCTGGACATGGTGTAGACGTCATGGCCTTCTTTTCTCAACCTTAAAACTAAATTGGTTCCTAATAAACCGGTAGCTCCAGTAACGAGAATGATCATACAAACCCCTTTTGATATCTCTCCAGCCATTCAAAAGCAATCTTATCCATAGTTGAGCGTATCCATTTAACTGCGTCTGCGGTTGGTATTACTTCTGGCATTTCATACAAAAGCTCTATTCGGTCATTAATATCCTGGGTAATCCTAATAGGTAATTTCCCATCCTCAATCATTTGCATTACCCAGATATATCTAGGATCATTTAATTTTCTCTCCCTACCTAACCCATGTTGTGGTGTACCTTCGAGAGCTTTCCAATGATCAATGCACGTAGCAATATTAGTATCATCAACAATTAATTCGTATCCCGCCCTCAAAGCTCTAAAACAAAATTCAGTGTTATCAAAGCCTAGTCCTTCATCAAATGCTTCTATCCAGCCTCCTAGGTCTTGGGCTATAGCTCTGGGGACTGCTCCGTAGTTTTGCTCAAACTCAAAAGGTGAGTCACTATTCCTGATACCTTCATTCTTATTTCTGACATTGGCACGGATGAACTCACCCTCTACATCCAGTTCTCCATGGAACCAGTCCTCGCTTTCTATATCAGGTTTAATTTTCGGGGCTCTGTAGATGTCACAAGGGGCCAGTAGGGCATTAGGGTGCATCTTGTGCAGGACTACCAGCTGCTCCACTCCATCCTTGGGCATTAACACAAAATCCTGAAGGATGACGATTAACTGGCCTTTAGAGTGAATCAGCCCTGTGTTGTTGGCGTTAACTAGTCCATATGTCCTTTTAACTTTTCTGGATTTACCTCTTAAGTATTTAATGTCCAGTTTATATTGATTGGCGTACTCTTTGGCTAGGGCTTCCCTGTTTTGTTCATAGTCATCAATGATTAACCACTCCACGTTCTTGTATGTCTGAGTGGCTATGTTGTTAGCCATGATGTTCCAGAAGCCTTTCCTAATGGTTGGGGTGACTATGGAGACCTTAATATCCTCATTAGGTTTCTCGAACTGTCCTGTCCAGTCTGTAGCTATCTTTGACCAGTCGTATACTTTGGCAAACTCTATTCCTTTAGCCTGCTCCTCACTCCACCTATCCTCATCACCCATTAAGGCTAACAGCTCCTTTAAGTAGCTCTCTTTTGTTTCCCTATCGTCGATATTCCCCTCAACTAATACTCCAGCTCCCACAGTCTCTTTTAAGGCGGCTAGAGCCATAGTTACAGGTACAACTCCATCTGTTTGGGATTCTATCGCACCAATCATGAAAATTTCGGTAAAGTAGGTAGGATAAGCAAGTATTCCCATTTGTTGTCTTAACTCTTTAAGTTCTTTCTTCCCTATCCTTCCATGTTCAAATACACCATCTTGCTTCATCATCTCGATAACTGACTCTTTCCATTTCATCCTCTCGGGGTTACCAGCACAGATCGCGTCAAAGACCTTCCACCCATAAGCACAATGTAGTTCTGCATCGGGGAACTTAGCTTTTATTTCAGGCCACATTTTAAGAAGAATATCTAAGCCCCTGTCATAGGAAGATTGCCACCAGAGTTTGTGATGTCTGGGAGTTTGTGAGGGCAAATTCCGTAAATCCCCTTGCTCATGTTGCAGTTGTGACACAGTATTTGAAATCCTTGTGGATAATTGTTTTTTCTTAGCCATTGTCCTAATTTATATCCATTCAGAGAACGGATATGGTTCCTCCCTCCTTCGTATCCCGTTACTAATTACTTGAAACTTGTCATCGGGAATAGTTGGTGCTAGCTTCCTCTGGTACTGACTCTTAACCATGATCTTGTCAATGCTCCTCAGGTGAGAGCCTTTTAAATCGACCACTGAATAAATGTCGTGAAGATCTACCAGAAACTTACGGGCTTTGACTTTGCCTGCCATCTGCCAACCTCTCCACTGAATAAAGATATTGAAGAAGTCTCTTTGGTTGAACTCGTACCAAGGGAGATAGGTGACGCCCTCGTGATCTCCACGGTGTGCCCCGGGGTCTCCGTAAACCGTCACCTTGTATCCCATCTTTGACCACTCCTTAGACAGCTCTATTACAGCGGTCTCGGAGCCGCCTATGCCTGTCTCCAGGCTATTGGCAGCCCAGGGTTCAAAGAATTTACCCCCAAAATTAGCAAAATAACAGATCTCATTCCCTGCCCAGGAACGAGGGGGCGTTACTTTATGCCGTATCTTGTGGGCAAAAGGTTGGGAATTAATCGCTTCAGGTAACGCATCGAGGACCTTTAAGACTGAATCATCTGCTCCTATTGAATTTAGATAGAGAGTCAGCTTGTCGACGTTGGCACAGGCGTCATTTAAATCATTTAAATCCTGAATGAATATCAGCTGTTGTTTGTTGGTTTCAGAGGGGTCTTCTGTATAGAGAAGGTTGGCAGCCTCAAGGGCTTTCTTGGTGTCTTTTCGGGCGTTGTAGTTCATGTTTAGAAGAAGCTCAGCAAACATAACTTTGATAGCTTTTACGTTGATAGCTCCGGAGGTTATCCGCTTGTCTATATCCATATTGGAAGCAATGTTTAACCAGTGATCAACGGTGTCGTACTTTTTAAGGTTATAGTAGGCAACGCACAGCCTGAGGTAGGCGAGAATATTATGAGGCCACTCAGCTATAGATTTATGGAGCATATCGGCTGATTGTTGGAATTTTCCCTGTTTTCCTAAGACAAGGCCCATCATTTCATAAGCTGTACCACGCTCTTCATCCCATCCTGATTTAGACATGTATTCACTCCCCATATCTATAACTTTCTCCCAGTTTTTCTCTATGTTCTGCTCCGCGTAGATTTTCATTAAGTAAACCAAAGTTCGGGGGTCTGCCTCGCCTTTACCTCTCTCTTCTTCTAACTGGATCTCCAGAATGCGTTTGTTGCGCTCCATTTTCTCGGGTAAATCCGCATCCTGTGTGGTATGCATAACAGCTATCGGAAACTCATATTCGTTTCTTGGTTCTGCTGTGTATTTAACAGAGGTGTAGTTATTCTTGGCTCCCTGTACAGGAACAGGTGTCTCGTGAAGTCTTCCTTTCCATTCTGAAGCTGTAGGTCTGATCAATCTCTCCCTCATCTGAGATAGCTCGATATCCACCATATTTTCGATAGATGGCTCGCCATTAAAAGCACACCCATACCAGTAAGTAAGAAATAGAATGTCTTTCCCCGTCTTCTTCCCTAGTTCGGCTATTGTCCTTAAATATTCTCCTCCTACTAAGATGTCATCTGAATCTATCCAGAATATATAATCAGAGTCTTGAGGAGCTTGAGAGAAGTTAAAATTACGCGCTGCTGAAAAGTCATCTACCCAGTCGAAGTGAGTATGGGTAACACCCGATATGGATTTGATTAGATTAACCTCTTTGCCTGTTGAAGTCAGGTAAATACCATCTACATACGGTCGGATGGAGTCTATAGCCTTAACAAGCTTTGGATACTCACTATTATCTTTGACTATTAAACAGGCTGATATTTTCATACGTAATTACTGGTACCAAATAGATTAGGGTATATTTTGATTAACTTAAAAAAGACCTTTTTGTTCTGGAGTTTTAAATCAGGGAACATAATTTTGATTAACTTAAAAAGCATCGGGGGGTATCCTGCAGGGTTATATCCGGCGCTTTTATCTGAAGCCAAATACGAAAGGGATTTCTCATACTTAAGATCAATCGCCCTGTCATGTGTCCAGTCTTCACCCTCCTGGGGGAAATGCTTTTGCCAGACTCCAACTACTGCGTCCATTAGCTTAAGGCCTGATTCAGTCTCTATATCTGTGGGATTACCTAACTTGATGGCTAATCTGTCTAAAAAGGTGATTGTTAAAAGCTCCTGTTCTGAAGGGCCTTCGTAGAACATAAAAGGGTCGAGACTCATGCTTAATATAGTTTGATACACAGGAGGGGGAAGTATTCAAGATAGTACGAAAGAGGCCCCCTTTCGGGAGCCCCCTCGTGGCCTTAGAGCATGAGACTAAGGCACAATGACTACAGAGTTGTAGCGTAACCTGTTCTCTTTGCTGAAGCGCGTTGTGCGAATCCAACAACAGTTAACTCAGTCACGTACATTCCGTTATCACGGTCTCCGTCTTGGGCGAGTTCTGTCCACTGTGGTTCTCTTCCTGTTAAGAAAGCGTGTTTCCAAGTGTCTTCCCTCAAAGCGTAGACAGTCAAAGTACCGGCAGAGTTTCTAACGTCTTTGTGAGCCAAAACCATTACAGTTTGACCTACCTGTGTGTCATAAACACGAACCTCACTAGTTAACCTTTTTTCCTTAGCGTCGATATTTCGAGTTAAGTTAGAAGTAAATCCTGCGATTCTTCGTTTAATGACCATAGGAGCGACGATTAAATCTGCAACATACTCTGATCCTACCTGATCCCAGACATCTTGCATGATGTCATTGAGTTCGATTTCCGTGAAAGATGTACCTGAAAGGCGAGCAGTTTTATTGGTGGAAATCATTCCATCAATACCACTCATCCCTCTGGCTACACCTGACGAACCTGAAGCTGCTGCACCGTTAATAGTTGCGTACTCCATTTTAGCTTTCAATCTCTTGAGAGCTTCGCCTTTTTGAAAAGCGTATGGGTCTTCACCTGTTGCGGTTGAAATAGCTTTCATTGTTCCGGATACCCTTACTTCCTCATCAACAATAGCTGTTATGTTATTGGTTCTGGTTGGGGCTGTCAGATCACCATAAGATGCCTGAAAACCTTCTACTGCGAAAGTAACGGATGTCGGTCTGGCTGTGTTGTAAGTAGTCCACTCATGGAGTGTGTTAGTTGCAGCAGAAGCTTTTCCTATATTTGAAACAAAGTAGTTATCCTCGTTAGGAGAAACATTCTTTAGAATGCTCAGTAACGATTCTCGTCTATCACCTGATTGATATGTATCTAATCCAAATGGCATATTTTAAAAATTCACCTACTTTCCGAAAAGAGATTAGTATCCATTTGCTTTCAGCAAGCGGCCTATTGAAAGGGCGTCACCCTTCCTGAGTCCCTCTTCGTCGCTGTCATACTCAGCTTGATTTGGTGCTCGGACTCCGGTTTTAGCCGAAGCTTGTTCTCTTTGCGAGATGACCTTTTTAGCTTCCTCTTCTTTAACAGTCTGGGCTTTAGAGACTTCCTGGGATGTGGCTTTTAACTCAGCTGCAACCTGATTGGCTGCGGCCTCATAGTCCTGATACCCTCTCTTTAACTGTTTTAAAACAGTGTCTTTAACTTTGTCGTAAAATTCACGACTAAAATTAGGGTTATACGGATCTAATTGTGGATGCTTACTGTGTACGTCCCTGACAAGCTGAGTTTCCTCAAACTTCTCAATCCGTTGCTCGGCAAGCATTGCCCTATCCTCGGCTCTCTGGGCCCTTTGGTTCTGCTCATTTAGAGTATTCGTCAAAAGGTTCTGGTCGATGTAGCCTTCGCTGTCAACTAAAGATTGAGTTATGTCTGCAACCTGCGAGGTTGAGAGATTACCAAATACTTTAGATGGAGGCTGAACTTCATCTAACACAGAGCTGAACTTAGGTTGTTGCCGCTCGTATTCTTCAAGCTTTTGAGCCATTTGTCGGTTATGTTCTTTTAACTTTTCAAATTGCTCTTTTGTTTCTTCCTTCGCGCCCTCGGGAAGATTTGGCTCCACCTGCTCTGCTGGTTGTTGTGAGTCGGACAATTCCTCAACCGGATTCCCTTCGGTTATTTCCTGTCCATTTTGTTCTTCGTTTATTAAGATTCACCACCTTTCGGGGTTGATTTACTGCCTTACTGCTAAGTGAAGAGTCTGCAATGACTCAACAGTATGAGTGGAGTATGGATCACACAAATAGGAGGTTATCAAGTTACTGCTTCTTGAGAGCGTTATACAGCTTTAAAATGTCAGGGCCTGTCCAGCCGACACCACAGGAGCATTTAACTTCAGTAGAAGAAACAAGGGTGACATCTCGATGGGTGTGATTCTTAGGCAAAGGGGTGTTTTTAGGGATAGGGGCTTCGTAATGCTCCCCATCAAATACTTCTTTAGGCAGTGGTGGCAGTTCAGGTTTATCCATTTCCTACGCTGAAATCTTTTTGTGGTGCTTCTAGCATTGACCGTATCGCCTGAGCTCTGTCTCTGGCTTCTTTAAAAAGCAGGAGGAGCTCCTTGTATACCAGGGCCTTGGCCAGGAGGAGGTTGTACGCCTCCAGGAACTTGTCCAGGGATGGGTAATCCTTGGGGTTGAGCAGTGGAGGGGTTAGCTCCTGCTCCAAGAGTGGCAGCAAGATCTGCTGGAATTCCGCCTGTTGGTATAGGTTGTTGAGGGATTCCTCCCGGAGTAGTTCCTGGCTGAGCTTGTGCCTGTTGGAAGAATCTTTCTGCATCTTTAAGTCCTGTACCTTCTAACTCTGAGACCAGCAACTCTTTGATTAATGGCTGGACTCCCTCTTGCGCTAATAATTGTAGCACAGTCGGGTTTGTGGTGAGCCTATCGATGGCTTTTTGCATTGAGTTTTGCAGCTCAACGTCAGCCCCAGAGGACATAGATTTAACATCAGCCACATAATCATAGTTACCATTTAAATCATCAGGGATCATTATCACCTCGGCGCCATCACCCATCTCATTAACTGTCATCTTAGCTTTAACCTTTAGCTTGTATGGGTCTTTCTCCTGCGGGTTTTCAATAACCGGATGCCTTGGAGTTTTACCAGCATCAACCAGAGACATAATATCATCGTCTGACATGTTCCCACCCTGCGTACTCACCACCTCCCCTATCATCTGCATGGCATCTTCTGAGACTTCCATCTCATCCATACCAGCTCTCTTAAAGTAATTAAATAGATCTGTTCCAACTATCCTTAAGATATATTCTTGTTTATCAAGATCAGCAAAAAGGAATTGTTTGTTGTTGGAAACCCACATTCCCATCATGTCCTGAATAGCTTCAGCAATAGATGTCTGGTTTTTCTGATCCCTTGAATTCTGTTGTTTGGCGGTCTGCTTGATCTCTGTTGCGGTCTTGTTCTCAGGGTTAAAAGGATCTACTCCTCCCACCCCTTGAGAGATATCACCCATAGCGATATTGAATGCTGACTTTAGTGAAGAGAGTGTTGTTTGGAATGTCTGATCTGCCTGATTTCCTGATTGGTGTTCAGTTACTGCATCAACCTGATCCATTAACCACTGGGCCTCAGGTGCATAGACAATAGATTCAATCCTGACTCTACCATCTAAGATTTTTAGTGGAGGTCTGAGCTTGATATTCATACCGTCAAGATATCCGTTGACGCATGCTTGTATTGCCCTCCAAAGGGGCAAAACAGCCTCTATTTCGCTTTCTCCCAGTGGGTCACCCTGTATGGCATAGTACCTGAGCTGAATGACATTAATCTTTTTATGAGCATAGGGATTAGGAATATCTCTTAGTACAACTTTGTAGATAGGAGAAAAGGTTATATATCGGCCCCGGCGTTTCTCGGTTACTACTTCCAGTACAGGAAAAGCAATGTCATCTCCCACCCTGTCAGATAACCCTTTAAGATGCAGGATTCGATTATCCCATCTAGTATCCCGCCTGTCGGTCTTCCCCTCTTTCATAGCCTGTTTTAGTTCTCCCAGTCCAGGGTATAGGGGTTTGCCTTCGGCTTCGGATACGGTCTCCATCTCGTCCAGAGTTAGCCACTCTCTTTGCTGAAACCACTTTGCGTCCCTTATGTGAGAAGCTGAAGGATCCATTCCACAGTCACGGACATCTAAAGGAATAAACTCATTACCGTTAAACAGGCACGACCCGTCGGATCCAGCCTCATATCTCCATGGTACTTCGGCGAACTTGGAAGCGTAGAGCCTTGTATCCTGCTCGGTTATACTCCACTTCTCAAGCATACTCCCTCCAGAGTTAGCGTTATCCCATTGAAAGTCTAGCAGGGCATTGTTAAGTCTGGCTGTCAACACATCCCCCCCCTCTCTAGGCACTAACCGGCCTCTTAACTTGGAATTCATGAGCCTTGAGTTCTTCTCAATAACAGTAGTTCGGATAACAGGATCAGTAACTTTGGAGATATAGGGCCAGTCATCAGGCAGCTTACCGTAATAGGCATCTGTAATATCATCGTAACCATTCTTTCTTGACTTACGATGTTCACCGTCTTCTGTCCAGATGTTGTAATGGGAGATGACTTCTTTTAGGGTTTGATCAGCGTCGTGCTTGACTCTGATCGGTTTTAGCTTTCTTGCCATGTAGTGATTAGATCAATGAATTAAGGGAGGTTATCAAGTTAGTACCATGGGGCAAGGTGAATCCTGACTAAATCTAATAACTGAGACATTTGGGTGATTCCGTTTGTTATCTTCCTCGATTGGCAGAGAGTGCAGATACGGATGAATTCACCCTCTAGGCATTCAAACATATATGAGGGGAGTTCTGACCCTTGCTTCTCTCCGCAGGCCTGACAGTTCCATTCTTCGGTCTTAGATTCCTGAACTAAACCTAATTTCTTGCCTCCGTACTTGCTCCAGCCGTAAGCTTTTCGGGTGATCCCGTGCACCCTATTCTCGATTGTCCGATTCCAATCGTTTTCGCCGTTATTAATAATAACAGTTTTATGAATGACTATATCCACTATGGCAGTTTCCGAATTGAGAATACAACATAATGCAGAGTTTGCAAGATAGCAGTTCTATGGAGATTTAATCTTCACGCTTTGGCTTCCTCCTTAATCGGAACTTTTAACACGCCTTCACCTTTGCAACTTGGGCATGTGATTCTCCTCGGGGGGTTTCCTTTGGCGCCATAACCATAGCAATTCGGACAGGTCTGAAATGCAAAAATAGGGGTTACCTTGATGGTTTCGATTTCAGGTTTCGTAGTTGTCATTCTCTTGTTTCCTCCTTAATCGGGACTTTTATGTAGCCTGTTTGGTTGCACGATTTGCAAGGAATTTGCTGATAACCTATCGTTGTGTAGCCGTTACAGTTTGGACATTTGAAGGGAATGAATTGGGGGGTTACCTTGGTGATTTCGACTTCTGGTTTCGTAGTTGTCATTCTCTAGTTTCCTCCTGATCCACGAGCACGCCAGTCAGCTGATCAACAACGACGATGCCTTTCGTCCTGCACGCCGGGCAAGGAATGGCTCCGTACTTTAGGGTTCCAAAACCAGAGCAAAGCCCGCATTTCTGATTGATAAATCTTGTTGGTGTTTGAGTGTTTTTTTGGGTATCCATTTCCGTTGGGCTAAATTTGTACGGGAATAATTTCCCGCCTACCCTGTGTTTTTAAAAGTCTGTTCATTGATAGTTGCCTGTTTTTCACCACAATTAGGCGGTAATCCGGGATCAAATCCTGTGTTTTTCGAAGAATCTGTCGGACTCGTTCGCCAGTAATTCCCCCAGACATCTTCCCGACTTCGCTTAAAGTATATAGGCCTGTTTTGTACAACAACGCCAGTTTCACCCCGCGAAGCCTGGCAGTCTCTGAAAGGCTCCCCAAATCGGCACAAACCCTGCCGCAGTTTTTGCGTTTCGCCCAGGCTGCTGGGGACTCGAGGTCTCTTTGGCTCAGTAATTTATCGCAGTAGTTGCATTTTCGGTCTATCATTCTTTCGCCTTAAAAACCTCCAGTTCGGTTTTTGGAAGTTTGAATTTTCTGAGTTTTAATCTTGTTGATAATACAACATAATGCAGAGTTTGCAAGATAGCAGTTCTATGCTGCGGACTTATCTAAATTTTGGGTTACGTCCTTACCTAGCCTAAACTTACCAAGCTTAACCTTTCTGACTTTTATCTTCTTGAATTTAGAATACTTAAATGATGGGGCTTTACCCATGCGGATGGATAGCTTCTTTGGTTTCTTCCCTTTCCCGACTTTCTTCAGCTCAGCCTGCAGCGCTTTATACCCTGCTATCGTCTCGTTGGCTTTCTCAAGTGAGATCTCTCCTTTTGTAAAAGCTTCGACTGTGTTGTTGATTTCGGTTGTGATTTCCCCGACCTGCTTAGAGGCTATCAGCTTATCCATGTCAGGGTCTCCTGTTAGCTTTATGTTGAGGTAAGTCTGCTTTTTGGATTTGTTATCTGATTCCTGTAGTCTCTTCTTTAACTCTCCCAGTCTTGAGAGTTCCTTATCCTTTTCTTCGTCTGAGAGCTTTGAGTCATATACCGCGGTCTCCTCCTGTTTAATCAGGTGGATGGCACTAGATGCTTGCTTCTTTTCTAAAGCTGATATCCGACCATCAGAAAGCATATTCTTAATCATCTGGTCAGTGGTCTTCTTCCCTTTGTTCTCCTCCGCAGCTGAGGCCTTACTTAATATATCTGACCCTGCTGCGTTCTTCTCAGGCTCGGGGCCACCATATAAATCCAGATCTGAATCAGACACTTCTGAAGCTGATGTGGGGTAGGTTTCCTGCACAAACCTTCTTAGTATTGGAATCTGATTTTGATTGACGTCTTTACCCTCATTAATGTTATTTAAGCTCTCTATTATGTTAACAGGGATTTTGACATAGCCCGCAAGATAGCCTTCTAATAGGTTCTTGACCTGAAGCGGTGAGACATTTAATGCTTTGCCTATAAACTGATATGCCTGAGGTGTGAATTCGTAGGCTCTTTCTCCTGCGGGTTTACTGTTGAGGTAATAAGGGACGATATCTTTAGCTTGCTCATCTTTGGTGTCGTACTTGTAAAATGATCTGTTCATCAAGTTTTCTGTTAATGGTTTGATAGCCTGAGGTAAGTTAGCTCCTATGGTTTTAGTGGCTACTTCCTGAATGCTTTGACCTTCACCTAGTAGAGGCAGTCCTGAGGAGATGAAGAGTGTAGCCATCTCAGACAGGGATTGAGAGTTTGTGCCAGCTGCATAGGAGATAAAGTTTTCTACAGGGTTGGTTATGTATTTGATGATGTTCCCCTTAGGAATGGTCATATATTGGACTGTGCCTGTATCGCTTCTGCCGCGGACTATGACAAAGTTATCATCTTTCACAAACTGGGGGATCTCAGCAAACTCTTCAGGGAAGAACTGAGTGTTATATAGCGTAGTTGCCACGGCAGGCATAGTGCCGTATGTAGCCATCTTTAAAGCAAACTTGAATGGATTGTCCTTGGCGGTTCGGATCATCTTGTCGAACCCCTGTAACCCGACATTAAGAAAAGGAATAATAGAGTTAGCTACCTTCATCTTGGCTCCCATCCTCGCAAAGTCCAGCGTCCCCTCTCTTGATTCCATAGCCCCTATTAAAGGGTTGCCTGTATTCTGATAGGCTTTGTTGAATAACCCTATTCTTGTTGGATTCTCTGAGTATTTACCCAGCGTATCTAATCCTTCACCCATCCAGCCAAACAGCTTGCGTGTTAGCTTCTTCTGGGCGGTTTTACTCATCAAAGCATCATGTATCCCTTGCCTGCCTGACATTGATGAAAGAATTTGGGCTGCGCCCGAATTAACCCAAGCTTCGTAAACCTCATCCTTTTTCACTAGGTGAGATAGCCCCTTTGCCCAATCAACAAACGGAACATAGCCATATTTTGAATTCATAGCTGCGTCAAACTGATCCCTGACGATGTTAGGCAGCATGAATTCAGGGTTCCGGCCTGTGGCTCCCTGTCTGAGTAATGAAGCCGGTATCTCAAGTAATTTAAGGAATGAGTGCATGTTCTCTTCTGATAATCCTTTGACTGCTTTGGCTATATCTTCTCCAACCTCATAATGAACCTTCTGCCCGCTCTCCCAGACAGAGATGGTTGAGGACCCTGAGTTGGATGTGGGGTAGAAACCTAACTCCGGCATGACCTTGGTTAAGCCTACTATTGATTTGACTACATTGTTCTTCTCAATAGCAGCTCTTTGCTTATAGGTATTGGCTATAATTGACTCTACAGGGGAATAGATTTGTTTATCCGAACCCTTAATGCTTTTAACAGGGTTAGCACTCTGCTGAACTGACCTTGAGGGGATACCTAAGTAGTCATCAAGCTTATCCATGACCCTTTGGAAAGGGACATAGTCAGCATTAGCTGTCATGATGGCGTTAGATGTTGCAGGATCCATAAATCCAGCTTGTGATAGCTCCTGAAAGCCCTTCTTTTGGTATTCATATAGCTGGTCCGCTACAGCTTGGAGGTTTGAGCCGTGCTTGCTCTCCATTAACCCTGCTCTTTGGATTCCTAGGTTTGAGTCTGAGCCTTTAATTCCCCTGCCACCTAAGTTGATGTCACGTCTGGCTTTTAAATACAGGTCAATATCTTTTTGGGGGATCTGAAACTCATCAAGCTTGGATAGTATTGGTTTGAGCTCCTTCTCGTATCTATGCTCTGCTATCCCTCCCATGCCTAAGAAGCGTTTTAGGGTGTATCTTGGGTTATGTGCAGGCATAAGTTGAGCTCCCTTGGCTTTGAGTGCACCTTCTGCACTCTCAGCTGCCTTAACTATCGGATTGAACTTGTCTACCCAATTAGTATAGAATTCATCAAAGTGTTGAGTTAATGTTTTCTTGGGCTTTTGAGCTAATGAACCAATTTCTGAATAACCTGATTCAAGTATATCGTCCGATTGACTGGACATATCTTGTGGTCTTACCCTTAATCCTGTTTTGCCTGGCTGTTGTAGGGTTACTGAGCTGGCTAGCTGTGGAGAAGATAGTAGGTTATCTGCCGAAGCCATACCGCCTGGTAGCTGCTGTTGCCCTTTTCCCTTTAATTTTCCTGCTGTTTGTATTAATTTTTGGCTAGGGCCTAGCTTAATCTTTCCCATTTGCCCCAGTCCAGCCTGAGCTAGATCTACTCCCCCCACTAGTCTCCCTGCTCCCTTGGCTAGAGTCCCCATAGGAACTAAATTAGAAACATCGCCTATAGCTCCGACCTTACCCATAAGATCCATCTGAGAGACTTCTCTTCTTCTTGTTGGGTTGAGTGCATACTCTGCACCTCTTAAATATGACGCTGGTAGATCTGCTATGCCTTGTGCTCCAAAACTCATTACCTGCCTTGAGATCTGGGGTGGGAGCATTGGCATCGCCTGTCTGTATACTGCCTCAGGTATATTGTTGACAAAGTTCTGTGAATGCTTTTGGATCTGTGGAGTGACATGTTGCTCTGTTAATTGTCTTGCAGCTCTAACCTGGTCAGGGAGCGTTTGCACCCTTTGTACTGCCTGATTGAATTTAGATCTTAAGTTGTCGAGTATTCGTGGATCCATTATTTCTTTTTCACTTTCAATTTCTTTTTGTTCTCTTCATAATCACCTCTTGGGCCTGCAGCAAAATAACCATTGTTGATGTCATAGCCTGTATCTTGCCAGCCATACCAACCGCTCCAGCCTTTTGAATCATTCCCTAGTGATTTGTTATATGACTTGCTCCCCTCTTGAAGCATCTTGGCTACTATGAAGCTCTTTCTAGGGTCTCTCATGTCGGCATAGGAAGTAATGCCCTGTTCCTTTAACTTCTTGCCTTGCCTATCCATTAATCCATTAAAGGAGTCCGAATTAATCTGGGGGATGCCTCTGTCTGTAGACTTAACTTTCCCGGTCTTTTTATCTTTGTTCTCAGCATCAGGTCTATTAGGATCAAAAGTAGCGTTCTCACTGGCAAAGATAGCGGCAGCTGCTGTGGCTTCATTAGGGAAGAATTCACGGATTAACTGCCCAACGTTAGCTGGTGGCTGGTTAGGTTTGAATCCGGGTCTGGGGCCATTGTCAGTCCAGTATTTATCTCTAGGTAATGTCTCATAAGCAAAGCGGAAGTTAGGGTCTACTGTGGGCCTACTGGTTGGTGAGGGTAGTGGTGTAGCTGAAGGATATGGTGTTGCTCCCGGGACATCAGACTGACGGATTACCTCATTGGTTGGCTGTCTCCACATCTTGGGGCCTTGTGGTGCTGGTGGTTCACTGAACATATTCTTGATTGCTCCAGCTGCTGTACCAACCATCTGTCCTGCTTGTTGGAAATTAAACTGTGAGGGTGGAGGAGCATAGCCTCCTCGTTGTGCCTGTTCCTGATAGCCTGGAAAGCTGGCTACACTCTGACCTTGTTGTAAAGGAGCTCCAGTTCCGGTCTCGGGCATAGCTGTTTTCCTAAACGAATGTACTAGTTGAGGAGTCATTGCGTCACTAAACCGTTGGTGTGCTGTTTGAAGTATCTTCCCTAGCGCTGAGTTTTTGATGCGTTCGTCCATGAAGATAGATTAGTGGAGGGGGAATGGAGGTTATCAATATTCAGCCCTGTTGTATGATGGCTGTAGATAATCTTCCTGTCTTCTCCCTGGTTTGATCTGACCTGTCAACTGTTGCTGGGCCGGAGCTTGTTGGCGCGTATTATTTGAGGCAGTTAAGTTACTTTGAATATTAGGGTTAAAGGCATTAACAGTGTTTGTTGCTCTGTCTACTCCCTGTTGAGAAGATTGACCAAGTGACTGTAGCTGCAAGTTAGCCTGTTCTCTCATCATTGTTAGCTGTTGGGTAAACTGAGTGTTCTGTTGTTGTATGGCAAATACCTGGTTCCTGAGCTCCTGTAAGGCCCCTAGACGGGCTTCTGCTTTGGCTTGACCTATCTGTGCTCTGTTCTGAGATATTTGGAGGAGTTTGTTCTGGAAATCACGGTTAGCGCTTGATATACCTGATTGTTTTTGTTGTTCTAGCTGCATGAGTCCGGTGTTGAACTCTTTCTCTACGTTCTGCCTTTGAACATCAATCTGTTGCTGTACTTCGGCGTGCTGCCTACCTGTTTGGCCGAATTGTCTGGCTTGTTCTCTGGCCATGAGCTCTGATGCTGCTTGTCCGGCACTGGATGAACCACCGAATCTTTGAGTAGCTCCCATCTGTTGGTCTGCGTACATACGTCTAGCTGACTCAAGGGCACTTTCTTTAGCTTTGGTAGCTTTAGTGGATTGAGAGTTTAAACCTTGAAAGGCTACGTCCCTATCTGTGCCGAGCATAGAGCTATTTGTTTTGAATATGGCTTCTGCTTCTGCAAGTGCTGATGGATGGTCTGCCCTGAGTGCACTCTCTGCCTGATTTAGATAGTTCTCAGATTCTCCATATAACCCATTGATCTGATTCATGATGTCATCCTGGGAAGGACCTTGTTGATTAGCAAACTTGTTCGGATTGGCATTGTAGTCTGCCTCAGCTGAGGCCGCATTCCAACCTTTGTAGTTGTTCATGTTGAAGCCATTACCGCCACCACCACTTGAGGCCCGCTGTTGGGACTGTGCTTGCTGCCGTTGCGCTGCCTTTTGATATGTGTTGGCGACAGGCGAGAAGTTATTTGTATTTTGGGAATAGTTTTGAGGTTGAGGAGCCGAGACACCCTGAACCTGTCCTGTGTTAACGCTAGCCTGAGGGGCTGCAGGCTTCCCGTAGGCTATTCTTTCAGAAAAACCCATTTCAGGTAATCTAAGTGCCTGTCCAAGGACGCCGATTCCTGCGTTGACTAAGTGTTGTGTAAAACCCATGAAGGGATTGTAATTCTGTCTGTGAAGAGGTTATCAAGGGACGGCTTTGTTACAAAAGCCAAAGGCTTTTCTACAAAAGCCAAAGGCTTTGTTATAATTGCCGGATGAAGAAGATATTGATTGTTGTCTTTCTCATCGGTGATAACTAGATAGCCCACTTACTCTGCATTAGATACTCCATTTCGCCATCATTTCGTTGTTGCGGATTACAGTCTTATCCGACGATTCAGGAGCTTTGTAGTTCCAACAATAGTATTCAAAAGCTCTCATACAGTGAGAATACTCGTCGTGTATAGGAATTTCATTTGATTGATTAATAATGTTTGACTCTTTTTTAGGGTATCGGTAGTTCACTAGACACTCTCGGACTCTTGCACAATCAGGTACTGAACTTGAGACGAATAACCTGGGTATGAATTTATGAGTGTTTCTAATCTGGGTAGGTAGATCCGGGATGGAATCTGTTTTGATGTTATGGCCCATTCTTTTTAATTCCTCGATTGGGGATTTGCCAGTTGTTAACTCTCTCGCCCTTCCGGCTATATCTCCAGTTTCTAGTTCAGGTAGCTTGTAGGGTTTTGCTGCTAGAACTTGTGCAAAGTGTTCAAGGTTGGCATTGGCGGCTTCGTAGTAATCAATAACTCTCAACTCTGACCCATTAGGTTGAATGAAGATAATTGCGGTTGGGTCGTTGATCCCAAAGTCCCAGGTAAGGTGGAGAGGTAGGTTCGGATCATACTCGAATGGAATGTATTTTGAATCCATGTCCCATTCAGAATAAACAGCCCCTACAGGTTTTTCATACTCAGCTAGTATTTCCTGGCGATAATAAGACATGCCCATTAATTTGTATTCCTCAACTAAAGACTCAAGCTCTTTAGTGTCAATTTCAGGATTGTCTCTTGATGTGAAGTGGAAGGATTTAAATACTCCTGACGATTCAAGTCTGTAGAGATTTCTAAATCCTTTAGGTGTTCCAGTGACCAGGACAGGGGCTTTGTGTGTTATTAGATTTGGCCTGATAATCTTGGGATATATATCCTGATGCCAGTCATCGTATTCATCCATGCCGACTCGCCCCCAGTTTGAGATCCCTCGAAGTGCTTCTTTGTTCTCTACTCCCAAAAGCATCAACTTCCCTCCTCCTGAAAAGGTTACGGATAGCTCAACCTCATTGGTCTTGTAAGGGACTCCCGCTTTTTTGAAGTGCAAGAGGATTCTCTGAACGTGGTCATTCCATGCTATATTTCTCGCCTGCACCTTATTCGGAGCTATATAAGGACACACCAGGTTTGTTTGTAATGCGCCTTCAATAAGCCAGGAAATCATCAGGGATGTTTTTCTAAACTTTCTCCCGGCTCTAAGTAATACAAAGCGTTCTCCAGCATCCAACGCATCTAGCACTACTTGTTGTTTAGCATGAGGCTTTGACGGATAAAAGACATTCAAATTAACCTGTTTCATTTGGCTCTCCCCTGGTCACAATGAATTGAATGTTTGTTTGCTGATTGAACTTCTTCTCGTTCTCGTTAAAGTCGGGGTGTCTATTCTTTAACCAGTAGATCAACGCTGTCGTATCCTTCTCTAGCCCCCTAGCATAGAGTGTCTCCTCTGCCGTATCACACATCTCCATCTTGGCTTCCATGGCTAACTGCCTAAATCCTTCGTCTGCTTCTAGCCAGTCATAGTAAGTAGTCCTGTTAATTCCTACCGTTTCACAGACTGTTGAGATATTTCCCATATACTGGGGGTTTTTATATGTCTTTATCCACACTGCCTTTTTAATGTTGTTGAGTTTTGGTGGATCTGTTTTAATATTTATGTTTAATTCTTCAATCATTATCATTTATTATACTCCCGTGAAAGAGCTTTTGGCTCTCATATGCGTTTATCCTATGCGCATCCCAGTACTAACCATGCCTGCCTTACCTAGCCAAGCCGTGCCGCACCCCGCCTTGCCTCACCTGCCTCGCCCCACCTAGCCTTGCCACACCCTGC
>Ga0163154_10001069_pt1 | contig 42630 bp, 45 predicted proteins | sample OliLakLV19MP9P1_FD_148649 | JGI IMG/M metagenome (GOLD analysis project Ga0163154, IMG submission 148649) | Freshwater microbial mat bacterial communities from Lake Vanda, McMurdo Dry Valleys, Antarctica - Oligotrophic Lake LV.19.MP9.P1 | ecosystem: Environmental > Aquatic > Freshwater > Lake >... | reverse complement strand
GAGAGGTTCCACCTGCACCACCTCCGCCGCCGCCGCCGGTGCCACCGCTCGGAGGTATACCTCCGTATCCTCCATCAGTGTAAGCAGAGTTTGTGTAATGAGCCAGAGCTGCTTGGCCAGGGAAACCAGTAACACCAGACACGGCTCCGGCGCCTCCGTCACCTCCGGCCCCGCCTGATTTTGATAATGTAAAATTAATACCGCCGCCGCCTGCGCCGCCAAGACCAGGAGAAACTGCGCCATTCGCATGTCCTCCTCTAAGACCTCCAGTAGCTCCGGGAAATGAAATTAAAGATCCAAATGTGCTGGCCTCTCCAGGATTACCATCCTGGTATGTAAGGAATCGAGCTAGGCATGTTCCCAAAGACCCAGCATACGAAATTGCGGGTGTGACCGGAATGAATGAATATCCAAGAGTACTACCGGCGCCACCGCCGCCGCCACCGCCGCCGCCGAAGGTCGCGGAGAAGGCGCCGCCCGAGCCGCCGCCGCCACCGGCGCCGCAGCCTGCAATAAAAATAACTGAAACTCCAGCAGGTGTGGTCCAGTTAAAACTATAGTTGCCTGCGAGGACGCCAAGTGGAGAAACAATGCGAACAAATTTTAATCTAGAGATACTCATGTGCTGTACCCGTCACTTTGAGCAGCTCGCCAAGCCCTAAATTCCTCGAATTCTTGACGCAGTCCCCTCAGTCTATCAGCTTCATTATTTTGAAGAATAATTTCTTGCTCTCGTTTTTCCTGCCGATACGTATTCATCAGGCTTTGATTGTTTTGAAGCAATACGTTAAACTCGTCTTCCGGTAATACAAAGCTGCCATCTGGCGTAGTTATGTTGGCATCATCGACATAATAAAATTCTGTTATATACTCTGATGGTAAATCTACAGAGCCAGAACCACATTTTTTAAATACAACATACTTCATAATATTCCTATATCACGAGCCAATCTGTACCATTACTTACAATTGTCAATCCGCCCCAATCTACATCAATTGCCTTACCGGCATTAAGTCCTTCTATCTTATCAGTGCCGTTCGGAACGATCGTAATGGGGCTTGTAGAAGCGGCACCCGCTGCATCTTTTATAATCAAAACACGATACGTGGAGGATGCAGCAGTCGGAAGCAATACTAAGGCTTGACCTTGTAATGGATTTATAGCATTTGTAGTTATGAGCAATACAATATCATCCGCCACAACAGTATAATTTGTAAAAGGTCCAAGCGTTACGGCTCTTACGTTCAAAAATAAATTTATGTGTCTTCCGGCTACTTGATTTATCAATCCGTCAAAATTAATAAATCCGGCAGTATAGTTAATAGTCGGAGCGGTATTGTTTATAGTTGCCGAAGCATTGTTATTAATGGTCGCAACGGTATTAATTATTGTCGCAGTGTTATTAGTTATTGACGTAGATATGGAATTGGTCAGGGTAGTCGCGCTGACACTTAAATTGGTACCGATAACCGCTGCGTTAGTTTGAGTAAATTGTAAATGTGTTCCCAGCTCAAACGTAGATGGCGTCAAAACTATTTGTGGCGTTCCGGTAGTAGTGACGCTGACTTGAAAATTTCCATTATAATTATTTCCGCAATCCAACGCCGTAAGCTTCGTCCCGGGACTCACGATAGATGTATTGTATCGAATAAATTTAAACGTCGACAAAGCCGCGGAAGATGATTTATTAATCGTAACGTTATTATCCGCGACTACTATTTTACTATAATTTCCAAAAACTAATGATGTACCGACAACATCATTTATATATAGGAGCGTCAGCACAGTACTGAGATCTCCCCAAAAATAATTATCCGATACCGTAATGTTGGCAGCATTTGAATTTATGAAACAATTATTTCCAGGACCGCTGGAATCTCCAGATAATTTTCCAAATGCCCTTACCTTATTATTCATAAACTGAATATGATCCGCTGCACCATTCAATGTCTGGAATTGAACCGGCACGCTAAATCCATCAAATCCACATCCCGTAACTTTTAGCAATGTTGAATAACTGCTGACAACTGAAGCAGTCAGGTCAATTGCTTTAGCCGTACTGGTGGTAAGATTAGATCTTCCCAAAAACAATACTTCTGAGCAGGAAAGAGACCCTCCCTGCTCCAACGTAACCAATGCTATATTGGTACTTTGCGGATCTTTATACGTAAGATCACCAGTTACTTTTGGATATGGATAATTGTCCTGAATAACTAGGTTGGTAAGAGTGGTTGTTTTATAAGCTATGAATGGGTCGTAACCCACAACTGAACCAGTAACGGATTGCTCCGGCACTCTAAAAGGATCGGCTTTTATGTTAAAAAGCGCTCTTCCGGTTCCGTGTGCCACAACCGTGAGATTTACAAATCTTGCTCCCGCGCCTTCCCCCATTATGGTTACGCCCGGAGGAACCTGTACAGTACCGGATATCTTATATGTTCCGGCCTTAATGAATACCAATCCACCATCCTGAACACGAGAATAATTTGGATTGGATGGATTGGTAAAAAGATCATTCAGAACTGGATCAAAATACGGAACCGTATCATTAAGGGTTCCCGTAGCATACATATCGTAGGTAGAGCCTCCCACGACTACGAACTGTGCCGCGCCTTGAGAAACCGTATAGATTTCCTGAAGGACACCTTGAACGTTCGTGCTGGCGATTCCAGATATGGCAGTGGTGTCGATTTGTGAGGCTGTATGTCGGAATGACTCGCCTTTTATATGTTTTTCGAAATCGAACCTGTCCGTAACAAGTCTTCCGATTCCCTTTGTTTTATCAAAAACTACCATGGGCCAGCCTCACAATATAATACTCAAAATATGGTACAGAATAGCTAAATAACAATTGTATGGGTATGTCCGAGCCACTGAGTCTGCACGATTCCATCGATAATTTGATGAGAATGTCCCTGCGCGATGGATGTTGTTTGATTGACTTCGGAAAGCGTCGTCACGCCATCCACGACAACAATTTGGTGCGAATGAGGTAGGATTCCAGGGCTGCTAGCAATGCTCGTCGTGAGGACTCTAGGTAGTGGCGCGGCATCCCTCAATACTCTTACTTGATAAATAGGGTCGGTTTTTTGAATACGTTGTGCTTTAAATTTTTGCCCACCCATCAAACTTTGAAGCAATCTATTTCTACTTACCGAAAGAACTTCATATCTAAATTCTTCGTTTCCATCCTGATCAAACCGAATAATAAAATCACGATCTTTTATCGTCGGGACCGTAAGGGTCCAACAATCAAATATAATTCCCGGATCCAATCCAGCTTCTCCGGATTTTAATTTATCATCAACCGGACCAAAACGAACCATTATTCTTCGATCTGATCGTCTTTGATTAAAATATTGCTCCCAGCCGCTAACAAACCCTGAACCCAGACATACTGGACATCTATTATCAGGATATTCACTAGATGGTAAATAACACTTACAATAAATACCGGCTCGTTGTTTCTTGACCAAAACAACCGGCTCTCCAATTACGTTTAATAGGAATTCTTGTCGCTGATTGTTTTGTTCCTGAATCGACAACCCTCTCCGGACCCTACCGACTCCTCCGTACCCATCAGCGCAACCTTGTTCTCCGCCAATATACGTATCGACACATTCACCATTTAATAACAATGTTGGGTCGGTTCGGTGCCAACCTGCATAATCATACGATTGAAAATCTTCATTCGCGAGATCGCTGCTAGCGAGATCGCTTGTCATGAAATCTTTTAATCTTTGAGCGTAACCATCTGCTGTTCTGTATGAAAAATGATCAAGATCAAATCTGCAAAGAACATTATAAATTTTAGTATTCTGATCTTCCGTACCTAAAAACAAACCAATATTGGTATCTTGGATACGAGTTCCGTCGTACCCATCGGTATCGTGATGACTTGCGGTAGTGGCGGCGTAACCACGACCGCTTGAATTGGTTAAGAAAAAAGTAGCTCCCTTGACCGTATAACGGATCAGTTCTATACCGATCCGGATAAGTCCAGAATCAGGAAACCTTGTTGTCGAGATAACCGGAATAGTTGTATCGGTAGCCAGTATATTTTGTGTGAGCATGGTTGACGGATACGCAAACAGAACATCCGTCACTGGTATTAGTTGTGAGGGGGATACAATATTTGGATCATACTCAACGGCCCTGACTGCAAAAAAATACGTATCCCCGGGAGTCAAATCGGCAATCCTGGCTGAATTACCTGTCAGTGCGATGAATTTAACACCTTCTGAAAATACAGTTTCGGAATCCGTACTGTAATAGATATGATAGGCAATATTCAGTAGTACGGATTCAGGATAGGCCGTATTCCATTTAACTTCAACGGTAAAGCCATCATTAAATGCCGAAACTTCCGACACCCCAACTATGGTTCTGGATAGATAATACGGCATACCAGTCCTTAAACTTTAGCGCTCAGTTGTTCTTTTTTATTATTCTTTTCCGTTCCTTCTAATTCATGATAATCAAGCATACGATCAAGATACTTATCAGCCTCACCTGATCCAAACTCTTCCGATATCCATTGAATTTGATTCTGAAATCCTTCAATTTCCTGCGGAGAATCGAGATAATCTTCACCATCAGAAGAAGGGAGAGCTTCATCGGAAGTAGTTTGTTGTAGCTGATGAGTTATTTCATGAATCAGGTAAGAATAATCTTTATAAAAATCACCATCACAAAGAAGCTTATAATTAATGAATATTATTCCGTGTTTTGTTCTAGCGGAAACATCCAGGTCAGCAAAACATATAGGAATTTCTTTCAGATCCTCAATCGGCACATCATATTTACTAAATACTTCAAGCATTACAGGATCCTTCATGAGGAAGTGTTTTGCTCTCTGTATGACCCGTCTGAGTAATTCTGGAGAGAACGTTTTAACTTGCTGTAATGTAAAACGTTCCATTATATTAGCCTTCTTTCACGAAGGTGCCGTAGTTTCCTGTACTGAGGATTGGTAGAGCTGACACTCCAGGTTCCCAATCCAGATGGAGCCGGGCGCATATTGTTTTTGATATATTTTAGTTGTTCAAAGTAATTTTGCAAAACCGTGCCGTATTGAGAATTCAGAAGATCTGACACGGATGGTGGATTAAAACTAAGACCATTATCCGTAATGATGAATTCCCTACCTTTTTCGATCAGTGCTTTGCTCGCTAGAGCATAAATGGTAGCTCCACGGATCAAAATATCAAAAAACAGTTCTATGATCGGAGTATCTTCAAAAGTAAAGCTTGTAAATATAGGAGTTTGATTAAAATCACTAAGTGACATACAAAGCAAAGTAACCAATGTATCGATTGAAAATATATCACAATCAATATATACGGTATTTCCGTGCTCATCCGTACGGACAGCTTTGCCAGAACTGTTTAATCTGGCTTTCAGTCCTTTAAGAAGAATATTGATATTTCTGATTGCAGTTTGAGTATAGTTGAACCCCGGGTCATCACCCAGCGCTACGTAACCATCGGAGTTTAATTTTGGAAGATCTGTTCCCGAGACAATAAAATTAAATGTAGCTTCTAATGGAAATCCTGATACATTCCCTCTCCAGACATCATTATAAACGCCATTGTTTGGATTAATGCCGAATGTATAATCAAAACCATAGATGCCGGTTGAGAGACGATAGACTCCGGAGCTGGTAGGGGCGAGGGATACGAGACCGCTTGGTTCACGAATCGATACGGTTGGAAAAAGATCCAAATCAGTAGGTGTTCCGGAGTCATCTTTAAAAGTTGCTCGGAGCGTAATGGTATCTTTTGGATGAATTGTTTCGGCGCGGGTTTTTATCGCCATGAAAGCCTCCGAAATGTCCCGGGCCTCAGGAGCCCGTTATAGAAAAATTACCAAAAGGAACCTGTACCAACAGATCAATCGTTTCGTTCCTCAGAAGAGTCCCGTCCATTGTGAATTCCATCACCGCGATATACGTACCGACAGCCGAAGCACCGATCGGAAGTTTAAATTTATACGTATAGATTCCAGTTGAAAGTTTAGTCATGGCGGCCGGAAAACCTACAGCTAAAGTTGAATTGGGAAAATAAATAGCCTTAACGTTAGGTAATACCGCGGCATCCGCAAGACTCCCGTAACCATCAAGACAGGTAAGGGTAAGCGTGGCAGTCTGGCCTGGACTATACAGAATAGATCTCATCCTATGAGAATGGTGAAATACGCATATAATAACATTTTTGCAAACATGAAGTCTATCAAAACTATTGAAAAAACATTCTTTGTAACCAATATTTCCGATAGAAATGTTAGTCTGTGTGATCTTAATCTGACTATTCCGGCCAGAACAACTGTCAATCTTTTGTCTCGGGGCCATTACCATTTGACAGAAGAACAGTTAGAATTATCTAAATCCTCCGGATCTCTATTTAAAAAAAGAAGTCTTGTAAAAGTTAGAAAGATTCCACCTCAGCAAGAAATAATTTCTAAATATACATTAGGCGATGAAGTCCACAGCCCTAGTCGTACAAAATCTATTGTAGAGTCGGTTCAACCACAATACGAAGAGCTGAATATCTCTGATGATATGTTTGCTCAAGAAAATGTCGATATCGTATCGGCTGAGCGTAAAGACTATCTAAAATGAGCAATCTAGCTGAGAAAAATCAATCCGAAGAAAATGAGGAACCAGACTGTATGGTCAAATTAAAAGAAATAATTGACCAGTATAGACAATTGAATAAGTTATATGATCAGTGTATCGCAAGAATTAAGATAAATAATATAGAAAAGAATTCTAAGGTTTAAAATGGTTGACCGTAAAAAAAGTATAATTACTAAAAGTAGCCCTGATCTTCTTGAGGGCGAAAACGGTCTCCTTACGATCAGTGATGTAAATATTATTCTTGAAGCTAATCAAAAAGCGCTAACGATTTATCTTGAAGTAGAAAAACAAAACGAAGATATAATTAAATCATTATCTGAACAGAGCCAAAACTTCAAAAAAATTGATCTGATAAATGATAAACTGAAAGAAGTTATAGAGAATCAGGTTTCTTTGAAAGAAAAGATAACTGAAAACAAAGATCTTTTTGATAAAATCAAATCAAAAATAGATGAAATTGACCGCGCTATATTTAAACTGAGCATCATGATAGGCGGCGCGGGTGCAGGAAGTCTCATCACGATCATTCAAAGTGTTCTGAAACACTAAACTTTATATTATTGAAGAACCATTACGTTGGCAGCTTTTGGTTTGCCTTTTTTATTCACACCCATGGTGAATGATACTTTTTGTTCTTTCTTAAGAGTTCGGAATCCTTCCGAAACAATATCAGAGAAATGAACAAAAAGGTCATCCTGACCATCCAGGCCAATAAATCCGTAACCTTTACGTGGATCAAACCAAACTACCGTACCTTGAAACCGTTCTTCTTCTTTATTATCACTCATGATGCTTCCTAATAAATAATTTTCCCGTCAACCTCTAACGTATTGCTACTACCAAATATCCGATCAATCTGTACGATTCCATACAGAGCAATTTGCTTCCGTTCAACCGGATCCGTACACCGTTTCATCTGCTCATCTGTATTTTTGAGAATTTCCAACACTTCATGTTCGAATCCCAATTTTCTTGCAGTATTGAGAAGATTTCTCCTACTGATCTGTTCTGGTGTTGCTTTTACCATCATACCTTTATTGATTTGTTTTTAAACGTTACGTAGGGTTCAACAATACCCGGAACATTGGCTGTTCCATCCAGAACATAAACCAATATTCTTCCGTTGGGAAGTCGGGAACCAGGATAAACCCCAATAACCTTTAACCTTCCTGAATGCGTATATCCGTGGTGGTTGGCGCAAAGAATAGCGAGATTCATCGGATGATTCGTGGTATTTACCTCTGTACGTTCGCAAATGTGGTGTAGATGAAGATTTTCCCGTTCTTCACACCCTTCAATCTCACATTTGTTACGAATCAACTTCACTCTGCCCTATCTATATCCTGAAAATATACCTATGGCTTGAAATTCTTTCTTGCCAGATCGTATCCGATATTAAACATTCTTTTATAGCTTTCATGGCTAAAGTCCATCGAATCAGAAATTAGGCTGGTTTCTGGTCTCAAAACATTAAGTTTAATATAACGTTTACCTTCAGACAACCCCGCCGTTACTAATTTATTGTAAAAAATACAAGTATTTATATTATATTCCATAAGTTCATTCGACAATGTACTTAAAGTCCTTCCCAGAACATCAATCGTATTCCCCAACTTAGGATCATTGCTTCCTTCTGCTGGAGGATTGCAAACCAACATATCAATTTCATCCGCACCTAAATTAATAGCATCGGACAGATTTACTTGTTTCTTTAAGCCACCATCACTAAAGATATCATCGCCAATTTTAACCGGAATAAAGAATCCAGGATAACTGGAGCTGGCAATGACTCCCTTGATCAGATCATCATCTTTTTCCGTGAACATTCTATATTTATTCGTAACCAGTGAAACCGCACCTACACCGATCATTCTTCCGCTAGCTCTGATTCTTTTAAGATCAACATCTTTTTCTAACCAAGTAGTCAGGGGTGTTGAATCAAAAAGACTTTGTTTCCAGACGCTTGAAAGCTTTCCGAACGGCCACCAAGGTTTTATTACTTTTTCTTGAGAAATATTATTCCATTGATTTTCTAATTCAAGAAAAGCTTCTTTCGGCTGATCTTTTCTATGTTGAGCCAATACTGCTGAATTTATTGCACCGATGCTGATGCCGCAGACTCCGTCGTATTGAAGTTCAAGATCATTTAATAAATATTTCAAACAGCCTGTTTGAAACGCTCCTCTGCATGAACCACCCGACATTACAAGAAATCTCATTTTTATCCTAATATTTATTCATCGCCAATCGCTCCATAGAACGAAACCGTAGCAAAAGAACCTTTACTGCCAATAAATGGCCTGTTATCCGCTAATCTTATTGTGAATTCTACTCCGGTAGAATATGATAATGTTTTTACAGATCCGTATCTGAATGGCAGTTCAACCGTTTCTCCTGATGTTCCCCTGGGACCATTGGCTTTTGGTATCAGTGGATACTGTCCCAACGCTTCTTCTATAAGATTTTTCATATTTTTGAAATATGTTGTCTCGTATAGAAATTTATTTGGATAATCATATGGATTATAGACATAAGTATCGAAAACGATCGTATCGTTCAAAACGATATCACTGGTGTACTGTACATCCGCTACCTCAATATCAATTTTTTTATTAGGCGGCGGAGTCAATGTCCATTCAGATGTTGTAGCGTGGGAATAGCTGCACAATACCTCTTTTCCTGACCAATCATCAAAAGAATTTATGTAACCATCTTCATAAAAAATTTCATAATCACCACCAGAATCAGCAAATGGTTGCCGGTATGATTTTGCATACCCATCAACCGTCACCACAACATCGTAATTATGACCAACCTCTAATCTATAAATATAATCATGATACATTCTGCCAGACAGCATATCAATCCAATTAACATTATCACTTGACCATTGAAAACCATCAGAGCTTGTTAAAGTCTCTTCGGTTATTCTTTGGCTTCTCTGGTACCAACTGCATGGATCGGAAAAGTTATGAGAAACCAGTATAATATCCGTACCGACTCTAGGAAACGGAACCGTAATGTCTCTGCCTTCAGAGTCTATTTTTTTAATTGATTTATTTGCATTGTTTTTGTAATTATCTTCAAAATCAGTTTTATCAAGATCATTCTGTTCTTGAGTAATAGAGCCGTTCAGTAAGACAGTTTCCGGAATAGTTCCTTTCCAAATTTGACACAGATGAACTTCCGGCCCGTCGTATCCCCATACGGTATACATGACGCCATCATCATCATATTGGTGCAGAAACCTTTTGATTGCAAATATAACTTTCCAATCGGTCCAGCTATAATTTCTTTGTGTATAATTTTGTGCGATCGTAATGGCCATATTATTCCTTATTCATCGTATGAATCAAATGATCCTCTATAATTTATAGTTGTAGAGGAAGAAGTCGTGACGTACATTGTTAATACGACTGGTCCAGCAACCCTTATAACGGATCCATAAATCCGAGTAAACGGATTTGCCGCACCTGCCACGCTAATAAAGTCTGAAACTTGTCTTTCTACGTCATTCGAACCAGTCAAGGATTTCGTTCTGAGCACCGATACCGAAGTTCCGCCGGAAACTGTAGAGCTGTTACCATGATAGATTCCCGTAACGTTGCATGTTTTTCCGGTTATTACGTAATGATGAGCCCAGAAAGTAGCATTATCACCGGCTGCGATTGATCCAACAACCGTGCCGGTTTTGTTTACTCCGGTATAAAGTGAAATAATTCCGGCATTTACTAAGCCGGATCCAGCAGTCAATACTTCTATTTTTTCTATATGACATATAGTCGTCGTAACAAGATTCACGCCTGTAGTTCCGTTCAACGTAACATCTTCCGTACCGTTTGTTGTTCCGGTACTATTGACCCAAAAAATTCTAACTGTTCTGGCACCGGTACCGGCTGATTTATCGTTGGCGCTAGCAGAAGCTATGGATCCGGTAAAATTTGAAGTTTGTTGGGTATATGTGGTTTTACGTATAGATGAAGTAGTAACGGATGATAAAACAATCACGCCAACTGATAAATTAGGAGTTGAAGTGGTTGGAGCGGTGGTTACGGGAATGGCTGGTTGATTCGGACTCAACACTACTACTAAAGCTTGATCCGATACTCCTGGTGCAGTTGAAGCAGCCTTGACTGACGGAACCCTCAAAACACCTGCGCTGTCATAACCAGCAATTTGGGCCCCAACTGGCGGCTGTGTGGTGGACCCGGGCGTCCCTCCGAATAATATACTCGGATCCGATACATTAGAGGCTCGTAACGTAATATTAGCGGTACCGGAAGTAAATGCCGATACTATGATACGTGCCAACCCTGCGCCACCCACTCCAATTATGGTGCTGGATGTAGCAGTATTGGAAGAACTGAATACTATACTAGATACTTTGTTTCCACCGGTATTATCTATGTATGTGGAGTTCCAAGTAGTTCCGCCATTAAAAGAAACTTCTGCAAGAATAGTTCCGATTAATGTCCCGGCAGCCAACTGAAACCCAGCAGTTTCTCTACCGGCTAATGTTATCTGAACATTTGCATTAAGTGCATTGAGCGTTCCGGTAGCAGTGACGTCCGCAACCTGAACCGGAAGTGTATTATTTGGACTCACCGCAACTACAAGAGCAGGATCAGTCGCTATAGCCGCGGTACTGGCAGCTTTCACCGCAACTGGACCATTCGTAGCATCGGTTATCTTGGTAGACCAGGCATTGGCTAATGATGCGGAGGTTCCCTGATTAACTATACCGATAGTATTGCTACCAGTCGGGACAGGTGAATTAGGAGACAACGCAACAACAAAAGAAGTATCTCCGGCAACCGCAGCGGTACTGGCGGCTTTTACAGTTGCCCTGGTTCCCCTGGTGGTTCCGTCTTCAATTACATTGATCTGAGCGCGTTTAGAGTCTATTCTGGCTGCCGCGGCATCATTTTCAGTCAGTGCGGTACCCGCGACTTCATCGAAAATATAACCAACCGGTTGGACTCTAGTCGTACCATCGGTAAACGCACCATTATCTACTAATGACTGCGCAGTAATGCTAGCGTCTAGCGCAAGACCATTTGTTGTTCCGATATTCGCCGTTATGGTTCCGGATACTGGCTGCGTAACACCCGAGCCATCTACTCTTAGTAATCCAGTTGTGGTGAGTGATAGAGCACTCATCTGCCCATTAGTATAGGATGGGGCTGCCGTGGTAACGGATCCACCAATATACGTTGCAGAGGCGGGAGGAGTCGTGCCGGTAGTCGATACCGAAGGATTAGACGCTGAAATAGATCCGGTAATTCTTAATGCGCCAGATGTATCGAGTGATAACGGGCTAGATTGGCCGTTAGTATATGTTGGGGCAGTCGTGGTAACGGCGCCCAAATATAGTGTGCCGGATTGTCCAGATGTAGTCGAACCTTGGGTTAGAGTTAATTTAGCTAATGATGTTTCGGTTGCGGCGCCAGACGGTAACGGAAGTGATGCCGCGGACACTGCAAATGTCCCGGATCCGGCATTCGCCGTTACGGTCCAAGATCCTGATTGTGATGTTGGTATTGCGGATTGATCAGATGACAATACTACCGGAGTAGAACTGGCCATTGTTTTCTGGCCCAAAGTATTTATTCTAGATTGGAATCCAGACAAAGTCAGTATAGTTGCTAACGTTGATTCCGTAGCTGCTCCGGCTGGTAATGGAAGCGAAGCGGCCGATACAGGCTGTGTCACGGCTGATCCGTCTACACGTAACGCTCCTACTGTGGTGAGCGACAATGCGGACATTTGTCCCGTAGTATAGGAAGGTGCAGCTGTTGTTACGGATCCTCCTATATAGGTAGCGGATCCTGGAGGAGCGGAACCCGTCGTACTGACAGATGGATTGGTTACCGTAATGGCATTATTAGGACTGATCGCAACAACTAGAGCAGGATCCGAAGCAACCGCGGCTGTGCTGGCAGCTTTAACTGTTGCACGAGTGCCACGTGTGCTTCCATCCTCAATAACTAGTATCTGGGCACGTTTGTTGTCGATACGAGCTGCCGCGGCATCGTTCTCCGTTAACGATGTACCGGCGACCTCATCGAAGATGAATCCTACCGGTTGAACCCGTGTTGTTCCGTCAGTAAACGCCGCGTTATCAGCTACAGAGTGTGCAGTTAACGTCGTATCGAGTGCTAAACCATTGGTAGTGCCGATATTAGAAGTAACGGTACCAGATACAGGTTGAGTCGTACCGGACCCATCTACTCTTAAAAGTCCTGAAGTAGTTAGTGATAAAGCGCCTAAATTTCCAGTAGTGTAGGTTGGTGCGGCAGTCGTGACGGTTCCACCAGCCAATCCGGCAGTAGCGGGCGTAGTAGATCCGGTTGCTGATTCAGATGCGGTTTGAGATCTTAAATTAGCAGCTGTTGACTGTACGACTGTAAAGTTACCTGTACCGGCATTTGCGGTAACGGTTCCAGATACAGGCTGAGTCGTGGCAGAACTATCTGTTCGTAATGCCCCGGCAGTCGTTAAACTAAGAGGTGAAGTTTGAGCGGTCGTATAAGATGGCGCGGCTGTCGTGACAGCCCCCTGAACTAAATTGCCCTTTTGCCCAGAAGTAGTAGATCCTTGCGTTAATAAAATACCATTAACTGATGCATCAAGCGCTAATCCGTTAGTCGTTCCGATATTTGCCGTAACAGTTCCGCTGACTGGCTGTGTTACTGCGGATCCATCGACTTTTAATGCATTTAAACCTGTTACGGTAGCTGAATTACCACCTTGATTTATAGTTGCTAGCCATGGAGTAGTGTTGGCAGTATTACCCGGTTGAACTGTCCAGGTACCTGATTGGGTTGCTGCGACAGTTCCACTGACAGGTTGTGTTGCACCGGATCCATCAGTACGAAGCAAACCGCCAGTTGTTAGTGATAGTGCATTTAATTGACCAGTTGTATAGGTAGGTGCGGCGGTCGTGACAGAACCACCAATATATGTAGCGCTGCTGGGCGGTGACGCAGCGGTTGCCGATACTGAAGGGTTGGTTGCAGTGACGGTCCCGGTAACGGCAATAGTAGACTGATCTGTTGCCAGAACAACTGGTGTTGAATTGGCAGATGTTTTTTGGCCTAATGTATTTATTCTTCCGATAAATGTAGAATCGGCAAGTCGAGTGCCGAGAGTAGTTTCGGTTGCGGCACCCGTAGGTAATGGTAAAGATGCTGCGCTTATCGGCTGAGTCGTGCCGGAACCATCAACTCTTAACGCACCAGACGTTGTAAGTGATAATGGATTTATATTTCCAGTTGTATATGTAGGAGCCGCAGTAGTTACGGAACCACCGACAAGAGCTTGGGTACTGGATCCAAGTGCCGTTGATTGCGCTATAGTTAATTTGGCAAGAGTTACGTCGAGTGCCAAACCATTAGTAGTCCCGACATTAGCGGTTACGGTACCGCTGACCGGTTGGGTTACAGCCGAGCCATCGACTTTAAGAGCATTAGCTCCGGTAACGGTTGCTGAATTGCCGCCTTGATTAATAGTAGTTAACCAGGGAATAGTGTTGGCAGTGTTACCCGGCTGAACTGTCCAGGTACCGGATTGTGTTGCTGATACGGTTCCACTGACTGGTTGTGTCGTACCGGATCCGTCAGTACGTAATAGTCCTCCCGTTGTGAGGGACAAGGCAGATATTTGTCCCGTAGTATAGGAGGGAGCTGCCGTTGTGACGGATCCCCCAATATACGTAGCGGAGGCTGGAGGAGTTGAACCGGTAGTACTGACGGATGCATTTGCAGCCGTGACGGTCCCGCTGACCGTTATGGCGGTTCCTCCGGAAACACCTTGAATGCTAAGTACTCCTCCGGCTGGAGTCCCGGCGACACCCTGCCCGATCATTATGAGTCTTCCAGAAGAATCAGACCTTACGGTCCTGACTATACTTCCGTCACTCGCAGCAATTAATGTAGGATTGGTTGAGTTGGCTGCGGAACCATCCACGGCAGCTGGAGGCGACACAACGCGATTCGTAACGATATCTTTGTAGTTGGTTTCAAAATCAGTTTTATCAAGATCGTTTTGAACCTGATTGTAGCTTGCATTCGGAACTGTAACTTTGAAGATCAGGACGTAATATATTATATTTCCATCAAGTGAAAATATCTCATACGCGGTTGCGGTTTCTTCATACTGAATAGTAAGATTTTTACTCGAAACAGTACTTTTGAAAGATGTCCACGAAACATCTATTCTTATCAGACCTGAACCAATCTTTGCCATTATCGTGCCTTATTCTACTCTTGAGTAAATATAACCAGAAGATCAAATGTTCCGGCGGTAGTTGATGTTGCACATTTTACTGTCAGGCCTTCACCGGCTCTCAAAAGTACTGATTTTGAATCATTTGTTTTCTTTGCAAAAATTGGAAACATCGTTTGAAGATCATGATCAGAAGACTCAACGTCTTGTGCTCCGGGCCCCCATTCATCGCTGCTCCAAATATTTCGCCACAATAAAGTTGCCGATTCTCCCGCAACGGTTGCGTTGGTTCTGACGGTAACGTTTGAATCCAATGTATCGGCTGAATCCATTTTTTCAATCGCCGTGATAGCGGTTCCAGCGGAATGACCTATTATTCGTCTTAATTCAAATGTAATCGCGACCCCCGTAACACCACTGACTTTAACATTTACTAGATAAATTTCTTGTATTTTTATTCTAACGGAGCTGCCTACTGCATTCAGAATAGACCACATAGATTTATTATTAGCCGGAACGATTGCCGTGGCGAGCGCAGTAAATGTTGCTAATTCTCTATACAGAACCGATACATTATTATTAGGACTGATCGCTACTACCAATGCTGGATCCGCTGCCACGGCAGCTGTGCTGGCTGCTTTTACGGCAACCGGGCCATTCGTTGCATCGGTTATCTTGGTAGACCAGGCATTTGCCAAGGAAGCTGCGGTTCCTTGATTCGCCGTAACGGTACCGCTGACAGTTAATGTGGATTGATCCGATGCCAAAACAACAGGTGTAGAATTAGCAGATGTCTTTTGCCCTAATGTATTTATTCTGCCAGTAAATGTTGCATCGGCAAGTCGTGTTGATAGTGTAGTTTCGGTCGCGGCTCCGGTCGGAAGCGGTAACGATGCAGCACTGATGGGTTGAGTGACTCCAGAACCATCAACTCTTAATAATCCTCCTGTCGTAAGTGATAGTGCTGACATCTGACCAGTTGTATAGGTCGGAGCAGCAGTTGTTACGGATCCTCCGATATATGTAGCGCTGGCTGGAGGCGAAGACCCGGTTGTACTGACAGATGCATTATTAGCAGTAACGGTTCCTGTAACGGCAACTGTGTTGTTTGGAGATATCGCGACTACTAATGCCGGATCCGTCGCAACGGCAGCGGTACTGGCAGCCTTTACAGCTGTTCTGGTGCCTCTTGTCGTCGCGTCTTCAATTACTAAAATTTGAGCACGTTTCGTGTCAATTCTAGCGGCACCAGCATCATTTTCAGTTAATGCGGTACCGGCTGTTTCATCGAAAATAAAACCAATCGGCTGTACTCTAGTCGTACCATCAGTAAATACTGCATTGTCGACCAGACCAACAGTAGCAGAGGCATTGACCGTTACGGCTCCTTGATTTGAGGCAATAACGACTGGTATTGAATTTGCGCTAGTTTTTGAGCCAACCGTAGGAGCGGTTGAGCCGATCCAACTAGAATTATCTATTCTTAATGAACCGGTTGTAGTTAATGATAACGCTCCAAGATTTCCTGTTGTATAGGTAGGCGCGGCCGTTGTAACGGCTCCGCCTGAAAGAGATGCCGTTGCAGGTGTAGCGGAACCCGTTGCAGATTCGGAAGCTATCTGGGCTCTAAGATTCGCAGCAGTGGATTGAGATGCCGTTACAGCGATACTGCTTTGATCGGAAGCGATCACAACAGGTGTAGAATTGGCAGATGTTTTTTGCCCTAATGTATTAATTCTGGCCGTAAAAGTAGCATCGGCGAGACGAGTCGATAGGGTGGTTTCGGTAGCCGCACCAGTAGGAAGTGGTAACGATACAGCGCTGATAGGCTGGGTTGACCCGGATCCATCTGTTCGCAACAATCCTCCGGTCGTAAGGGAAAGAGCATTCATTTGCCCATTCGTATAAGACGGTGTCCCTGACGTTACCGAACCACCAATATAAGTAGCGCTGGCTGGAGGACTGGTCCCGGTAAGACTTACGGATGGATTGGTAGCGGTGATGCTTGAATTTGGACTTATCGAAACAACTAAAGCTGGATCTGTTGCGAGCGGCGCAGTACTGGCGGCTTTTACTGTTGCGGTGTTGGTTCCGTCAGTAATCCTTGTTGTTTGGGTTCCACCGGTAAGAGTTGCGTCGAGAGCCAAACCCCCTGTTGTTCCGATGTTGGAAGTTACGGTTCCGGAAACAGGTTGAGTAGTGCTGGATCCATCTACTCTTAAAGCTCCGGCAGTAGTTAATGAAAATGGGTTTATATTTCCAGTAGAGTAGGTAGGTGATGCGGTGGTAACGGAACCACCTACAAGAATCTGAGTGTTAGATCCTAATGCAGTTGATTGGGTTATTGTTAACTTGGCAACTGTTGCGTCGAGAGCTAATCCGCCAGTAGTGCCGATATTTGCCGTTACGGTTCCATTGACCGGCTGAGTTACTGCGGAACCATCTACTTTTAAAGCATTAGAGCCCGTAACCGTAGCAGAATTGCCACCTTGATTAATTGTAGTTAACCAGGGAGTCGTATTGGCAGTATTTCCTGGCTGTACAGTCCAGGTTCCGGATTGAGTTGCGGAAACTGTTCCGGATACATTGACATTTCTTCCAGTATTGATATCGACGACCGAAACATTAACTCCGGTAAATGTAGCTCCGGCTCCTGAAATTACCCATGAAACATTAACCGCACCTCCAGATAACGGATTGAGGGTCAGGCTAGTAATGACAGGTGCCGAATATGGCCCGAGTGATCCAGAAGAACCGAAGGTTGTTGTCTGATCGATCGGATCTACTTCATTAATATTAAAAGTAAGCTGAGGTGATGTTCCGGTTGGAGTTCCCGTGATATTAACTATTACTTTTAAATCTGGAGACGAAAACCCTGTCAGGACAATGTTTCCGTTCGTCGTAACGGTAGCATTAGATAGAGCAATCTGATGGTTCAGATTCTCAATTACTGGTTGCGGTCCTAAAAAGAATATTCCGGACATTAAATGTTCCTAACCGATGCTATGGCCGTGACTGTATTGCCGGAATAAGTCATTGTGCTGGTCAACTGCGCCACTACTGTTGATCCGTTAGCCGCATACACTCTAATAACTTCAGTCGTTACCTTATTAGATGTATAGGTATAATCTATTCGTTTTAAATTCGTAAGATCAGTTCTTTTCCAAGTTTCTTGTGTAATATTATTATTTGTCTTTATATTAGAATAGTTATTATCTGGCCTCGGAGGATCTACAGATAACAAAAGATCATAATTTAAAGTAGTGCTTCCGATAGATGTCGCGAGTTGTTGAATTGCATTCTGAACATCCGTAGCCGAGACAGCTGTCAATCCGGCCGGATTGAATCCAACTCTTAGAGATCCAGAATCGTACAGAAGATCCGCAGTCCCACCGGTAGAAGTGACGATCGATTCCACAACATCAATAGTGGTACTGTTGATGATAGAATTTATCGTATAGGTTCCCGCGGCTGCCGAACCGGTTATTTGGATCAAATCTCCCGCTTCAACCTGAACATCCGGATTATTAAATGTAAATCCCGATACAACAATTATGTTTGTTCCGGTGGTTGTAGAGACGATCGTAATGGTAGCGAAATATACTAATGTGGCGTCGGATATTAATTCATCCGCGTCAACAATTTCTGCATCAATAATGTCTTCTTTACGGATCTTGGACATCTACCTTAATAATAAGATAATGCCAATCAGGACTTAAGCTTATTATTTCTTATTTCGTTTTTTATCTATTGTTTGTGAAAGATCCTGAACTGAAATAAATGTTGACTTCTCTTGTTCTTCAATTAATTTTTTAATATTTTCTTTTTCTTGATCCGTCATATCATCTTCAGATTGTTTCTTTTGAGCTTCACGTATTTTTTCTTCCGCAATTTGTTTTTCAGCCATCAATACGAACGAATTCAATACATTGTATACAATACTGCTCTGCATTGCAAATGCAGACGCTTGCCCGTCCAGGGTTGCGGCTTGACGTCGTAATGTTTCGGCCTGTTGAACGCATGTTTGACGTTGGCGTTCAGATTCATTCATGATTTGAATCATCGTAGCTTCGTAAAATTCACGAAGCTTCGGATCCAATACTTCTTGTTCCACCGCATCAATGATTCGTTTTCTTAACTTATTAAGATCTTCTTGATATGACATATGGCTCTTTATAATTTTTTCAATTGCTGTCTTTTAATTTTAGCCACATGATTCGCAATAATCAAACATGGCTCACACACCACTGTATCTATATCGTTTGATTTTAAATGGTAAAATCTTGTTGGTTCGGGCTCGGTTCCGGGACCCAAACGTCGAAAAAATTCAGGCGCGGTGTGCCCAGAACTACACCAATGGTTCATCGGAGGTTCTTCCGTTTGGGAAATTACTAAATCCGGAACAGTTGGCCGCATACTACTATACCAAAAATATAATGGGTCGGAAGAAGATTGTTCTGAATCAATCCCTTCCGACCCATCTGTCTAGATCAGGTATATATTACGCGTACAGGTAATAATTGATATGGTCTTTATTTTTAACTTTTTGATAAAACGTAATGCTGGTCGTGCTGGTTTCGGCGTAATCATTTCCAGTCAGAACCGGACCTGGATCCTGAAGCAATCCTCTAACGAAAACAGTTAAATTCTGACCATTATTAGTACCGTCGAGAGTATAGGACTGACCACCCGGCAGTGTATGTGCGGTTCCGGCCGGGATATCCGCAGCCAGGCGCTCGATCGTTCTGACAAAAGTAGACGCGGCGATACTGTTTGATAGAGCCTGAAGAGATGCCGTAAGAGTCTGACCGCTCGTAAGGATACCGCCTGTATAAACACGATCTCCGATTTGAGTATTTAGCGTATTTAGAGCTTCGACAACTGACGGGGTTCCGTCAGGAAGATTGCTAAACACGAAAAAGTTAGTTGTATTGGTAAGGAGACCAGCAAGACTCGTAACGTTATCTCCGATACCAATGGTCGTACGGATATCATTAATATCTTGAGTTGTATCGGCATCACCGATGATACCATTAACAAGAGTCGTACGGAGCGCCGTATCAGTCATTAGGTCAAGACGCTCACGGTAACCGTAATACATATCAACGGTTGTTGGCTGAGCCGCTTCCCATGTGTACGCGACGGATGTTGAAAGTGCTGCATTTTTCGCAACCGCACGGAATTCAACTTCAACTGTATTGGGAGATGTCGAGGATCCTGCACGCGTTCTACCATAAATACGTTTTCCGGCATCGCCACCCGCCAGAACTTCCAACGCTGCCTCGGTGAGCGGATTGATAATCTCAACATAGCTGGATTCAAATGCACCGGCATCCGCTCCGTCTTGAATCGGTACACCCGTTCTATCGGTAGAAGTGGCGTGTTTAAGATTACCAGTATCGGAAAGAGTAATGAATGTATTGGTTACGGCGGTTGTTACGGCGTCAAATTTACGAGTAATCGTTAATGCCTTGGCATCGGTTGTTTTGTTTGCAATATTTGAAAGATTCGCCGGAACGTTCGTACCGACTGCCGTGGGACGCTGATACGTCGGAATCGGCGCAGAAAATGCCACACCCTTAATAGCGGCACGATCTGTTCTGGTGTAGTTGATATCATCTTCCAACATATACGGGCCACGTTCGGTCCACGTGATAGCACCGTTGTTTGCATCCGGAGCTACACCTGACGCATTACCAACTTTTACAGAGGTGGCAGAAATAAATTCACTTATTTCAAATGTACCGTTGTTACCTCCTGATGCGGCTCCGGAAACTGTCAAGAATCTTCCTCGTGATGAGGCAGTCATACCGGTCAATCCGGTAAGTGTCGATTCTCCAGCGCTGAATACCGTAATGTTCGCAACGGCTCCGGTTTGTCCAGAAAGAGGAGCGCCATAAAAAAGCGGCTCCTCCGCAAGGGTCATGGTTGGAGTTTGTGTAAAAGAACCAGCTATATCTAGAACCTGGTCCAAAAGATTATCAAGGGTTGTTGCCATTTTTGTTTCCGTTTAATAAAGGACTAAAATACTAACTCACTCACGCACTTATTGTAAATTTATGTTAAATTATAACTATAAAAGTTGTCATTGATATATAATAAAAATTTAACCACTTATAATAATTAGTTCTGTACAACATAATCGCACATTAACTGGCTTCTCGCAGCTGGACTGAAGCTTGTAATGATGACCGTATCGTACCCTGTTCCGGGTCCAGCTGATTCCTGTACGATATATTCGGAATCCTGTTTTAATGTTCTACCGTTATGTCGGACTTGAATTCGGAAAAGATTTCCGCTATACATTCCGTTAATAAATCTATCAGGTGTGGTGAATATTCTGTTTGCAGCATTCGTTACACCGATCAACTGAACACCCTGTCTGAATACATAATCCAATGTCACGGGGGTTCCTCCACCTCCGGTAATGGTCCCGGGCACGATCTGATCAATACCAATTTCCGTTCCTTTAATTATTCCAGAATCTTTCAAAAACTGCTTCTGTTCATCATTAAATTGCAGAAGATCAATATCACTGCACGTCACGATAATCTCTTTTGCAAACAACTTAACCATAATCTCGCCTTTTAGTAAGGAAGATCTGATATCAGCCTCGGCTACGCCCGGAATATCAAGGAGATCTCTCTCGTATCCATACGTTATAGGATAATGAAATATTCTTACTGTTTTCTTTGGATCTGAAATATTACGTACGGTAAAACATTGACGTTTCTTTTGAAACGGAGCAAAATCATTCATTCCAGACATGGCTATTGTCTCCTGATTATGGAATTGTGATTTCTAACTCTGGCTTTGCAAAAAATCCATCAACAATTTGATTCGTCATATCCTCATCTGAAACTTGCGAAACATTATCAGCTCGTTTTACCTGTAAATCCGGCTCAACACCTTGACTGACCAATTTATCCTGAATGGTAATGGTGACGCTTCTCTGGACTTCAGGGTTTTCTTTACTAGCCTTTACATCACCAAAAAGCTTCTCAATCAATGGATCAGATGATTTTTGTAAATTATTCTGAACCGGCGCACTATTCTTACTGATCCCGCCAAGATTATAATTTGCATAAATTGTTTTATGCAGCAAACGCTCATCTCGATCAATAATTAATTGTCTAAGTTCTTTCTGGTCTAATTTTTCAATATCTTCCGGTCGTAAACGATAACGAAGATAAAGTAATTCTTCAAGATAATTTAATTGTGGTTTAAAGAAATCAAAATCTTTTTGTTCTATCCTGAGTGTACTGTTGAGTGTCGCGGATAAAATTCTACAATAACTATCCAGCCAATCCGGGTCTCCATTAAAATCTTCTTTTATCGCATCCACGACTGATTTTAATTTGAAAAATGTTTTGATCTTATCAGATGAATCTTTATCAATGAATGGTTCTGACCGATGATAATTTTGTAGATTACGACGAGGATTTATTTGTGTTTCTTGATCAAATCTTCTTGTGTCGAAAGCAACCTTTATGATTTCACCTTTGGATGACACTGCATTCTTTATATGATTGATTCGCAAAGAACGAGCGGCGTCACGAGTCTGATCATCACGATTCAGGGCGTTTAGTATTTCATAAGTATATGCGTATAATTTAATCACGACTGGTGTCTATATGTCTAGAAATGGGTTGTTCCGTACAATATGGAAACGTATCTACCTTGCAATTAAATTTTTCACAAAACTGTTCCATATCAAACCTAGTTATACAATTAAGTCCTGAATTTATAGAATTCATTACAGATCTATTGCCATCACGATGTACCAATCCTAATATATGTCCAAGCTCATGCAAAGCTACTGACCTGAACTGTTTAGTGTTGGACATCCTACTCTGAACCAGTCCAATTCTAAAATTTTTCCAAGATTCATCTCTTTTCGCGAATCCTAAAACATTTAGTTTTTGTTTATAGATTGTAAGTGTCAAAGTATCCAGGTCAGTAATGATTGGGTCTGTATCCTGTACCACCTGTATAATGTTTCGATCCGGTGCAAATTCAGATGAACCGACATGCGAATAGGACCAGATCAGATTGAACTGAACTGTATTTACCGTGACTCGCTCCCATTCCTGAACTGCTTTTTGTAATTCAAGTAATTCTACAGATTCAAATCGGTAATCAACATATATTGTTGCGTTGAATACTGTATCGTTACTAACGGGCCACGTAACGGGCTGGACCGGAGCTGCCCGGATGATTGGTATTTTAGCTTTTCTACTTCCTTCGCAAGATAAAGAAAAAACTACGATAGCGCAGAGTATTAGACAGGGAAGGAACTTCGTGAGAAGTTTATTCCAGATTTTTCTTACGCCCCGTTGAAAGGCGAGACCCTGCACACTTATATGTTGTATTATTCAAATAACTAAGGCCCGGAAGTTACCTCCCGAGCCTTAATTAGAGAAAGGATGGTCAGGCCATCCCTTCATATCAGTTATCAGCCAGCCAGTACTGACTTACGACCAGCAGAAACGCCGCGGGCATTCAGGATGCCGCAACCGACGATTTCCGACACAACCCAGCCAAGCGACAGGCGCTTGGGCTCGTCTGCCGGAAGAACTTCAATGTCCTGCCGAACCGGCATGACTCCGACGAATTCCGGATCCGCGCACGCAAACACCGTTCCCGGGGGAACGATCTTGCTTACGATGATATCCGCGCCCCAGATGTGAGCATAAAGCCCCGTCTGGAGAACTTCACGCTGCGAAACTGGATCAAGCTCGCCACCACCAACGCCCTGACCACCACCCGAACCCCACTTGAGGATATCGGTAAATTCATTGATGTTCATGAAGTACTTGGTCGTTACGAGGTCCCAACGATCAACCTGAACTTTCAGCTCAAGGAGGTCGCGTTTGAGAAGACCCGCGTCCGTAACGTCCTGAACGGTGTTTTCCACCGAAGCGGCTGAATCAAGCGCTGCGAAGACGTTCGCGTCTTCCTGAGCCATGATTTCCTGACGTGCCTTCTGAACCGCACGATCAATCACGTTGAACCGACGACGCCGGACTTCCGCAATACGAACCGTGGGGTTGGATACGATTTCGAATTCCGGAACAACAACGCGATCACCGAATACACGGCTCTCCGGCGCTGAACCGTTGCTCGAAACAACTACCGCCGCGACATCAATATCACGGTCATACGTCGGTAGAGCGCCCTGCGGCAACATGTCTACAACAAGGGCTCTACGTGCCACCCCGTGGTAATCTAAATTTCTTCGGATCAAATTTGTTATCGCGCTTTGGGTTACCCGTTCGGCGCTTCTTTACTTCTCAGTAAAGTTCAGAATACATCATCATCCAATGATTGAATAATCAATCTATCGGCGTTTGGCATCTACTCGTTGAGGATTCTGGCATGAGTTTATATTTCATAGAATCAATTACATGCGGCCTGATAATATCAGATAACTTTTGTGTATTTTCTTTATTTAAAGTTATTTGATAATATTTTTTACCTTTGTAATTAAAAATCATCACTTTAGAATTTAAATCAAAACATGATTTTAAATAATCTCTAAGTAGATAATTTTCTGATTCTGTAAAACCCATTGAAGCGATTCTCATGTTTACTTTTGCATTTAGATTACCGTCATCCTGTACCCATACTGCTAGTGATAAGGGTGTTAGGTACATATCTAAATTTTTAGGAACATGTTTAACTCTATTTTCATCATAAAACATTTTGCCAAAAAAATTCAAATCTTGATGGCAAATCGTGGTAGTTTGAAACATAGTTGAATTTCTGGTTTTATTAACACTTTTATTAAAAGTATTAATAAACGGATCCAGCATTGCAACCTTCCAATGAAAATATTGTTCTTGCGCTTCACAGTGACCAAACGAAAATTTAAAGTTACCTTTAGTTGAATCTTTATAAAGACAACCGTCTCCAAGCATTCCTCCTACAATCAGTTGCTTTTGAACTGAGTTAAGTGGTACTTGTCGTAAAATATCATATTTACGAAGATTCGAAATTACTACTCTGTTGTGAGCTTTTAGTAATTTTGATAGAGAGGGTCCGGATATTTCATACCATTTGGACAATGATTTTATTGTTTCGCCATTATCAAATTTATTAATAATATCATTTACCTGATCAGGTGTCAGGTCCGAAATATAATTTCTTGTCCATTTTACTTTAGCAGCTTTGAGAATTTTTCTTACTGTTTCGTAACTTTTATCAAGTCGTTCAGCAATTTCTCTAACTGTTAATCCAGTCTCATAAAGAATTTTAATTTCTTCGTTTGTCACTTGCCAGTCTTTCCTGCTGATTGTCTATATCATCCATCTTCTGTTACTATAACGATTCCGTTTCCGGATAGACTAGCTGCGATGCGTAGCCTTTAGAGTGTTATAGTGAGATGGCTTTTAGAGTTTCCAGCATATGGCCAAATTCACATCCCATAATTACTTACGGGAGCCCCTATCCATTAAGGGTTTGCCATTGACTGCGCGAGGGCGATTTTACCGTCCTGCGTCAAAATGGCTCGTGAAATCAAAATGTCACGGGCCTCGTCCGTCATGGACCCGGCAAGTGACGTGTTTGATGGCTGATTTTCTTCCAGTACTGATGCGTACTTTGCGACCACCGATAGTGCGTCGCGGAGTGAACTCGCGTTGATTTCACCCTTGTTGTTAAACAAAGACATTCGTTTCCTTTTTGTTGAATGGTTTGCCAGTTTCCCAGCAGTAAAGGCAGAAATGCCACCTTCACATTTAATAAAAAGGTATGCCCATAATTTAAATAAAATTTAAAAAAAATATAATAACAGTCCGGACAAAACAAAACCCCCGACTGGATTTCCCAGCCGAGGGTCATGTTGATGACTGATTGATTAGACTGATCTGATCAATCAGTCATTCGTTATTACTTGCCGAGCCAGTGGAACACGGCCATGGTGAATCGCAGCTGCTCACCGAGTGAGCCTGACGGTGAATTAAGCGCCGAAGCGAGGTAATTCGGAGTCGTGACGAGAGACCCGTCAGTCGTGAATTCAACGAACCGTGCCATGATCGCACCACCGTTTGCAGTACCGGCGCCTGAGTTTGGAGTCAGAAGACCCGCTGGCGAGACATACAGTGCAGCCGCAACCGTAAGGGTTGAGTTGGTGGGCTGGAGACCCGTGGATGCCGTGGTATCGCATGCATCCAGCGTAACTCCATAAAGGCCCGCACGATTCCAACAAGTAACCTTGCCAGAACCCGTTGCCGTGTGCGGACCAAGCTGCGCGCCACCCGTCACAACCGTACCGGCCGTGCCACCGACTACGCTACCGAAAAGGGTACCGTAACCAGTCGTACCTTCGTCAGAGAGCCAATACGGACCCGCTGCGCCCGTGCCGAGTGTTGATGTTACGGCGGGACGACGCTGCGTGGTCGTACCGGCGTAACCGTCATCAATGTCCGAAGCGTGTTTGTCAGTTGCCTGATCCAAAGCAACGCCAACGAGCGTGACGACTTCGCCACCCTTCATCGCAGTAACCTGTGAATCAAGACCGTCAAACTGGCCAAGTGGATGAATATCTGATTGAAGAACTTTTAACATTTTGATTTCCTTTTGAAGCTACGTTGGCAGCTTCGCGAATCAATCGGATCTACCAAACTGATTCGGTCTTACATCTTGCGGCCTTAAGGCCGTTGCTTACATAATTCAAAAAAATATATACTTATTAGTAGTACGGTTGATTATTTTTTTAATAATTTACCGTTGCCAATTTTGAAACGCACGATCTGCCTGCTCAAGTTCATTAGGTTCTGCTTGAGTGTTGTCATTTGCCGGAACAGTTGTTGCGGGAGCCTCTTCATCACCTGGAATTTGTGGAGGAGCCGTTTCTTTCTTTTTAGCTTCTTCTTTTTTCTTTTCAGATTCTTCTTTTTTCTTTTCGCGATTAACAATCGTTTCTGCTGCTTTCTCTTGAAACGCTGCCAGTCTATTTTCCAATAAATCATTAGTAGAATTGATTGCTTCGGCAAGAGACTTTAGCGACATCTGAAGTCTCTCGAAATCATCACTCATCAATGACCATTTTCCTTTTCCAGACCAAAGATCTTTTAATGGACCCATAATCTGTCGTACTACTGATTCATCTTGTATCTGTGATCTAACATATTCTGTATTTCCTAACATATCAATGAAATCAGTTATTTTCTCACCGCGTTCTTTTAAATTTTCACTAAATTTAGTGACACTGGCTTTGGCTTCCGCACCTAATGTTTTGCCCATGTCCATAAGTTGTTTATGGGAGCTTGGCATAAATACTTTTGATTTTATCGATTCAAATTGTTTCGTTTCAGCCAATAAACTAGAAAGTTCATTTTTAAATTGTTGTAAATTTGTTTTAAATTCTTGTTTCAATGTATTTTCGCCGAAATCAGAATCATCCTTCAAATTATCTAATTTAGAGATTGCATCTTGTAGCGAAACCGTCAGTCCTTGATTGGCTGAAGAAATATGTTGGTATACCCAAATGGTGCCCAAAATGGCTGCTGCTGCACCGGCTACGATTGCAAGAGGGCCGATTGCTTCTTTTTTAATTGGTGATAGTTTATTCAAACACTCATCAGCTAAACTTCTAAGCTCTGTTTTATCACGATTATCAAGATCATTGGCTATCCGGATCAGCTCCATTGAAAGCTGATCCGCAGCATACTTGTGACTATAAAATACATGAAACTTTTTATCACGAATAACGTTTATATTAATGTTTTGGCGCTCCATCTCATTTTCAACCAAACCATTGATTTTATCATGTGCCGGTAGAATAACGGCAGGTTCTGGATGAGCCTGCTCCATAGTCAACGAGGCTTCCTTTTTGAAGCTTTTTGAGAAAAGACTCTCAAACTCTGGGCTGCGAAGCAGTTCCTGCATATCTGCCGCGACTGCATTACCAATCATATTTCTTTTCATTTTGGTTCCTATCGATCGTGCTGATCTCTTCTTTATCTTTCTTTCTGGCAGTCTTTACGAGACCATCCAGACCACGTTCACGGGCAAGTTTTGCATATTCTTCAAAAATTTCGCTTTTCATGATAACCTATATTTATAGTTAATTTGTAGTAGAATCTATCTAGCCCGTTGTGGTGTAACCGATTTGATTCGCCACATCTTCTATAAAGAAATTAACAACATCAGCTTTGCTTCTTATAGATTTTCCATCAACTTCCAGTGGTATGAAGGTAGAATTTGGAATATTATTTTTTGAATTTTCTGAACGTATCTCTTGAAGAAGAGTTCTGAATTTTCCAGACCCCGCTACTGCTGATTCTGTTTTATTTTTTAGTTCAGTAGATCCGAGCTCAGGATAGGCTTGATAAACCCACGACATAATAAGGTTCGGAATTTGATCAAAACGTACCGGGGCAGCCCAATTCGGATCCTCTTTTGTTTCACCAAAATTTGTTGATTTTAGTTTTTTCTTAGGAGTCACGATAGATCTGATGGCCGGACCTACTATTGGTTCTGCTACGGCAGCCGTATAATGTGCCGCTGTTTTCATGAGTAATGTTTTAAATAGAAATTTTAATATCTTGGCAATAAATCCTTTAATTCCAGTCAATGGAACAAATTTTGAAAGACCTTCTTTTACTACTTCTGTCGCGACTCCACCAGTTTTAGTAACTTGGTCATTTATGGTCTGTTTCAAAAGAGTCATTTGAGCAAATACGCGTCTAGATTCTGCAAATACGCGTCGAGATTCTGCAATTTTATCCTGACCATCGTCAGCGCTGCTTCCACCGCCAATTTTTTCATCAACCACGCTATTTACGGCTTGTGAAATTCCTTTTGACTTCACATCACCATTGTTCATCATTTCAGCTAGCTTTTTAAGAATATCTTCTGCAATCTTTGTAGGGTTTAATCCTAAAAGTTCCATTCCGGCTTCCACCAGCACGCCTAACCACCACGGCATGATTGTATAAAACAGAACCTGTCCGGACAGACTCAACAGACTCGCGCCAGGATTGTTTGGATCCCAATGAATCGCATCCTGTACTTTTGAACTTATCCAGGACCATACGCCAGCATCAGCCGTTTTAATGAACTGATCGGATCTAGCAAACGATTCAATATTTATTGAATCAGCAATATATTCAATATCTAGCATCCCGCACTCCTGTTGCCGCGTCAAAGACGCAACGTAGCTTGTTCCTGAGTTTGCGCTCCCTGAGCCGCATACATTACTTTATTTAGTGCTTGAATCCAATAATTACCAACTGAATCTTGAGTACTGATAAAACTAGGCTTGATTGTTATGTTACGATTAACCATCAATACCAATTGTATTATTGAACGCAAGTGCGATACCGTATTGGCAATATCTGCACCGCGCCCACGCAATGGTTTCTCATTGCTTTTAAGCAAAAGGCCGAAATTCTTCAATAAATCTTCGCCTCCGCGAGCTTCTACACGAGAGATCGGAATTTTTGTATCAGATAAATAATTAGCCATTACGGTTCTGATATTTGCCTCGATACTCTGAATCTGTGTATTAATAATAGCCAGTCTATTAATTATAAGCTGATATGATGTGCTTGTGCCAATTGGTTTTTGGTACATTAGAGAAATAAGATTAGAAAAACCTTTATCTTGCAAAAAAGCTTTAACTATATCACAGTAATTAATAATAAGCTGTAAATCTAGTTCATCTATTTGCAACGGTTCTGTTCCGAGTTTAGCAATTACTGGATTCTGCTCACTAATGGGTTCCGTCGTAATGTTTCCGTTAGGGCCGGTCGGAACCGGAACAGAAGTTTCAACAGTATCCGGCCCGGCCGCCGTGCCAGGACTGCCCGACCCTGATGCCTCTTGCTTAGTTCCTTTCGTAACGGCCAAAGCCTGACCTTCAGGTTTATCAGCGCTTTGTCCCTGAAAAACTTCATTAATATTTATTCCCAAGGATAATTGCTTATTTGCCTGAGTAATAAGTTTATTAACTGCTACCCAATAAAGTCTTGCCTTTGTAGTTTCGTCGGATTTTTCATCCTTTTTATTCGCCTCGTCATATTCCTGAACGGCTTCTTTTACTAAATATTCAAGATATTGTTTGATTCCTTCCATGTATATCTTGAATGCAGGTTGGTCTTTCGGGTATAACGTGTATTGATTATCTCGATCTCCAGCCGATTCAAACGTTATCTTGCCATCAATTTCTCTTCGCAACCAAACCAAACGCATATTATCCATTACGAGGGGATTTATTCCAATAAATGTCAAAAATGCATTAAGATTGAAAAGATCATCAAACGTCGGTGTGACAGAGCTGGCCTGCTGTCCAGTCGTGTCTCCTTCAATCTGTACCGTTTGAAATTCAGATTTCAGCTTATCCAGCAAACCCGTTACGATAGTTCCGTCAGACGGATCTGCCTGCTGCGCTATTCTGAGCAGCTGATTTATAAGTGAAGTATCTTTTGTAATGAAAGACATCGCGCTGTCCGATCTATTAGGTTCTGAATGAATCCTGCACTATGCCGTATATAGTGTTGAAAATGGCTAATAACTCAGGTCCGTTCTTGACCGACCTGACATCTGCTCCATCCTGGACTCTAATGTTATTTTTTAAATAATCAGAAAAAGTTGATTTGTTCTCAAGATTAACATACCGGATCCGTACAGGATTGGATCCCGGAACAGGCTGGCCCTTAGTAGTAAAGACTCCCGGAATAGCTATTGGTTGACCTGATTTATTATTGAGAGGTGAATCCTTAATTGCTTTGTATCGTTCTAGATTATTGCCAAGAGCTTTTTCTAGAGTGCTGGCCTGGTTCACTCCCTTACCCATAGGAGTTTTTCCTCCCACGACATCTTTCATCGATCCCGTTGTAATTCGGTCTCGGAACGTTTTGAAAAGCATGACAGTTGCGTTGAGGTAAGGAAGAAGTCTTGTCGCGCGTTCTGAATCATCAAGACTTAACTTTTTTGGATCCGGCGGAATCAATTTACTCATTGAATCAGCCTGAGCATCATTTAATATGTTATTTTCAAACTTCATTTCCTTGAACATACTGACCATGCCCTTGGCAAACGCGGCAGTATTATTCAAAGAATTGTTTGTTCTGGGTCCCCACAGACCATCAGGAGATTGCTCATCAGACTGGTTATGTTTGCCTACAGATTTGATATCATCGAGAAAATAACTAAGATTATCTGTTGGCCTGCGCTTCCATGATCCGGCTTGACCCGGAACCGGCCCTACTTGCCGCTCACGTCCTGAGCCCTGGATAGATTCTGGATCGTTATCGTATTGTCTTCCCTGATCCGACGTTACGTAATTGGTCAGCAGGTACGACATAAAATTTTGGTATTTTGCTTTGGCCGCATCAAATGCCATTGCATATTGGCCTTCCGTAGGTCTGGTCGCGGCATTGAAAACATCATTTGCTTGGATCAAACTATGAAGCTCAAGGAGTTTTCTTTGCATCTCATTAACTGAATTGGATGGGGCAGCACGACCACCACTACTTGCAGGTCCGGCTCCTCCTGTGGCTCCGCTGGCTCCAGTAGTTCCACTTACTCCTGTTGCTCCGCTGGCCCCTGTTGCTCCGCTGGCCCCTGTTGCTCCGCTGGCCTCTGTTGCTCCGCTGGCCCCTGTTGCTCCGCTGGCCCCTGTTGCTCCGGGTGTATTATTACTTCCTGCCGCAACTTTATTCGGAATCATTAAGAGCCGCCATAACCATTTTAATGGTTCTGTTTTTATCTTTTTGAAAGGACGCAGACTTAATTGTCAGAAGAATTTTTTTATGCTGATCCAGCTGACCCATCATAAGTCCATTATCATCCTTGGCCGGAATGATCTCAACCGATCCTTCCGGATGAGCCAGTTCAAGCAATTCTTCTCCGGTTTCATCCTGAATATTATAAAGTGATGCCGCGGAAGATGCTTTTATATAGCTTAGTAGTTTCGTTTCAAGGTTAGCAGCATGCCGTTCAAAACCGTCTTCTCTTAGTTTTGCGCATAAAACCAGAACATTTGATTTTACATCATTCATAATTATCTCCACGATTCATCTGTTATACTTTATTATCCAAGTTAAAATAATATATTAATTTAATACCAAAGAAATTCAAGCGATCCCAGGACCGATGAAGGGGGACCGGTGACGATCGCTACGGCTGGATGGTGAGTCGTTGGCTGTCTCGTCGTGAGGAGACCATTCTCGCTTACAAATAAATTCGAATTCAACATATAGACCTGATTCGTTTCATACATATCAGTACTACCGATGAACCGCTGAAACCAAACCGTTACTCTTCCTGACCCTTGTGTGGAATCGTCTCCGATAATATTTGGTATTTGATAACGATAATTAACTATAGCTCGAATGGAATCGGGTGTTCCGGAACCGGCCTGGTCAAAATTCAACTCTGTTCCCGCGACAAACGTCACGACTCCATTTCTAGCATTCAATGCCATGGATATGCTGGAGGCAAAACTGGATTGAATAACATTTGGATTTTTCAGTTCTATCTTGACATCAACCGGTGTGACTAGTTTTCCGGCACTATTCAGGACGCCCATGGCTGGTGCTATTACGGTTTCGTTCCATGAAGGTGCCGTAAATGCCCGTGTTCTTATGTCATCAATGATTCCTATGGGTGCCCGACCATCGCTAACTCCGCATACAATCTGATTGCCTGATGTGGTTAGTTGGGCAATCATCCCGCCTTCAAATTCTGAACTAGGATCAACAATAAAAGAAAACGGGAGACTATTGCCTATCTGAATTAATCTAAATGCCATATTTACTTGCCCGTCTAAAAATTATTCGTCTTCAAAATCTAAAAGCCTCTCAACCTCTTCTAATTCTTCTTGAGAAATTTCAAGGTCAGTATCTATCTTTTCATCTTTAGAATCGGCATAATCTTTTCTAGGAAACAGTGTTCCGGTTTCCAAAAGATTAGTAACTTCCTGATCCGATTCAGGTTTGATTTTATCAATCAATATAGATAATGTTTCGGCTTCCCTGACTAACCCTGATGATTGAAGGTCCGTCAAGGCACTTCGTAACAATGCAACGGTTTCGGTATAATCTTTTGACTGATTATCAATCAGCCGATCCTGCATATGCTGTGCCATTTCGTTGGCGGATGATTTCTTTAAAAACATTTTTCACCTAAACTTTCAAGCAAACGAGTAACGACCTCAGAAGAAGATCGGTACCCTTGACGATCAAGCCGCTCTGCCGCGCGATCCAATTTTTCCATTGCCGAAACAATCAAAACATTAGATTCTTTTGCGTCAGATTCTTGAAGATTTTGCTGCATCGCAGCTTCTAATTCATTAGCTATGGTCATGTTGATATTTTCCTCATAGTCTCTATATCATTTGCCCGAAACACGTTGATCAGATTGAGATACCGGGATCTCATACATGCAATCATATGTTCCGGCTCTGACTTGATTCAATGTTTCGTAGAATTTACTAAAATATGCAGGAATGGTTTTAGTAAGATTAATTTTTATATTTTCTAAATCTGGTAGAATATGTGCGGCCGGAAGTGATGATGGAGTCGGATCGACAGCGATTCTCACCAATTCAACGTCATTGCTCTTATTCACCTGTACAATCAAATGAAATGATTCAATTTGTTTGTTTTTAGATAAATTTTGCTCATTATAGCGTTTCAATTCATCAGTAAAATTAATAATACCGTGTTGAGGGGTCATGGAAGCGTTTTGAATTGTTCGGGTGAGATCATAAGACGTTTCTTGTGCAAATGAAAAAAGCCCGCCAGGAAAATCCTGACGAGCCTTTTCCGAAAAGTATTTATTTGCTACTTTTTTTTTAACTCTTCTTTTTTATCTTTTGCGTCAGCTTTAGACTTTGCATCTTTTGCTTTATCGGCATCCTTTGCTTTAGGATCCTTTGCTTTATCTGCGTCTTTTGCTTTCGGATCCTTTGACTTTGCGCCAGCCTTATCTGCGTCTTTTGCTTTCGGATCCTTTGACTTTGCGCCAGCCTTATCTGCGTCTTTTGCTTTCGGATCTTTTTTAGATTTTTTGTCGTCTTCTTCTGATTTCTTTTTCGCCTCAACAACAATCATATCGGCGAGCTTTAAGCTAAGTTCCGCGGTACGGTTGAGACCTACCTCGTCCAACACTTCCGACACTTTCATAAGATAACCCAACACGTCATAAATATTTGCTAACTTCTTTTCTGGACAGGGTGCGCAATCCGTTGCCGCGCCACAATCCTCTGCATGAGTACAATCTTCGCTTTTGCATTTACCTTTGTGGGTGCATGATACCTCAACAGTCAACGAGGCTTCCTTTTTGAAGCTTTTTGAGAAAAGACTCTCAAACTCTTGGCTGCGAAGCAGTTCCTGCATATCTGCCGCGACTGCATTACCAATCATATTTCTTTTCATTTTGGTTCCTATTGATTGGTTGATTAGTAACGACGGTTTGCGAAGGCGCGGTTGAGACTGCTTACAAAGTCATCTCCCTGAGGAGCTGCATCGGCAAACGGGTCACCATTGCCAAGTTGACCAACAACCGGAAGTCTTGAAAGAGAAGCCTCTTTCGTAAACTGAGTCGGTACGTGCCGCGCAACAACACGTTTCAGGCTATCAAAAGCCTCATCATTGTACTGCATGATCTCATTTACCTGTGCCGTTACGACCTCACGGTCACGCGCGCAGATTCCACGTTCAACCATGTCGTACGCAAGCTCATACGCACGAGCAATCTTGGTCCGGTATACAGACATTTCTTCCGCAACCGCTGCCTTGACATGCTCCTTAACCAGCTCAGAGGCGAATTCTGAACCACCTTCTGCATCGGCCCACATTTTCTTGAAGTATTTGACTGCATCGGCATCCACACCATGCGCGACCAAACCATCAACTTCTTCCGCTTTGAGCTTGCCCGATTTAACAAGTGCCAGGATATCCGCAGCTTCTTTACGAACCTTCGCCGGAGCCGTTGCGACTTCCAACATGCGCTCCTGATTCTCCTCAAGAGTCTCGACAAGCGCGAGATCGCCCTGTGGTTTCATGTCAAACTTCGGAGTCGTTCCGCCACCTTTGTGCGCCTGATCAAGCATCGGTGAGTATTTCATATCACCAGCAAGTTTCGCACGATATGCAGACCGACCTTTTTTGGTCGTTAGGTCGAAACTAGCTTTTGATTGTAGTTTGACGCCCGCAGTCTGCATCTTGGCAAGATCCTTTTCATCCATCGTTACATCGATGGCTGGATTTGAATCCCCGTGCATTTCATCACCGTGCATTTCATGCCCATGAGCTTCCTCTTCATGATCTTCCTCTTCATGATCTTCCTCTTCATGATCTTCTGGTAGAAGGCCTAACTCGGCAAGAATTTCTTTATCATTAAATTCATCGGCTGATGCACTGGGACTGTCGTCGCCCATATCCATATTTGACATATTCATATCCTGAGCCTCTGTTACGAGAACTTTTTCAATCGCAGCGCGTTTAAGCATTGAATCCGTACCGAGTGAGTATTTGTTATAAGCGCTGCCTAATTCAGCTGCTTCTGCCATGATCTTATTGGCTTCGTTTACTGCATCTTCAGAAATCGCTTCAACATACTCGCGGTTGGTATCGGTGACACCGTTCTGATCGTACAGGCTCGAAATCAACTTCAGCTCTTCAATGCTGTCGGATAGATCCCGGCCACATTTGCGCAGTTCAGTATACAGCTGTGCATTCAGCTCACGACGCATCTTGAATAGTGATGCGGTTGCTTTCGGGAGTGCGTCATCCATTTCGGGACCCATATCGACCTGCTCATCTTTTAGGTTCGAAATTTCTTCTTTTACATCAGAAAGAAGGTTCGTTGCCTTATCAACGAGGGTCAGAATGGTCTCTTTTGGATTTCCAGATCCACCTTTATTTGCCTCATCCGCGTCATCCGTTTCTGGGGCCGCGCTAGGTGCGGGTGCCGGTGCCGGTGCCGGTGCCTCAGCCGGGGCAGCGAGGGCCGCCGGTGCAGCCGCGGGCATTTCTGGCATCGCGGGCATCGCGGGCATTTCCTGTGCTGCTTTGTAAAGTGAAGCGGCTTTTTCAAGACCAACGCTCTTTACTTTTTGAAGCATCTTGGTGCCGAATGCTTTGGTTGCGATTACATCGTACAGGGTATCGACGCGACCTCCCGAGAGGTCTTTCACGGATGCCGTGAGAACCAATTTATTATTCGAAAATACTTGCCATACGCTATTTGCACGATCCTGCGCACCCGTTGGAGTGGCCGCTTTAACAAATTTTGCAGTTAAGCTTGCACGGCCCAACATCTCTTTGCGCTTTAGTTCGTCTTTCTGAGCGGCTGATTCTGGGGATGGGTGAAGTCCGTCAACCTTGCCAACGCCGGGAAACGGAGCCTGGCCATTCATCTGACGATCCATTTTGTCACGAATCGAATCGGCATCCTCTTTAGGATACTGCGCTTTACCTGGAGTCGGATCATTCTTACTGTCTCCGCTCTGGAAATAAGCAACCTTCGCCTGCTCGACTGCCAATTTGCGCCGGGCTGCACGCTCATCGGCTTCGGCGCGGGCGAGCATTTTCTTTCGCTCCATCTCGCTCATTCCAACCGACTCGGGGCCTGGATGCATTCCGTCAACGGGACCTGTATCCATCTGGCCTTCCATATGTTTATCGCCGCGTTCACGTAACGCATTGTTCTGCGGCTCAGCCGGATACTTTGTTTGACCTGGGGTTGGCATGTTCACGCCACCACCCTCGCTACCTGCACCCTGAAAATACCCTTTTTTATTCATGTTGGTTTCCCTTAATCCATCCTTCAAATTAGAAAGCTTACTAAATTCTTGCTGAATAATTGATAAAGTGTTATAGATAGAATCTTTTATTTCGTTAAACTTCCGAATCAATACTTCATTATTGTCAGAAGCTTCAACTAAATTATCTATTTTCTTATCTTCTTCATCAAATTTTTCTGAAATCGGTTCTTCCGTGACTTCTTTACTCATGGCCTCGGCCTCAGAGCCTGTCGTGTCTTGTTTGATTGATTCGAATTCACGAACCAAATCATTCAGCCCATTCTTAATGTCATCAACAATTTTTTCTTTAATCTCGTTGACCTTATCAATCGCAAGATCAGACATTTCCGAAGCCAGCTCTCCCTGCTTCATTTCAGCATATCTTGAAAGGGAATTGGCCGCAGCGATAATATGCTTGATCTTTGCTTTGGGATCGGCGCCGTTCACAACGATCGAAAGCTCAATTGGCTGAAGATCAAGATTGATTTCGCCGTAACAAGATTTTGAACGCATATGATTGCAAAAATCTTGTTCAGTCCGGGCAACTTGCCCACAATCCGAACAAACAGCTCTCAATACTGCCGTTCCCATGGAAACGGATGTCGCGTACCCTGATTTTACTTTATGTGCCAGATCTGGATAATTTTTCTTATCCAAGGCACACAGAGCTATGACACGCTTGCCTATATGGTCATAATACGTATCAACAATTATGCCGCGTATATAGTCGACAGAATTTGATTTATGATCAATGCATAATGGTTTTCCGATCCACTTCTTATATGCCTTAAGAAGTTCGCGCTCCGGAAAAATATCTAGATTGTTATTTTTGAATGGACGTATAGATGGATCATTGCTGACCCAACGTATCGAGTCTCCACGGTCTTCCCAATGAGCTTCGGCTTTCTTACCATTAGCAAGAAGTTTCGTGGTCCCGTCAGCATTCACAAGAGCATGCTCCGCTGCATGCATCATCACGGCTGAGAAATAAAGAAAATCATCAGCCTTCGGAGCAATACGCTTCAATTCAACAGCGAATTTACGAAAATTAGCTTCGATCTCGGGATCAGTCAGGACCGCTTCTGACGAAAGTATATTAGTAGTAGAGATCTCGAACGATTGTCCTATTTTAAGAAACATTTAGTTACTCTCGGGTTTCTTGCTAGGTAGCGGTTTCGTAATTTGCAATTTATCCTGCACCAACGGTGAGGTTCCGTCTGACTCTAATTCAACATCCGTAGCCACTTTTGAATGATTGATTCGAGCTGAGTCAATCTCATCCTGATCTTCAATAACTGTTAAGATTTTTCCATCGCCGCGTTTAATTATCATGAATCCTCAAATAAAATATTATAAGTTTGGTAAAAATATGTGTTTAAATTGACTGCAATTTTTCTTTTTCTTTTATAAATTTATCATACCAGTTGCTATCCAATATATCATTTTGCATAAATTTCGCTACTCGCTCGTCAATAAGTTGTTTCAATTCTTTTATCTTTTTATTCAATTTATCTATCGCGGCAATGTTCAGTTCTTTAAATTCCTTTGCCTGCATGGCATCGAAAGTCTCGCAAAAATCATCAAAACATTGTGATAGGTCTTCCATACAGCCATCAAAAGAACTGATCATTTTTTCAACTTGAGTATCCGAAGAAAACTCATTAAGAAGATCGCTGCACTTAAATGCCTCTTCCTGGATGGATAAAAATTTAATTTTTGCCTCATCACGATAATTTCTAAATACCGACCTGAATTTCCAAATCTGCTCTGGAGTTATATCCTGATTCTCTTTAAATGGAATCTGTATCTTATCTAGGTGACTCTGAAATGCATCACACGTAAGGATCAGTTTATCTAATCCGTCTAAACATTTCTCAGCCCTGACCTGTTCGGCATCGCTAATGTCATAATTCATTCTCATGTTAAAAGAGTATTTTTTCATACGAAACCGCCTCCCACGCCAACCGGGCCAAAACAATTCATTGCAGTATAATTATCAAATTCGCCCACACGAGGCACAGATTCTCCAACAAATCTTGGATCCGTAGGAATTTCTCTATTATCCCAAAAATCTAAATTCGTTGACCATTGATTTACAATTCCGTATTGTTCTTGAGGCGTCACGTCAGAATCGTACGGTGCGAAAGAATTCTGAAAATTATTATTGAATTTTGAATCAGCAATATAATCGCTCTGCATCGGAATATCAAAAGCTGAATTATCATCCATAACTTTCATATATGCACGAGTCACTTCAGTAGGTAGATTTTTTCCAAAATCCAATTTAATAGCCTCTTCACGTGCCTTTTCAGCAGGCCATTTATTCTGGATCCTATACAAGGCAACCATCAATCCAGTTCTATCCTTGCCCTGAAGACAATGGACAAATGTTTTTCCATCTTCAGGACTATTGCCGTTGTACCGAAATAGTTCATTCAGATCGATAGATTTTAATTTATGTAAAGAATTGTATTGTTTTACAAATATCGGAATCATAATATGCTGGATTCCTAATATAAAACATATTTCTGATATTTCATTACCAGAGTTGAAATCAAGGCTTATGATTCTTTTTACATTAAAACGTTTATTCAGTATAATTACATCTTGACGTGTTGGAGCGGAGCCCCTCAAAACATACGGATCTACCTGTACAAAACGGCGAATCATTGGCTACCTGTCATCAAATGATTAGCTATTTCTTTCAAAACCTCTCGTATATATTGTGGATTTTGATTCGTCAGGACGTTTTTAACAAGAGTTATTGATTGTCCGATAGATGCAGAGACCGGAGTCTTCTTCGAAGCTATGTCTAATTCATTTAAGTTTTGAATTTTTGTAGCAAGGTTCTGCATAGACCTGGTTCGTGATTCTGGAGATATTCTTCTTAAAAGAAACTTTATAAAGTCAGACAAATATCTAGCGGCAATTTTAGGGTCACCAAGATTAACCGGTTCGGCTGTTTTTACTAGTCCTGAAATTATATTACTGGCATGCCGATCTTCCAACTGAATAGGCTGGATCGCATGTAATATATTTAAAGTTTTACTGATAGCCATGATTTCACATTTATCAGGATATTTATAGCAGTAAAGATCAAAATAAAATTTAAATACAGATCTAAAACCCTCTAGTATCGTTTCATCACCAGATTGTCTTAATTGACGATGAATTTCTGAATAAGTTAATTCTTTTATAGAGTTGAGATTGGTCGAGATCGTGGTTTCGGATGCTTTCTTTTTAAATTTTGATTTATGTTTAAACCACTCAACCATACGTAATCTTTCCTTGGCTTCTTCTAGAGTCGTGTAGGTACCGAGATTTCGGCCTTTTTTAGACACGACTCTATATTTCCCGTTAGGAAGTTTACGTATAAATGATAATTTAATCATTTGCGATGTTGTTAGCTCTGAGCCCTGCTAATTTCTTTAACTCAAAAATTCTTTTGTTTCTAGAAACTTTTTCATGATCCATGAGAGTTCCTGGATTACTAGCGATGGTACTGGCTGATTTTACAATAAAATACATTTCATCACTATAACGATTAACGAATGTTTTATGAAAATCTGACAATAATTCCATAACCTCATCTTGGCCCGCATTAACAATAAGGTATGGTAATCCACTAGATCTGAATTGAGAGTCAACCTTCAGGTCATGCCTTAACGATGATTTGAGCATCATTAAATAAGATGTTTGAGTTGGCAGATCCGCACCGATTACATTTATCGCAACGGATTCTGAACCGGCCCAAGATGGAAGTCCCGTCAAGATATCATTTAAAAAGTTTGGTGTAGGCTTGATATCTTTCAGCCCTAACGTATTTAGTAACCTGGCAATCCAAACATTTTCTTCAGCCGGAGCTGATTCCGGTGCAGGCGTGAGAGATTTGGTCGGACCCGAGCCTGAGAATATTTGTGCTTCAGCTGCACGCCGATTAGTCAATACTGGATGAATTTGTAATTTGTCATTTTTATCTTTTGATTTATTATATTGTTTGAATTCCTGGGCCGCGCCTTCATAATCTCCCTGATTTAGTTTCTTAAGAAGGGTAGAGTTTCCCAGACCCGCAACACCAATATTAAATGCAAACGATACCAATGCATCAAACTGATCCTGGTTCAAAGTAACCGAAACAAAATCATTAATACCCTTTTCAACTTTATTAATGTCTGAACGAAAAAATGTCAAAGCTTCATTTTTTGTTATTTTTCCAGTCGTGACGCCTTTTGGTAATGAATGTCCATATCCGATCGCAAATCCATTACCGTCGGGATAAGCATCCTCTCTAAATCCTTCCTGATCTGCAATGAATTTGAGACCCTTATCCGACAGGGTCATGGGAGGATTTAACGAAGCTGTTACGTTGATTTGATAATCATCCGCACCAAACCTATCATTCTCGGCTATAAGTAAATCATCATACTTATCATTAATGTCTCTTGATTTCGGATATTCCTCATCCTGATCTGGCTCATTAACAATAGGTGTGATTTTTAATTGATTAGATATCTTTTTAACGTGCAAAGAATTATTAGAATTGGAAAGATGGAACCTGCAATGAATAACTAAAGATACTTTTCCTGATTTATCTGAAAATTTGGAATAATCCAAAGGGATTTCCAGACCACCGACCGGATCTCCGTTATCTTCTGATGCAAGAGAGCTGTACTTCCACCCTCGCATTTCACCATTCTTCCAATTACTTTGGATCTGCGAGATAAACGCAGAGTCATTCGTTACTGTTATTCCATTTTTATTTAAAATGTTTTTAACAATTTCAATCTGGCCTGGTGAAATATAAAATCCATTAATCAGTTTGAAAAACTCAGTTTGACTTAATATTTTACCTGCGACCGCTTTAAAAGCGCCGGGATCGTTAAGATATTTTTCAAGTATTCCGGCCTGCTCAGAATTGAGAGCGACGGATGGTTTTTTGACTGATTTAACTGGTGATGATTGTTCCGAAGATTGCGGTTTTGTCGCTACAACTTCTTTACTGATTTCAGTCTTAACTCTTTCCTGTTCAGCCGGGCTTACATTCTCAAATTTTTCTTTGAAAGTAGTATTGGCCTCATCCTGTACCTTCTGAGCAACTAATTCAGATTTACTAATCCACTCATTAAGGCTATTTATCTGCCCCTTAATATCTTTAAGATTAACCTGATATTCCTGTACATCAAAATCATCAATTGACTTTTCGATCCGTGCGAAAGATTTGTAAAGACCGCTAAGAATAGTTCTTAGTTCCTGGTTGCGTTCCTGGAACGCACCATAGTCACGTGACATTATTTTTCGTACAAATCTAGTAACTACATTCTTCAGATTAGCAAGGATGCCTGAAACTTTAATTATATCTTTGTCATGTGCGGTATAGAGTTGGAAAGATAATTTTGTAATTTCATTCATCTGCCAGCCCTTCCGCTATCGCTAGTAATTTCATACTCATGTTCGGATCCTGATCTTCCATCAATTCCGAATAAGACAAAATACCATGTATCATTTCTTGTTTATTTTTAGCAAAGGCTAATTTAGTCAGGAAATCTAATTTGATTGATGCCGATACCTCTGGAGAGGCGGAAGGAATGCCCGGAGTAGGTGCGGGTTTTGCTTTTATCGGAGCTGGTTTTGCTTTTATCGGAGCTGGTTTTTCTTTTTTGGGAAGTGGTGGCGGTTTTGGAGCTGATGGTTTTGGTGCAGGCTTGGCTCCAGGTGTAGCTTTTGATAAATTGGTCACCGCAGAAAAAACTGGAGCCGTAACTGGTGGAACCGGAGGAACCGGTGCAGCGACAGGCATGGGTGAAAAATCTCGAATCGTTCCTTCCAATTCGTTTTTTATATCTTCTTGTATATTTGTAGATACGGCGGGTGAAGTAGGTTGCGGAGCCGCGCTGGGCGCAGGCCGATTAAATAGAGATAACTGATCCCCGGGGCGAGCAGCTCCCCAATTCGATACCGGAGCCGTTACCCAAGTGGGCGCGGGCGAGGAGCTGCTGGGTTGAGAAT
>Ga0163154_10001063_pt1 | contig 42760 bp, 66 predicted proteins | sample OliLakLV19MP9P1_FD_148649 | JGI IMG/M metagenome (GOLD analysis project Ga0163154, IMG submission 148649) | Freshwater microbial mat bacterial communities from Lake Vanda, McMurdo Dry Valleys, Antarctica - Oligotrophic Lake LV.19.MP9.P1 | ecosystem: Environmental > Aquatic > Freshwater > Lake >... | reverse complement strand
ATCCAGGCCCCTATCTACTCCGCCGACCAAGAGCCGGAAGAGGAAGACGAGGAAGAGGACGATGGGAGCAGGGAGCAGTCCCGCGCAGGGAGGGGCACTATCCCCCCGCGAGGCACTTACTTCACCCTTCCCGTGGTTGTTAAACCTGCCCGCAAAGCTAACCGTAAAAAGAAATCCCGCGTACCGGCAAAAACTCCGGCAATCTCTATCCCCTCTCGGGCGTCTAATCTCACCGCCGGGGCCATCTCGGTTGATGGGTTCGTACCCGCGCAGGATGGTCAGGCCGATCAACACGATTTAACAACAGGTTGGAACGATTAATTATGTCATCTCAATATTCTGGCTCACTCATAGGAACGGCCATTCCACTCTTCCACCAGACCCCCGTGGTGGCGGTCGCCTTCCCCTCGGCCACTAACGGCAATCTACCCCGCGTTCGCAGCATGTACATTCTCAGTGATATCTCGGTTCCGCTCATCATGACCCTCGGAGCCGCAGAGGTACGCATCCCAGCCAACACCAGCCTTGGCGCCGACTTCTTCGAGCGCTTCAAACTAGACCAGGCCCCGACCTTTCGCCTAGCCACATCCACCGCCCCCCTCTCCACCGAGGCTATCGCGGTCCTTCTCATAGGGGAATAAGATGGGACAAATCATCGTTGGCCGCCCCGGCGGCCTGGCCTCCACCGCAACCTTTCAGACCCTTATCGGTCGCACGACCTCAAACGTCATCCGCAACAACACCTCCGACGGCGCCGATAACGCCACCATACTCATTGGCGGCGGCGGGGCGATTTCGCAGGTACAGGGCGCATTTCTTGAATTGCAGGGCAACGAAGTGGCCAGCGTGGGCGGTCGGTTCTTCATTGTAGGCGGTAGCGTAGCGACCGGCAATATCGGCTTCCAGACCTCCCACGCCTCTGCTTCCATCCTATTTAACAGCGCCAACGGGGCTGCGGCCTGGTCTATGGACGGCAATGGCGACTTCCTACAGAACGCTACCACCGGGCGCAGAATACAATTTAACAGGGCTAATCAAACTATCAATTTCGCAGGCACTATGGCGACATCCTCTGCCACAGTGGGCACCACAGCCGTGGCCAACTGGATTGAATGTCAAGTCGCCGGAAACACGCGATTTATACCCAGCTATGCCGCCTAGACATGGTGGAATATGTATGGTACCATGGACAAAACATGGAGTAGCGTATGATCGCACCGCGAGCAACCCTAATTAAAGTCTTAAAAATACTAGAGCAGGTCCAGCTCGGCGACATCGGCATTAGCGCTCTCACTAGTGCCCGAGAGGCGATCTCTGTGGTTGGCAACACGCTACCGCAAGACATCGCGGAAGAGGTGCCCGGCGCTAGGTTGATCTATGACTTCCCCGCATCCACGGGCCCCAAGAGTGAGGCCACTTAATGTGCCGCTCACATCGTTCGGTTTTCTTTTCTTTGTTTATCTCCTTGGCTTCTTCGCTGGCGCTTTTGTCGTCGGCGTCTGGGCAGTCTATACCGTTGCGGGTTATCGGCGTTCCCGGACCGCACTCCTTGACCGCAGCCGAGTTGGACTCTGTGTCCCGTGCGGGCGCGGAGTTGTTATCGTCGGCGGGTGTGCCTGTCCAACTGAGACGGATCCTGCTATTAGCCACGGACCCATGTGCCCACATTCCAAAGACATTAACTGATGCACAACGAAATTTTTATTGTTACCGTCTTGACGCCTTCCGCAATAGGCGAGTGGATGGCCGTTGGCTTACCTACACTCTCCAGCCCCCCATGTTTTCGGGAAGTACAAGTTTCATTGGTGGCTTCGCTTCTGGTATCTGCACGAGATCAAACTATACGAGATTTGCTTCAGGGAATGGAATCGTCCGAAGCCTTCCGGCAAACCTGCCCAGGCTTAACAGCAGTGCGGGTATTCTTGCCCACGAGCTGGCCCACTTGCTGGGAGCGCAGCACGACTCCAGTAATTGCAACATCATGTTCCCAGAGCTTGCCAACTGTCTTAACCAAGGCATAGGATTTAAGTTTAACCCGTTGGCCCTAACGCAAATTTCACGTTGTAGGTCACGCCGTTTTGTTTTAAGGGCCCGTGGTATCACCTCTATCGCCAGATGCTCAAGTACGCGAGTGGTCTCGCTACCTAGCAGAAGTTAGGGCCAAGGACGGCCCAAGAGCATACTGGCAACTCGTGCGCCAGCTTTGCCTGCGCTCACCATGGTTCATCACCCGAGTGGTCCTTCAGTATCACTGGATGGACGAGGACCTGCACGGCAGGCAGCTTTTAGGTTTCTACGAGACAAACGCGGGTAAGGACACAGCGGTGTTTATTCCTCGCGGTCACGGCAAGACGCTGACTAGCGCCAGCCGGATCATCCACAAGATACTCAATAATCCGAATACCTCAATCATGTATTCGTCCGCCACGGAAGAACTGGCCTCTGACTTCTGCGCCATGGTCGGCCAAGAGTTAATGAACAATGAGTATCTACAAAATGCTTTTCCAGACATACTGCCGCAGTCTAAACAACAGATCGAGAGCTGGGGCAAGAAGGACGGCTACTCCCTACCGGGCCGCAAGCCCCGTGTAGATCCGACCCTCTTCGCCTTATCCTTACTGGGGAATCCCACAGGTAAACACCCCGACGAGGTATTCATAGACGATCTAATCGTCATGAAGAACAACAACGCCGCGGGCTACGAGAAGGCAGAGCGCTTCATCAAGGAGTGCAAAATGCTACTCCCCGCCCAGTCCTGCCTCACCCTTACGGGCACGAGATGGGGTGATGGCGATCCCTATGGGAAGATTATAGAAGGCAAAATCCACGGCCAGCAGGGCCCATTTGCCACGATGGTTCTTTCATGCTACGAGGACGACAACCCTAAGAAGCCCCCGATTTATCCCGAGAAGTGTCGTTGGACAGCCAAGACCCCTAGCGGATGGACACACGCCAAACTAGAGGCGCGCCGGGCACCGGAGCCAGAGGGCGGACTAGGTAGCTATTTTGACGCGCAGATGCGTAATGACCCAGCCCCAGAAGAGCGGCAGGACATCCGAGTTGGTGACATTAATAAGTATTACAAAGATGATATGCCCTCTACCAAACTGGGGCATGTTCGAGCTTTCGGTATTGAAGTACTCGGTGGCGGCGCCCCCATTATATCCCTGGTGAATGAGCAAGCCGACGAGCTTCGCTTTGACATTCCGGTGGTAGAGATAGGGCGCAGAACGTCACGAGGCGAGACTAAGGCCGACCGTATACGCGCCGCAATGGAGCCGGTTGTTAGAGCCGGTAGATGTTACGCGCAGCCATGGATGCTCGGTGAGGCAGGAGATAGCGCCGGCTTCGGCTATGAAGTGAGGCGCCTGGGCGTAGCCAAGCATGATGACATCGTTGACACATTCAGCATGATCATCGAGCTAGTTGGCGCCAGCTTCCCCGACAATAACGTAAAGCTCCTTGATGTTTACATTGGGGCCGATCTAGCCTGGACCCAAGAGCGCAAATCGGATCACACCGTCGTCATGGCCGTGGCTGTAGACGCCGAGCGCAATTTCTGGATACTCGATTACGACAGATTCCAGATTAGCCAAGCGAGCGAAATAGCAGCCCGCCTTATCAAATTTTTCCGCAAATGGTCGCCCGAAGAGGGAACTACGCCTGGGCAAGTAAAGCGTAATTTTGCACTAACATATAAGTAGGATTTATGAAAGCGAAACATAGCATCAACTCAAAGAAGATGTCTATTCCTTCAAAGCCTGCATCGCATCAGATTACCATTGAGGGGACTAAAATCTCCGGTGGTAGTCGCGAGCAGTCCATCCCCAGTAGCCCAACGGTTATTAAGGGTGGGAAGTAATAGCATCGCAGCCGGGGGTCAAACCCCGGCGCTTCAAGGCCGCCATGAAGAATGAGATCGTTTCCAAAACTAAGAAGTCGTCCGACGCCGAGCTGCGCCGCATCCGTGCTGTCACCAGCCAGATAAAGCGTTGCACCGATCAGACTGGGGCGATCCGCGCCAACTGGGCCGACAATCAAACCATGTTCCGATATGGTTCACAGTTTACCGGGAAGCAGCCCTGGCAATCTGAGTTTTCCGTTAATAACTTCGCCAAGTCCATCCGCGCCGCGCAAGGGCACATGGTCAACACCCTAGTTAATCAACCCGACTGGTGGGACCTGACCCCCAAGAACGCCCGCAACCAAAGGGCCACTTTCCTCGCTCGCCCTATCAAGGCACTACTCAACTACCATCTAGAAGCCGCCAATTTCAAACGCCACGCCGGCACCTTCCTCATGCAGTCCCTCATTTCCCTGGGGATCATTCAAGTTGGCTTTACCAAGAAAATGGTTCTCAACCCTGAGTGGGTACTAGAGAAGACCAAACAAGAGCGCCGCAAAGAACAGTCCCGCCTCTCGCGCTCGGTCGCCAATCCAGAGACTACCGACGACACCGACCTGGCCGCCCAGATGGAGCAGGCCATTGAAGAGCTAATGTCTGAAGCGCAGGGCGAACCGCCCCGACCAGCCGCGCAGCAGTTGAAGCAGTACATTCAATATGGCTGCCTCGATTTCAAGGAGCCCATCCCCGACTTCTTCTACTACGAGCCGACCGCTCATTATATGCAAGAATCCTCGTGGTGCGCCTTCGAGTATCAAGTCACCCTGTCCGATCTCAAGCAGCAGGCCCGCATCGGATATCTTTCCAAGTCGGCCGTCAAGCGCGTCAGTCCAGCCCCCATCGAGGCAAAATGGGCCGAGGCTAATCAGCGCTATAAGGGCAACCAGGAAAATGTATCTTCCGATAAGGTCACCATCACCGTATATTACGGCCCCCTTATAGAGGACGGCGAGATCGTCAAGGATATGTATTTTGCCATCATTGCCAACGGGAACGTTATCCTCAAAGACGGCGACTACCCCTATTGGGAACCTCCCGGCCACCGGACTCCAGTGGTTGCAGCAGCAGTCCGCCAGATCCCCTTCTCTCCCACGGGCGCCGGTATTGGCGATAACGCCAAGCAGCTCCAGCGCCAGATGGACTCCAACCTCCAACTTCAATGTGACTCATGGCGGCTGAACATCGGCGGAATTAACGTAGTTAATCGCAACTCCCTTGTAGATAAATCTCAACTCGATGAGGGCATCTATCCCGGTAAGACCATCGAGGTCCGCGATAAACCCCGCGACGCCTTCGAGCGCGTGACTCTCACGAGCAACGTCGAAAATCAAGTAGCCCCTATCAATGAGGTTCTCCGTAACGCCATTGACGATCAGACCGGCAATATGGACGCCGTGTCCTCCGGTCCCAATCTCAGAAGCCGCACCTCCGCAGCGGAGATTGATCAACGTGTATCCGGCGCTCAGTCGAACCTAAACATCATGGCCTTGGACCTAGAGCAGGACTTCCTGATCCCCGTCCTCCAAAAGTGCTTAGCCCGCATATTACAGTTTGGTCTTGGCGAGATACAGAGCAACGCCGAATTGCGTGGCCTCTTCGAGGAGGAGGAATTACAAGCCCTTCTAGAGCTATCCGATGCAGACCGCCTAGAGGTTATTCAGAGCTTCTTCAAGTTCGAGATTGATGGGTTCTCCGCCAATCAGGACAGGAAAGAGAAGGCCGCTCGGCTGACAGAGTTTATGCAGGTTGGCAGTAGCAACCCCCTCTTGAACGCGATGGTCAACTGGCCAGAGCTTATTACTCAATATGCGCGTCAGCTAGACATGGATCCCAACACATCCCTCGTCGTGAATCAGTCCGAAGCGGCTCGCATTGTGGCAGAGAATCAAGTGCTAATGCAAAACGCCTTAGTGCTCCCTAGCCCGCAAGACAACGATGAGATGCACATGCAGCAACATGCCCCCCTAGCGGGATCACCGTTTGCCACGCAGGCCCTACAGCAGCACGTACAAATGCACCAGCAGCAGATGATGCAGAAACAGGCCCAAGCAGAGCAGGGCCAAGAGCAAGGTGGCGGAGAGCCGCCCGCTCAATAGATATGTCAAACCAATCGAAGCCTCCGTCTCCTTCTCTCATTGAAGCGGACCGAGTGTTCCACCTAGTCAACGACGTACATTACCGCGAGACTCTCGGAGCCTGGATGCAGGATGAGATGACAGCGGCTACACACGCCATGGCCACCGAGGACGACCCAGTGAGAAACGCACGAGCGCGTGGCTCCTTCCTCGTTCTTCGCTCCATGGCCGACAGGATTCAAGCTTGCCTTAATCGGCGCGAGAATAATAAAGACCAGTTAGTTAAAAACCTTTCGGAGAAACTATGACAATCACAGCCGCAGATGGAGCCGCAACTCCCGCCGCAGAACCTACCAAAGTTGAAGCGCCAGCCGTTAAGGTGCCGCCAGTAGACACTCAAGCCATCGAAGCTGCCGCCGATAAGCGCGCCGCCGACATTGCTGACAAGAAGATCAGGGCGGCCTTTAAGTCGCTATCCGGTGAGCCGGAGAAGAAAGGGGCCCACCCCGTCATTGATCGCCTAATTGAGGATCCCGTCGGCCTGCTCAAAACAGTACACGACTCAGCGGTGACTCAAGCAAAAGACGAGCTTCGTAACGAGACTCGCCTGGAACGGGAGATGGCTTCCACAGCGCAGCCCATCCTTGACCAGTACCCAGATCTGAACGATCACCTAGATTATGTAGATGCGAAGATCCGCTCTCATTTATCTGCCGGACTAGGTGTTCGCGAGGCCACTCAAAAGGGTCTCGAAGAAGTCTCTAAGAAGCTCGGTCTCAAGTCTGTTTCCGAACAGGACGAGGATCGACGACTGAAAGGCGCCGGCATCCCATACGGGAGTGGTTCATCTCATGGTCGCGGAAAAAGCGACGCCCAGGCTTTCGACAATGAGAAATCCACAGCGGATTTTATGCAGGGGTACAAGGACAAAGTGAAGTCCTTCAAGACCCGTAAAGTTTAATTGGAGTAATTTATGTCACATGCATGGGGGACTTTCTCGTCCCTTATTAACGTAAACGAGCTGTCTGAATATGTTCGTCACGCAGCGCTTGACATGTTGGGCTTTGCTCAGCTATGTAACGCGCCTACTGGCGGAGCGATTGGACGCGAGAAGGGAGATACTGTTCAGTATACGTATTACCCTGATGTCACCGTCGCCGGTGGAGAGCTTACTGAAACTGATGAAGTCCCTACCACGTCCGTAACGCCGGTCAAGGGCACGTATGTCATTAAGGAGTTTGGTAACGCTGTAACGCTTACCTCTAAACTTCAGGACCTTTCGCGCTTGGATGTTGAGTCCGATCTCGTACAGGCCCTTGTTAAAGACATGAAGCGTCTCGAAAACAGCCAGGCATATGATGCTTTCAATAGCACCCATTGGCTAGCTAGCTTCGCGACCACTGACGAGTTCGTAACTAACAACACCCTAACCGCCGCTGCTACGCAGCAGCTAGACTTGGACAACTTGCGTTTTGTTGTTCGACAGGCCGAGAAGCGTTTGATCCCGTACTTTGACGGTGAGAGCTATGTTTATGCTACTGGCGTAGATAGCTCGGATGCCCTTTGCTATGACACTGTAGTAACCAATCTCCTCAAGGAAGATTCAGGTCGCGCAGCACTCAATGGCGAAGTCGGTCGTATCGGTCGTTGCCGTATAATTCGTGATACCCAGAAGATCGCCAAAGTTGGTGGATCATCCTCGGGTGCAGGCGCACAGCTCGATGAGGGTTTCCTTATCGGCGCAGACGCCGTAGTTCACGAAGTGGCAACCCCGTGGGAGATGCGCGCAGAAGATCGCGATCTTGGACGTAAGGTGAAATTAGGATATCTCGGTAAGATGGCTTGGGTCAAGATGTTGTCCCAGACGCTCCATAGCCGCGAGATGGTTATCAAGGTCGATTCTCAGTAAGATCATTAAAGGATTTCTATATGTCTAGCTACGATAAGAAAATTGTAGTACACGCAGCTTCCGCCAATGCGGCGGATAATGCGGACCTACTACGAATATTCGTTCCCGCCTTTCGCGAGATCGAAATTTATGGCCTCCGGGCCCTCATCGGCACAACTGGTGACGCTGGCTCCGGGGTAGAGCTTGTGAATAAGGCCAACGCCATACTTGCTCGCGTGACCATGTCGGGGTTATCTGATACCGTTGCGGAATTAAACTTCAGCAATGGACCTATCAACTTCACTAACAACACCTCGTCTGGCACTTTCATCAAATTGCGCCAAGACGTTGCGGGTGGGGCGGGATCTCTCGTCACCATCTCGATGGACCTTGAGTTCCCAGGAACCAAGCCCAGACTGGCTTAGTTAGTCGCCCGCATGCGACGCATGGTAGCGTCCTGTAAGTCGGGCTTTTTCCTCTGCACATTATGGCCATATACTCAGCCCTCAAAGCAGAAGTCCTAGCCAACGTCGATCACACCGGCTCCCTGGATGCTGGCCTAGTGGTGCAGAATTGGCTTGTCTCCTGCATACGCTACGTCTCCTCTCGCATGGAGCTACCGGCCCTACGCCTCTCCACATCATACACGCTAGTAGCGGCAGACGTGACCGCCGGACGAGTCTCTATTTCCAGTGCTGGCAAACTCAACGCCACATCCTACTCAACGCCCAATCGCCTATTCGTGCGCTCTAAGGTGGGCGATGCAATTCCAGGCACACCGTTTGAGTATGTAGAGTTCATGCACTACCTAGACCTCAAGGCCAGTCCGGTTGGCAGTAGGGAGACTAGCCTCTACGCCGATTTCAATGACGACCTACGCCCAGATTTCCCCTATACCATCGACGGCGATAACCTGATTTTTGAAGACCTCGTAGTGGGTAATGTTTTGACGTTCTATTACATGAAAGAGCCCGCCGCATATGTCGATGCCAACACCCCGGAAATTCCTAATGAGTTTCAATATATCCTCGTGAACGGTGCCACGCTAGCCCTTAAGGAATGGGTTCGCGAGCCCGATAATATCATGGACCCCCACTCCCTCTTCTCTGGTCTGAACGAGCAAATTGTACAAATGGACCTATTTCTACACGGGCGCCGCAAGCGGTCAATGATCAGAATACACCCTAGTTATTGGACTAAGTAAATGGCGATTCAACCTAAAAATACAGTCGACGTTAAATTTGATACGGTAGTATCTAAGACCGCATCCGCTGGCGTCATCGTTGAAGGCGCTCGCTTTAAGGCGAACGGTATCGACGCGGTAGCAGCTACCGACTTTCCCCTAGCCCTCAACGGCGCGGTCCGCTGGCGATTCCTGTCGGCTAGCTCACTGGACTTTAGACCTGAAGCGGACCTAGCGCGCTCTATCGGCACGACCAGCTTCAACCTGCTCAACCTATACGCGCAGAATATTCTAGTATCTGGCGCCGCGCAGAGTGTGGGTACCGCCTCTAGTCATGTCCTTGAATTTCAGACCAACTCCGTCAAGGTCGCAGCCTTCGGGACCGCTGGCGATCTGACCATGAACGCCTCTAACGGGGGTAACCTTATATTTACCAGGGATTTGTATGGCGTAGTAGTAGCTGGCTCCGCTACCTTCGCGGCCACGGGCGCTACTCAGGCGACTGCGGCATTGCTAACCAAGCTCATCACCGTCGTCACCACCGCGACCACCTCCACCCAGGATGGTATTATTCTTCCCGCCGCCGGCTCCCACCTCTTTAAGCAGTTTATGCTTATTAACGAGTCCGGCGTACTCCTTGATATCTTCCCCGACTCCGGCTCTAATATTAATGATGCCACAGCCAACACCGCTATCACGATGGCCGATAACACTCGCCGCATCTTTATCGCCATAACGGCCACTCGCTGGATCAGCACGGCAGCAATCTAATGGCAGTATCTCAAGTCATCATCGGCGGAACTGAAGCGTATTCGCAGATCAACCAGCTCGCCACACCCATCCAGGTGAAGGCGACGGGCGGCACACTACTCGGGTGGTTCATAGATAACGACGCCGCAGAGAAGCGGTTTGTCAAGTTGTGGAACACTGCATCCGCCCCCAATCCTGCTACGGACAGTCCCAAGCTGACCCTTCCCATCCCTAAAAAAATGGCGGCAAATGTCATGGGTCTCGGTATCAACTTCGACCTGGGTATCTGGATCAGTTGTACTAAGGGCCGCTCCGCCGGTGATACATCCTCCCCGCTCGCTAACGAAGTGGCAGTCAACCTCTTTTACTTATAATATGACCCGCTGTGGATTCTTCGATACGCCCGCAGCCACGGGCACCCAGACCATTACCGGCCTTGGGTTTCGGCCTACGTTCGCCATGTTTTTTCACAGCATGCAAACGACCGATGGCGCCGAAGCGGACGCCTGTTTAAACCAGGGTTACGCCGTAGAGATAGCCAGCGTCATCACGCAACACGCCCGTTCCGGGCGATCTCAGGAGGGCGGCATTGCCGGCTCAACGGAATATGGGAGCGGCGCCTCCCAGACGCTATGTATTCGGGGCAACACCACCACTACGACACTGAACCTAGAGGCGGCGCTCACAGAGTTCAACGACGATGGGTTTGTTTTAAACTACACCACAGTGCCAGCCGCCGCCACAAGAGTTTTCTATGTGGCAGTACTAATTGAATCCTTGGGCGTGGGCATCATACCATCCCTAGCGCTCCCCTTCGGGGCATCGACTCCCGTTACCGGCCTGTCCTTCCAGCCGCAGATGGTGATGGGCATGCATCGTGGCAGCGACTCTTGCAACCTGGGGTTTGGCACCCCGGGTAGTGAGTTTTCGATGATGTCTAGGAATCGAGACAACATAGCCTTTGGCTTCACGTCGGAAATATGGAGTTCCACTGGATCAGTTTTCCTATCGGGCTATGGAAGCCGAGATGACAGCGTAAATCTGACCGCCATTAACGCCGATGGGTTCTCAGTGATCAAGAATTTAGTCACTGGTCCCCGCCCGGACTTTTACTGGCTGGCGCTCGCTGACACTGCGGTAAGCTTCGCCGCTGGATCATTCGTTCCACCACAGTCCGGCACTACAACCATTACCGGCCTCGGTTTCCAGCCGGCCCTTCTACTACTAATTGGTATGCACGCGCTTGACATTAGCGCCTCCTACAATAATCAGTCTGGGTTCCGCAACTTTTTCGGCGCGGTCGACTCCGAGGGGAACCAGTGGTCCTGCGGACAAAACGCCACATCGCTTGCATCACAACCGCGCTATATGAGTTCAACCTCCGCCACAGTGAGGCATGGGCAACTGACTAATGCACATACCTTTACTTTTAATGAGGACGGGTTTGACATAAGTACAGTTGTGGGCGCCGCCGGTACGGACACCTGCGCCTTCTTAGCCTTCGGGGCCAGAGACTCGTCCGGCGCACTTCCACTTTTAGGGGTAGGCTAATGTCGATTCTTGCAGGCAAAACACATTACATGTCCTTCCGCCACCTCTCCACTGGGCTGACCAATCCCGACTGGACCGTGCGTATATTCCAGAATGGGGAGCTACGGCTAGACATCGGGTATGAAGTAAGAGAGGTTTTCCCTTATTATTACACCGTCACATTCGACAATGACGGCCCCCATAATTCCCAGTGGATAGCGCTCGCGTTCCCCAAAGCTGCGCCCGGCATGGGGTATACCGATTCCTGGGAAGTCTCTAAGCCAATCACCGAGGCCGCCGTCACGGCGATTAATTCCCGTATGAACACCGCCGACGGTGGGTTCTTCGGATTTAGCTCTAAGGATAAATAATGCGACAGGATGGCAGCAAGCGACGCGTCTCTCAGCGATACTCCGTCTTAGGATCACTCCAGGGCAACCGGAGCGACGCGGAAACGCGGGCTGTAGAGTTCCAGATTCTCAAGAACTGCTACGTAGATGAGCGCATAGGGGCAGTGGTTAAGCGTGGCGGGTCGACAACCGAGACTATTGCTAACGGCCTGGGCACACCACTCGCAGTCGGTGAGCACCTAGCGCCCGCGCCCGGATCCGCCATCCCCCTGACCAGAACGAGCCTAATTAATTTTTCCGGCAACCACTATCAGTGGAAAGCTAACGCCTGGTCAGCCGTCCCTAAAACGATCAATACCAACTTCGCCGTGTCCCAACAGGGGCAGATGACGCAGATGGGTACGAAGTTGTATTCGGCATGTGGCCGCCCCGCTGTCTGGGCGGGCCCAGGATCGACTATCGAGCGAGTTGGGATCCCAGCACCTGTTAGCCCAATTACGGCCACCACGGCGGTCGTGGGCCTTCTGACTGTTACGGAAACCATCACTTACATCGTAACTTACTTTAATCCGGCCACCGGCCTCGAATCGGACTGGTCTCCGCTGTCCACTAAGATCGGTCCGTTCAATTTACGCAAGCCGACCCTCACACTTCCGGTCAATGCGGCGCTAACCAATGCAACGCACAAGCGCATCTATCGCACGTTCGACGGGGGCACCGTGCCATATTTAATAGACACCGTGACCATGGCCACCACCTCCTATGCGGACAATAAGACCGATGCACAGCTAACGGCCAAAGCTGCCCCTGTTGGACGTAAGGCCCTACCCCCAGATAGCGCTTACATTACGCACACCTACGCCTCTCGAATCTGGCTAGTTGACGCAACCAACCCATATCTGCTAAAATTCTCCTTGCCATACACCGGCTCTGACGCCGATTGTGAGCTATACCCACACGACTTTTTTGTCGTTGCCAATCAACCCATTACCGGCCTATTGGCAATACCCGGTCGGATGCTGGTTTTTCACCCCCGATCCATCTCCTTTATAGCCGGGACATCAGAAGATGATTTCTCGTTCCAGCCCTGGAAAACTGGCGTGGGTACGCTATTCGCCAACTCTATTGCTACCGATGGCCAGAAAGTCATCTGCTTGTCGGAGCAGGGGTGGATTGACGTTACCGCCACTCCGTCCACCATCTCCCGTGAGATAGATCACGATCTACAACCACTCATGGCCGGATCGTACAATTCGTCAATGTATGTTGGCGCCTGCTTCAACCCAGCGATCAAGCAGTTCCTATGCTTCGTGACTGCAGAATCTCGTTCTTCATGGCCATGGGAGGATACGGTTACGAGTGGCGTTGACATCTGGGAAGATTCCGTTTCGGCTCTCACTGAGCCATGGGAAGACCCCGCCGCCACCAGCCCCACCGCAGCCCTGCGCGTGAAAATCTGGGGCTACAGTCCCGAGCTGTCCGAGCCGGCGAGTAACCGTTGGATGGAATATGAATTTCCTGTAATTACAGATCGCAACGTCAGCAGTGCATACCCGACGCTCCTCTATCACCCCAGCCCTAGCTCTGATACTACCGATCCCCAGCAAGACAAGACCTTACTTTGTTTCTGGTCTGGAACGCAAGGGGGTGTTCGAACCGCATGGAGAAAAGATCAAGGAGTTGATGATGCCACGCCCATCACATCCACCATGCTAACAGGCCGCGTACAACCAGGCGATGAGAGTGGACTATATAAGAGGTTCGTTGGTTTTTCGTTTGCCAATGCATACGGCGACCCCTTAGCAGATGGTACCGCCACGCTTCAATATCTAATGGATTTTGACGACCCACACCTACGCTCATTCTCCGGTTCACTCAAAGCGCTCGCTACCACATCGGGCGACATGAAGCGCTTAACCGAGGGACTAGCGCGGCATCTACATTTATATATAACTGACACATCAACCAGCACTAGCAAGGTTTTGCTATCTGAATTTCACGTACACTACAGAGAGCGATCTAGAAGGGATAATAGATAATATGAAGACAGAAGAACTCAGAGCGCAGGGAGCCGCAGCCCTCAAGAAAATAAAGAGGCAGCAAGTCCGAAGGGCGTACTTAAAGAAGCAGGGGCGGAAGGAGACTAAAGTGCCACGAGCACCCCCTAAGCCAGTCAAGCAGCAGCCAGCCACTATCCAGCCAGTCGGTACCCCTCGACCCGTAACTAACCAACCCCCTCCTCCTGGAGCAGTTGATAAGGGTACCGACGGCGTTGTAATCGGCCAGCCCGTGAGAAGCGGCGGTGGGCCTACCGATGGGCTCGGCGGCGGCCCTAGGGCCCCCATGCCCAACGGCGGCGCCGGCGGCCTGCCTAATTTCGGCCAGCCCGGTGGTGGGCCCGCGTTCAGCCCCGGCAACACGCCCGGCCTGGGACAGTTCGGCGGCTTCGATCCCGGCGGTCTATCTAACGTCCCGCTGCGTAATATGATCGGCAAGATCGCATCGCAGTTTCAGGACGGCTCTATTCAAAATTTCAATAGGGCAGCCGGTCGCATGAGAGAGAGACTAGACTCCTCGGGCGCAGCCGATGCGGATCGCATTACTAACGCCAGCGTCGGTAGGGGCTTCGGAGCCTCGGGTAGCCAAAACACCCAGCTACAACAATCCGCAGCCAACACACAAAACGCGTATGGTCAGGGCCTCGTGGGCCTAGAAACCTCCTTCGAGGACAGCCGTCAGAAGGGACTTCAGGGCGCCCTAAACGCCACCGGGCAATTAATCGGTAATGACGAACACGCACAGAGAATTGGCGCAGACATGACCCGTGGCCGCGAGAACGATGCATCCAATGAACGACGTGGCAGCGAAAACGACGCGTCTAACGAAAGAAACGCCAAGCTGGGCGTGAATAGCGAGTTTCTAAAAAGCATGTTCGGCAATCTCTTCAATAATTCCGGCGGCAGCGGTGGTGGCAGCAGTAGCAGCGGCGGCTATCGTCAGTATCCTAATGGGTAGTGGATCAAGGTACTAACTATGAATTTTAGAGATCTTATTAAATCGCTAGAGGATCAACTCAGCGCCGTAAGGCAGGGCTTCGGCAACGATGGCAGCCTAGAGCAACAGCTCCTAACCTCCGCCGCCAATAGTGCCGGCGGAAAGAGGAAGGCCGCACAGGACGCCAGAGACGCTAATCTTCCATCCGCCGAACAGCGCGGCGAGTTAGCAGCCGCCATGGGCGCAAGGGCAGACCAGCTCGCCGCTGGCAATAGGGCTAAAGAAAAAGCGCGGGTAGACAAGGCCCGAGAGTCCACAGCGGACGTGCCAGAATCGGAGAGTATCGGCGCCAAGGGCGCTACTGGTGGATTTGACGGATCAGACTTCACAGCCGTCGCTCGCCAGCTAGCCGCCGACCCTCGCCTATCCCCAGGGATACAGGTAGCCAAAGCTAACCAGGGCCTTTTCGGCAATCTCGTCGATACGATGTTTAACCGTGAGCGCCAGATGCTCCTAGCCGGCGACGCCCTTAAGCGCGCTAACGCGAAGGATGACCTGGAGCAGGAGCTACTTAAGCAGAAGGCCAAGCAAGGGGATGCATCATTTTGGGAAGGTAAGCAGGATCGCACGGACGCTAGAAACCTAGCCCAGAGCAACCGAATCCAGGCCGGGCAAGATAAACAAAAGGCGGACCTGGAGGCTAAAATCTACAGGGCCCCTAAGCAATCTAAGCGCTGGGAGAGGTCGGACGATACCCGCACCATCGACCCCTTTAATGTAGGCCAGGCCACGGCGGATAAATATTTATCTCTCCTAAAGTCTTTTTTAAGGTAGTCATGTCTGATATACTAAAACTCCTAGAGGATCTCGTTTTCCGCGCTAGTCAGCAGGTGGTAGACACCGGCAACAGTATCGGCAGCACCATTGAAGAGGGCGCCGGTAAATTCATGGACGACGCTAGTAGTATCGGCTCTTCCGTAGGCGGCGCTTTTGAGGCCCTTATGGGGCAGATCTCATCTCCGCAGAACGCGTCCAGCGCACACAAAGACATCGACACAATCTTCAGGGGGCAGGACCCCCGTCCATCACGATCCCGCCTTCAAGAGCTAGAGGGTCGCTCTGGCAGCGGCACCCTTTCATTCGTGTCTGGCAGCGGCGAGGAATCCCAATCCGAGTCTAGCAATTCATCTCGGGGGCAATTCTCCCGAATGGGCGCGGACGCTACGGGTAACTTCGTAGCTAACTATGGCGTACTCCACCGCGCTAATAGTAATGACCAGGCCGCGAAGATGGATCAGCTCTTTACGTCGACCGCAGCGGATATCGCACAAGCTGGCGGAAGTCAAGCCGAGATAGCTCGCAAACTTCTCACGCTCGCCAAAATCACGGGCAAGCCGTCTAGCGCAGTGACCTCCATCCTGGCCCAAGTTGACGCCGAGGGCGCTACCCAGGACCAATTGCGAACCCTCATTCAAGAGGCCATGACCAGCCGGAAGCCGGGCGAATCTAGCCAGGACATCCTAGCAAGGGTAGTACAAAAGTATAGTACGGGCGAATACTAACAATGAGCAAGCGCAGTAGCATAGCCGACCTGGCCAACTCATCCGACCCCATCGTGGCGGATCTGGCTAATAGTATCCTAAATCAAAGTCAGGGACTTCAGGAGCTAGGCATTGACCCAGGGCCGCTGGAGCCGCGCAAATCTTTACTCATGGAGGGCTTGGATTTAATTGATACGCCACGTCAGTGGATCACCGGCATCATCGACTCAGGGCTGCGCGGAGATCTGGGTCAGCAGGGTATTTTTGGCGCAGCGGCGCGTGGTGGCAGGGAGGACATATCAACCTCCGATGTGCTTCGACGGGGCGGATATCAGAGCCCTACCGGACGCGCTGGCCTCGGCTTTATCGGCGATATATTATCTGATCCCCTTACATATCTCACGCTAGGCACCTCTGGTCTAGCTAAGGCCGGCGGTACGGCTCTATCGACAACGGGTAAGCTTAAGGGTAGCGAGTTTATCGCCAAGTCCCTATTGAGCGAGACGGCTGGTAGCGCCGCATATGGTACCCGTATGTTGGAATCCAGCATGGCCCTAGACAAGGCGGGCTCCGCCCTAGGCGCATTAGACATTGGGCAACGCGAGGCTAAACTCTTCCCATTAATAGCCAAGTCGCGAAACGGCTCAACAGACATTACTGCATATCTACAGACCCTAACGGAAAATGCCGACAACGCCAAAATCGTAGAGAGCGTGTTCGGAGAAGGTAGTCATCTCCAGGTTGACAAATTAATCGGTCGCTCCCAGCGCATTGCCCTTGAGGCGAATCTACCCTTCATAGGGGTATTGGATAAGGGCGATACAGCCGCACTCCAAATGGTACAACTTGAAGGCGGGCCTATTGGCGAAGTCTTCGAGGGTGTTCTCAAGAAGGACGGCGCCAGTCGCGCTATTACCGATGCCGCAGGACTTGCCGGTAAAATCCTTGCGCCCGGTAAGAAGATGCTCTTCGAGAAACAACTCGGCCAGGAGCAGCTTGTCCGCATCCAGCAGATCGCGCATGAGACCAAACTACGCATGGGTGAGTTTGCCATGAAAGCTGACCGCACACTCAGGTCGGTTCCTGGCGGTGCCCTCGTGTCCGACATCGCAGGCTCAGCCGCTAAAGCAGGTGCAGCCATCGGCGATCAATTCAAACGCATATTCGTTGCAAGCTACCTCGGCCCAGATTTCGAGAAGGCCCGTACTGAGTTTATTAACAATAAGGCAGCTAGCGATGTCCTTGCATCTGAAAGTATAGTAAAAAACTTCGGCGATCTTGCTACCACCCTAGAGGGTAAGACAATGCTGCGCCGTGCAGGGCTATTAATTGACAGCGCCGGCAAAGCGGAGCTAGCGGCACTATCTAATCTTGATCCCGATATCGCAGAATCAATCCTTACGAAAATCAACAATACACGCCTCGGCATCGAGGATACGGGTGAGTCGCTTACCGCCCTCTATAAAAAGGCGAGTCAGATAGACCCCAGCTTTGACCCATCTGGTCTGGGATTTAATCAGCGAGTACTACAAAGCCTAGACGCCATGGGCGCAGAGCCAGAACTACGCGTAGTCGTCCAGCGTGTACAAGATCACATGGATGGGCTGGTGGTAGATGAGCTGAAAGACGGCCTAAACTACACGCCGCTCGATGCGTATATTCCACATACCTACGTCAATAAGAAAACGATTGACCCGATCACCAGACAGCTCTCAGCATCCGGCCCGGTCAATGGTGGCTTCCTTAAATCCCGTAAATACAACACGGTCAACGAAGCCCTCGGCGCCTCCGGTTTAGTAGCGGATACGAACATCCTCAACCTTCTAGCCACGCGTACACGCATGTCACTTATCAAGCGCGGAGAGGCAGCTTTCGCCCGTCGCTCCTTCGTTCAAGGGGGCATGAGCACAGAGCAGCTTTCAGTACTAGCTAACTCCGCCCTTAAGGGAGATGAGGGTGCTAGCCGCCTATTAACAGGTAAGGGCTTTCAACTTCCCTCCGCCGCCACACTGGATGACAACTCCGTGCGGAACCTATTGGGCGTAATGCAAGGCCCCTTTAAGGACTTCAACCCCAAGCACCTTGAGTCTATGGGCATGAGCGCACAGGAAGCTGGCCGCGTCGCGCTCGATCTCAACTCCGGGGCAATCAATGATATGGCTTCTTATGTACGGAATATTCACGCTAACATGTTTGCCATGGGCTCTCGCCCGCGAGATCTTGGTGTGCCACAAAGCATCCTTGGTGAGATTGCCGATAAGGTCAAAATGCCAGGTTCAACCAAGGAAGTCTACTTACCCAAGGAATTAGCCCGCGCCGTTAGGGAAACTCTAGGTGGCCGCGATTTTCTCAAGAACGCCGCAGGTAAAAGCGAAATTAGCCAACGCCTATTGAATGTTTCCGATACCGCCGTAGGTTGGTTTAAGCGTATGAACACGCTACCATGGGCGGCTTATTGGTCCCAGAATCTCATCGGCGATCAACTCTTTAAATTGATGGATGGCGGCATAGTCGCAGCCAGCCCTGGATATCTACAAAAAACTCACGGCATCCTATCAGGCCGCTCTGCTATTAAAACCCCCTACGGCGTCATCACTCCCGATGTATTCACAAAAGCGCTGAAGCAGGGAGGCATTACGTTCGGCGCCCGTGACTTACGTGGTGTCCTGGATAACTTCGACGCAATGGATGTCGAGCGCGCCATGACGCAAAAAGGCGGCATCGTTGCCCGCGCCAGAGAAGCCGCTAAGACTGGGCGTAATGCGATGGAGTCCGTTGTCGAGGGTGTTAAAGCTGCACAGGAAGGCATGCAGTTCGCTTTCGGCGACATGATGCGTGTTAGCCATATCGTACACCGCCTTGAGCGCGGAGATACTATATCAGAGGCGATACGGTTAGGACAGGATGCGATGCTCAACTACCGCACCCTATCATCAGTAGAGCAATCCCTCTTCCGTAGATTTTTTATGTTTTATGGATTTTTGGGCCAGGGCACTAAGCGCATGGTAGGAGCACTAGCCCAACGACCCGGCGATTTTGCATTACAGATCAAGGCAGCGCGTGGGGCGGCTGAGCTATTCTCAGCACCCGATGCCGCGCCGTCGGCAGACCAGGTAGATCTCAACCTATTAAAATCCGCAGCATCGGCAGAGCAGGTTTCCTTCCTCATTGGTAAGGACAAAGCGGGTCGATCAATAGTGGGCCGTGGTTTCGGTCTACCCGTTAATACCGTGCTCGGCACCTTCGATATTCAAATGCCGCGCAACCTCAAATTAGGGGAGGTGATAGACGCCACCGTGGACAGTACGGCTCGCACATTCCAGAAGGCACTGGCTTCCAGTTCCACGCCAATCGCCAAAGCGGCAGAACTTATCTCCGGCAAGAATTTATATTTTAATAAACCCCTAGACTCGGCGTTCCTCCGCAAGTGGCCATCGTTTGAAGCGGCGGCACGAAGCGTTCAGGACTATCCGGGCGGTAGTATTCCAGCCGTAGCCTTCAAGGCATACAACAAAACCGTGCAGGGTATTCTTGGCGGCGTGGCAGATGGTCAGGGCAATTTCATTGTACCGACCAGGACGCATTGGATGCTCACCTCGTTCATCCCAGGCTTTAGTCGTCTACTCTCCACCGCAGCATCGGCTAATAATGCCCAGCTACCAACCGGAGTGCGCGCACTACGCGGCCTCACCGGCATACGCCCCGAGCCCTTTAATATTGAGCAGGGATACCTACGTACCGTCAAGGACGGCCTAGATCAAACTGCCCGAGACCAGAGCGCCAACCTACGCAGGGAGGCCCTCGAATAGTGTATCCTGAATGTTTCCAACCCTATAGGAGTGTATGGCACATCTAGTAGCACGGCCCCCGGCCTGTCTTTTTAGTCTAACTCATCCCGCTCGGTGGGTCGACCCCTATGCTACGGGCGCGGGTGAGGAGCGGCTGATATTGTCGCCATATGAGATCACAGCGCGTGGCAGGCGGGACGACCGTTATGCACGATGGATGTCGTCATTCCCCGGTGTGCGTCCTCCTCGGAAACACCTCTTTCAAGCGGTGCGCGTCCTGCGCTTCAAGTACGCCGAATCCGGGAAGCGAGACTGGTGGGAGCATTTTCAGGATGCGGCCTTGCGAGTCTACGTCCAGCCGCTAACAGCCTTCGACGATAAGCTCCAGCAGCACATACAGTTCTATATGCTGTGCTACGAGGACGCCGAGTTGGTGAACCGATTCTTCCTAGAGAAGGCAGGGACGATGATCGAGCCCCGCAATCCTATTACCGAAACACACGTATCAGATGATAAGCGCCTGCGTAAAATGAGAGTTATTCCAGTTGAGTGTTGTCAACACGAACGGCATAACACCACAGCGGGCAAACTCCCGGACTTGTTATAATATGGGCACCCAAGATTCGATTAACCTACGTACTGCCACAGAGCTAGCCACGCTATCAGAACAGGTCAGCGCGCTAGAACTTATTCAACGTGCCCATGGACATAAGATCGAGGGCATTATGGAGAATCTGACCGCTCTCGTGCATGAGATGAAACTGATCCGCATCGTCCTATGGGCCATCCTGGCCGTCCTCTCTACTCAAATCCCCTTTATCGAGAAACTCGCCTCTCGCTTAATATAGGTCAATATGTACGGTGCTATCATCAACGATATGGCCATACGGCACGAGTTACCCCCGCCCATTGTAGCTGCCGTTATACTGCAAGAAAGCGGCGGCAATACTGGGGCTATTCGATATGAGCCCGTGTTTTTCGATATGTACGTCAAGGATAAGCGCCGTAGCGATCTAGCGGGATGGGTCCCCGATATGAACAGCACCCCCTCGCTATGGACCGAGAAAATAGGACGCTCCCATTCCTGGGGCCTCATGCAAGTTATGGGCGATACTGCCCGCTGGTGTGGTCGCCTCGTTCCTAGGAGCCAGGACCCCCTAGACCCCGCCCGGTATTTCACTGCTTTATGCATGCCGGAAATTGGCATTGATATCGGGTGCCGAGTATTAGCCTTCTATCTCGCGAAAGAGTCGACTGGTGATACTGACACCAGGATGCGCAGGGCCCTCAGCCGTTACAACTCAGGCACACCTAATTCCCTGCGTGGGTTAGCATACGCCGCCAAAGTTCTCGCTCACGTTTCTAGTCGACGATATTTAAAGATGATGGAATAACATACATGGACATGCATGCAATTAGGGCGCTCCTACAGCGCATCGCGGCGGAACAATCCGCGCAGGAGATGGGCCTCGATATCGGACAGTCGGGCTCCGGTCCAGGTAGTCAGATTCTGCCAGGCATGGGCGGCCAGCTAGCCAACTCCTCAGAGTCTATTATGGATAGCCAAGACCCACAGGGCGAACTGGAGCTGTTGCTACAGAATCCAAATGCCGCAATGGATGATCAGCAGTTTCTAACCGATGGCGCTAATAGCGGCATGGATATCCAGTCACTCATGCGTATGCTCAAAGGAAGATAACATGTTCAGATTGGCCCTATGTCTCACCGCCGCACTTTTCGCCAGCAACGCACATGCGCGACCATACACCGGCCTAGCGCTCATCCCTCTGGCAGCACCATCCTTTCCCAAGGAGAAAGCACTTGAAGTCCTCAAAGCCTCCCCCCGGCCAACATTTGCGTTCGTTAACGCGGCTTTTGGAAATAGTCCGAAAAATATACATTGGCTTATCGACGGTCTGGTTAGTGACCCGCTGGTTAATGCTACTCCCCTTCGCGTTTCTTTTTATCTTTCTTGTGGACCTTGTAGGCCCCCACGCAGAACGGGACCCTTGGCGCTCGCCAGGTTCAGACCGGACCTCTCGATTGTTCAGCTTAATGGATTATTGGAAAGACAAGATCGGAAAGTAATGTCCGACTGGCGCCGATGGGTAAAACGTGCCCGCGCTCGGTTCATTGACCCTCGCCCCAATGTAGAGTGGCGTATCTTTGTTGAGCTAGAGGACAACCTCACCGACAAGGCATATCGCGTTATGCTTGCATCCGCTCGCAAATCCCTCAAGGGTTTGCCCATGCTGCACTTTGCGCGTAACCGTTTCGGCGCACCATCTAGCGCTACGGGTCGACCGATTGAGGTACATACCTATGGCATTACGGATCAACTCCGCCGAGGCGATGCGATCAATGGCGACGGCGAAACTCGCGATCCCACTCAGCGAGAATATGACCAGATGTCGCAGGTCGACTTCCTCCTGTGGCGAGCAGAATGGCAAATGCCCAATACCCCACTCAGAGATAGGGTATACCGAATGACCGATATTAAATGTTTAAAGCGGGCAATGCGCCGCAAGGCTTGTTAAGGATTATATATATGAAGAAACTATTAGCGGCTGCGGACGCAGCAATGAAGAGAATTCCTGGTGATGGCAAGAAGACTTTAATTGGAGCCGTGCTCACCCTTGCCCTGCACCTCCTACCGGCCCCTTTCGCAGCCCTCATTCCGTTTGAGGCTCTAGTTGAACTACTAGCGCAGCTATTGCTAGCGGGTGGTTTGGCACATAAGGGAGTCAAGTTAGGCCGTGCAGTAATAGAGGCTCGGGAGAGTGATTAGTTTTATACTCTCCATGCTCCTGGGTGTCGCTCAAGCCGAGCCGCCCAGAGCATCCAATATCGCCGTGGGCGTCGTGTGTGATCCTAGGTTAGATTGCAAGAAATTAACATCGGTCTGGCTCGCAGGTGCCGCCATGTTTACTGGTGATCTAGCTAGTCATGGCATGACGCTCAAATTCGACACCTACGCCATCTTATCTCCAGGGGAGTATACACAGGAACAGGTGGACGCAATGCGTAATCGCCTGGACATCCTAATCACTTTCGTACCTAGACTGGCTCCCGGTACGCTGGGACAAGCTAGCGGTATCGGCGTCTTACACGCCAGGCCGGCTGAGATCTTCTTGGCGGTCAACGCCCACGGATCGCGCTATGAACTAGCACAAACCGTTCATCACGAACTTGGGCACATATTCGGGGCCTGGCACACGGATGACGGCGCAATGTTCTGGCAGTCACGGGATCTGTGCATCGGATTCAATGAGGATTCCGTATCCTCCATCCGCGCATACCTGGCATCGATACGTCGGGCCCTAGTATCAGCCGACGATATCATCAAGTAGTATTCTAACTGGCGCTAGAGAGATCCCCTCCAGTCTGGAGTCTAGGTCCTCTAGCGCCTCACGCCACGTATTGCCTCGCGACAACGCCACCCTACCACAAGCCGCGACCTCCGTCATGGCTGCGTCCTTGTAATACACAATTCTCACCTCAAATATATCTACAGTTTTTCCGGCGATTAGTACCTGTCGTACCGTCACGCGCATATCGCTGTATGAGGTTTCGAACTTCCTAACCATAGGGGGGCCTTGTGACATATTATTCCAACTTGGGGCAACAGACAGCTTGGACGGTAACGATCCTTTTGGCGAGGGACCCGGACGTAGATAGCGCGACAACGCCATATACCATATCCCCACTAAACAAAAGCCGATCCCCATTAATATCGCCATGGTCAGCATACGCCGCATGCTCCATTACAAAATGACCCTTCTTGCACTCTAACGCGACCCTCGCTTGACCGACGACTTCTTCTTTGACGACCGCTTGGTAACAGCCTTTGAGAGAGATGGGTCCAGCAATACCCGGATTGCCATTCGGTCCCTGCGGCCCGACAGGTCCAGCTTGCCCGGTGGCACCACTGCTACCAACGGGTCCTGGCTCACCCCGAAGTCCGTCCGATCCGCTCGGTCCTGTGTTGCCATTCGCGCCGGTCGCGCCTTGGGGGCCGGTGGCGCCGGGTATACCCTGCTCTCCAGTCGCTCCACTTTGCCCTGTAGACCCAGTAGCGCCAGCCGGGCCAGTACTACCTTGTGGGCCTCCATCGCCTGTAGCGCCTCTAAGGTCCTCAAGCGCGGAGGGATTGAGAAGAGTGCCTCGCGACTTAAACCCACGGGGACAATTTTTCTCCGCATCAACAAAAACAACCCTCTGAACGCGGCTATCATTGTTTGAATCTTTTTTAGCATTTTCTCCTCCACGAAGCGGGTTGATCTTTTGACACAATCGAGTGGTACCACTTTCGCCAAAGCTGAGTGATGCCGACAACAGGGTCACGGACGATATTAGGGCAGCAGCTAAAACCTTTTGCATATTAACATTTCCCGAAACATAAAGTTACAACGTCAGTTGTATGAGTATACATAAAACCGGCAAAACTTTCACCCTCTCTTTCGTACCGCTGCGTTGGTAACGAACCATCCGGGCTGGGATACTCTATCGCCTGTCTCAGTTCATCTTGGTCCAGTTCTCCCTGCTTACCATCCAAAAACATGCCCCTGTCTACCTGCATCATGCGGGCTTTGGTAACAAACGCGTAGCTGATAGTGCTAAAACTATGACTATCTAGTAAGCGTTCTTCTGGTCCTGTATATATTGTCTCATTCATTTGCCAGTACTCCCAAAACCTTTATCGTTTCTTACTGTTTGCCCTAGCGCTTCGCGGGCCACCTGTTCGCCGTGCCGTGCGTCGAGGTGCGGTACTATAATCATCTGCGCCACCCTGTCACCAGGTTCGACTACCAGCGGCGCGTTGCCATAGTTACCCAAAATCACAACGATCTCCCCTCTGTATGACGAGTCTATCACACCCGCGTGGGCGTAGCATCGCTTCACGGATAGGCTAGACCTTTCTTTAATTATCCCCACAAAACCACTAGGTACGGCGGCGTATATGCCTGTCTTAATTTGCCCCTGCTTGCCGGGCAATATAATAATCTGCTCCGCCGCCGCCAGATCCCAACCTGCGTCCCCGGCCCTTGGAGGTAGGAGGGGGCCGTGCCACTTGAACTTCTTCCTTGTCATTCAATATGCCCTTATTGTAGCGCCTGGTAGCGATGGCACGAATCTTTTGCATATAGCGAAAGTGCGCGCTCTTAAACGCTGAGTAGCCAATCCCATACTCCCTAGCCAAGTCTATAAATCGTTCACCATCAATAGCGCGCTGCATCGCCTCGCTGCATCCCGTCATGCGTAGTGCGTTAGTGACACACGCCGCCATCCTGCGCGTATCAACATCTACCTCGGCGCTGCGGTTGGTAACCAACATGTCCCGCCCGGTCTCGTCGCCCACTAGCGCATCGAGATTTTCCGGCGCGCCAGAGACACGGTTGACCACCTCGCCCTCGAGACGTCCACGGCGTCCAATCTCCCTAGCCGCATTATATGCCACCGTCATCGCCCATCCCCGGCGCTTACCAGGGTCTCGGCATTGGTCCCAATGCTGCACGATGGAGATCCATGCCGCCTGTACTGCGTCATACGCATCGTCGGTACGCCCTCCCAAAACGCGGTTCGCCAAACCCCGCATGTCACTGTTATGACTCATGAAAAACGCTTCGAACTCTTCATTAGTGTATGCCATGACGGACATCATAGCTTCAAAGCCCATCATGTGCAAGCGCTTAATTAGAATCTTCTACTGTCTGCGAAACTATTCCATCACTTCTTTGCGTTGGGTTGCGAATCCGCCATGTGCGGCAACCGTTACGCACGTCTATGACGCGAACAAAGATCTGCCTAAACTCGCGCCGCAATATCGCTGCATTAAGACTGCGATTTTGATAGACCCAACCGACATCACCAACGCTGCGAAGCGGAAGTTGAGCCAGGCGCACTAAACGATTAGAGCGGCCCTTCGTGAAAATTACCGGGTCGCGCCGTGCGGGGCCATTGTTCAACGCAACCAGCGGCGATGAATTGTGCTCCGCGATTGGCTTCCACAGAAAGCCTAACACTCGCCAGTTCATTTTCTGAGGTACGACGCGCGGGCAATCTTGCGCCAGTGCTAGAGTAGGTGCCAGGAGTGAGAGAGCGAGAAGTTTTTTAAACATATATACCCACTATTGTATCGGTGATTTAACTTGCGGGGAGCCGAATAGTTTCTGGCCAGCCAGGAGGAATAGGGTCTCTAGGTGTGCCTGCCGACCACCGTCCTTCCTAGTCTCTAAATAACTTTTATGAAAACCCTTCCACTCCACAACGAAAGTACGAACCTTGCTCAAGTCTAGGTCTAGGTGGTCAGCAATCCACGCTGCTGTGAACGGTGCGGGCGCGTCGTCGGGATCTGTGTCGAATAGCCAGGCCCTTGCCTCCACCGGGTCCCCAACAACAACCCCCTTGTATCCCGTCGGACAGGCATCTCGTATTGCATGCAGCATAACCGAGCGGAGCAGGGCAAGGTGGCGTTCGTGCATCACGTCCTTCGCCTGAACCATATGCAAGTCCGACACCGGACTGTCGCCCCTGAGGGCCCTCACTCTATTTCTGATTGCTTTAGATGCTGCCATATCTCCATCCGCTAATATGTGCAAGGCGCCGCACTTGACCAGTGACCAGTGATGCGCGTTCGTGCGGAAGGATGCTGCGCTCTTGCCCGTCCACTAATACTACTACCTCATCATTCCTCACCGGCCAAACGTGCATAGGACTCCAGCGCACGGGAACGAATGGTGGAATGTCGGGGCGTAGCGGGCTCTCCTCGTACTCGGCGGGCTTGATGTCCGTGACTTCGCTATTCGGCAGCCGCGCCATAATCGGCCCAGTCACCTTGGCTATTCGCATCAGTAGGGCCTGCAATTCGCACAGGGTGCTAACTGGCAGTGTGATAAATTCAGTATCTCTATTCACGCGCTTCTCCATGTACCGTCCAGCTCAATAGCTCTGCCAATAGCCGCATGCCCGCCGCCTTAGCAGGGAACTCATTACTTTCCGCGCCCTTCGCAGTGCTCGCCGCCAACACCACCGCCGCCGTGAACCCCTCACGATATGCTTGCTGAGCGGCGTCCAGGGGCGTCTTCCCCAGGAAATCGATACCCAAACCCTTAGCCGCCGTGTATTGCGCTACCATTAGATCCAAAGCCGTTGGTGTATTCATATTTTATCCCCAATAATAGGTAACGGTGGAAGACGACCAAAACTTTCCCCCCTGGGCAGGTGCGCCTGAACTGCTGCGTCCTTCGCGTAGCCCTGTACAACATTCGCGAGGGCGAACAAGAAGGACGCCAGCGCTTCATGTGCAGTAGCTTTGTATTGAGCATGTAGTCCCGCCTTGTCCACTAGCGTGACGAACATTGTCACGAATGTTTCGATCCCTATCACCACATGCCCCAGCGTCGCCAGCTCCCGCATGGCTGCGCGGGCAGCGCTAACCGCCTCCATGTTAAATCTTGGATCTGTCATCTTCCCCTCCCTTACGTAGCGTGAGCGCTAGTAACATGAGTAGGCAGGACGCGGCATGGGCCAGGTGGGGCATCTTGGTTTCCAGGTCCAGGTCCTCACCCCTCGCAAATGCGGTAACGTGCCGAAGCGTCGCGCCCAGCAGTCTGCCGTATGCAAAACCCTTCTCCCAGTTACCGGCCCCGTATTTGTCAGCGCCGAAAGTGAGCACCTTCACTATCGAGTCTAAGGCGTCGAAGGGTATCAGGTCATAGCGCGGCTTATCCCCGTCGTGTTTGATCGCGGCGGGTGGCGGTTTCTCGGCGACGTAATTAAGGTCGGATGTGCCATACACTCCTATTGCCATGTGTACTCCTTAGAATTTAAACACGCGTGACAGAGCGATGAACAGGCGCCCCTCCATGAGTATGTCGTGTTTGACATACTTCTCTATCGTCTCTAGCTGCCCCAGTTCGTAGAGATTTTGCACCGCGCCGCCGTCTAGTGTGCGCCCCTCTTCGTCCTTCAGCGTCTCAATGCCGTAGCTCTCCGCCAAGTCCTTCATCCCATACCCCTTGAAATGAAACATCAGATCAATAGGATCCCATTTACCTTGCGGGCAATTCAAACTCAAGTCCGCTGCGTTGAGTGCGTGTGATAGGATCGGCAGGTCGAACCCCATGATGTTGTAGCCGACCAGTCTATAGTTATTGATCTCGGCCAAGTAGTCGACCAGAAATTTCATGATCTTGTTAGGATCATCGGACGCCATGCCCTCGATGTTGGTTACCTGATTACCCGTAATCAATCCCAGTCCAGCCGCCACAACCCTAGCGCCGCCAACGCGGAATTTATGACGCTCGGCTAGCCCCTCTATAAATTCCTGCTTATGCTTCGCGATCTTTTCCGGGTCTTTATAATTGGACGGTGGGCGATATTCATCTTCCGCTTTTTTGAGATGGGCCTGCGAGATGTTGACCGGAATGGTTTCTAGATCGAAAACTACACTGGTTTGTGAGGGACGGTTGTATGCCACGGTAAATCCTGGTTGAGAGTAGACATCTTTTCTTTAAGACGTGTTGCTCGCAAATTCGACGCATTATTTCGCACAGCAATCTGCAATGCGTGAGTCGATCCGATAATTAATAGCAATCTTTTAGCTCGCGTAACTGCCGTGTAGATTAAATTGCGCGTGAGTAACGGACCGTGACTATCATCCACCACCAGGATGACGCACTCCATCTCCAGCCCTTGCGCCCTGTGTACTGACATCGCAAATGCTAGCGATAGCTGCCGGGCGTTGTGTGGCGAATAGCTAATGATGCGCCCGTCCCATAGCCGCACCACCAATCCACCAACGGCCTCATTCACTGATTCCACGGTACCCATGTCGCCGTTGAACACCCCCTTGGTATCTATCATGTAGTTATTGACGCGCTGACACACCATGTCACCCTTGCGAGCGACGCCGTCATGTATGCTGACTCCGGCTGCGGTGCTTGGATTAAGTTTTTGCTGTAGTGCTATGTTTAGTTTGACCACACCGAGCGGTCCAACATTGGTGGGCGCTATCACCACCACCGAATCGGGCCGCACCTTCAACTGTGCAGGGAGCCGGCTTGCGTAATGGAGTACGTGCACCAACGCCTCGGCCTGAGTGGCCGCCGGTAGCATGACTACATCACCATTACCGTCGCCCGGCAGTGATAGGACGGAGACCGTGCCCTGATTAATGTCAGCCGCTAGCTTGCTGATACCGGAACCCTCGCCCTGCCGGAATATGCGGGTCAAGTACGAAACGCCAACGGGGCCGGATTCGATGAGGTCCGCGAAGACTCGGCCTGGCCCGACCGACGGTAGTTGATCCTTGTCGCCAACCAACACTAGCACTGCGTAGCGGGGTATGCCCTTCACAAGTGCGGCGCCTAGGTGGACATCGAGCATCGACGCCTCATCTATAATGAACACGTCCGCCGGAACAGGATCATATTCGTTGTGCAAAAAACCATCCTTCGTCCACCTTAACAGGCGATGTATTGTGGATGCCTCCATATTACATACCTGCCCCATGCGCTGCGCGGCTCTTCCCGTAGGCGCAGCTAGGACGACACGCTTACCGAGCTTGCGGAACGCTTGTGCAATAGAGTTGACCATATAGGTCTTGCCGGAGCCGGGGCCGCCCGTAATGATGTAGGTGCCAATCTGGGGTATCTGGGTCATTGCCTCGTATTGCTCATCCGACAGGGTGCTGTACGTCTTGCGATGCGCGGGTGATGATTGAAAGGCGCGGGCCTGTGAGTCGTCGACCGTCACATGGTTAGCTATGGCCAGCTCTGCGGCGAGTGTGTCGCGCTTTGATGCTAGTGTGCCCTCAATACATATACGCTCATCGGGGTCCTGGTGGCCTAGTGGAACCTCGACGTATGTGTCGCCCTGGCGCTCCGCCTGGAGTATGATGCTATATAAGTCAGCCATGCTACTCTCGCCACTCCTCAACGATGGCGACCTCCTGAGATATTCCCAGGCGCACACCTTCTGTTACCATAGACGCGGTACGAAACCTAACCATATGATGATTAGCATCGATAGAATAGCGCGCCTCTTTTGCCGATACGTGCAGTGAGTGCAGTAGATTGTCCGGCCCGATAATCGCGTATGCTAGATTATAATTAGAGAGTGGGGCGCGGCCATAGATATCGTGATGCCAGGGCGGGCGGGTCAGCGTGACTAGCGATTCGACGTAGCGACGAGCGCGGGGGCTCATGTCGCAATACCAGAGCCGGCATGCGCCGCGATGCTTAGAGCAAAACTCCACCGCCGCTGCATGGTCACCGAGTACGCACAACGGAGTTACGTGCCCCTGCTTGCCGCATGTAGACCACTCTGACACTGGTATGTAAAATCTACTTCGCACATGTATCCAGACCTTCAGCCTTTAGGAGGTCCTTGTAATATATCTGGTTGACATGACTGCCTGGGATGCCGTTGCTCATTAGCGTTATGCAGCGGTACAGAAACTCGCGGCGGTCATCATCGCTGAATACCGTGTATGAACTCCATTGCGTGGTAGTTCCAGACCCGCTGGCCTCCGTGTGCTCCCCAATGTCGCATAACCTACGGGCCGCTCGCTTCTCTGGTATGTGCTTCATAAATCAATCTCCCCCTTCACTGGACTCAGCCCCTCTTCCTCTAGGAACCTCTGGTAGTACGTATCCTCGCAAGGGTGATGCTGGGAGCACATGCTCATTAGCTCCACGCACCGCCGCAGAAACTCACGACGATCCTCGTCGAAGAATGTCGTGTAAGCGGGATAGTGTATCGTGTTACCAAAACTGTTGCGGTCGTTGCGGGCCATCGTGCGCTTCCCAATCTTGCTGAGCTGACGAGGCGCCCTCTTCTTTTGTGGTGGATTCATTAGTCGGTCCCCCCTTTCACCTTCAGAGGCAGGTCAAAGTCACAGGCATAGTGCTCCCTCTCATACTCTTCGACTATGTGCGCCAGCGAGCCCAGCCGTATGCCCTCGGCGGACTCGGGCGCGGGCTCGGGCTCAAGGGCTACAAGTCGCCTAGCCTCGGTGCGCGCTGAGTTATACTCCTCTGTCCTTGTGAGGGATTCGTTGAGCAATTGCTCCTTATACCATTCCGCCAGGCCGGCCACGACGCCACGGGATATACGCTTCCATGCTTCGTTGAATAGCACTGCTTTAATCTCGTCGCCCGCCTCTATTTCTATGTCGTTCATAACGTCTCGCATGAGAAACCCAATGTCTTGGGGCGAATCAGATAGCGTACCTAGTTCTCGGGCCCTCATAACCGCCTTCTGCCACCGTGCCGGGGTACGATACGCAGCGATGAGACGGTCGTTTAGGTCTCCGCGATTCGGATTTTCCTCCCGCCAGCTATGGGCGTGTACCTCCTTGAACGCCTCGCTAACGAACTTAGCACGAAGCACCGTTCCGTCGGGACCAAACATGGCGTAGTTCTTCACTACCACGCCCTCGATCTTTTGCGAGCCGAGGATGCTAGTTCGCTCTAGGTATTCACGGAGCTGCGTAACATCTTCCAGGACGCCATGATGCAGGAGGGGCACCGTTTCCATGCCGAGCCGCCTGAACTCCTCCGCCTTAACTACTGGGTCTAGGTACACTTCCTGCGCGGTATTGATATCGAAGCCAATTATATGCCGCACCGGAATCCGGTCATACGCCAGTGCGTTGTGCTTAGCGCGCTGTAGATATTCGCCGCGATATGTCCAGCCGGGGCGCAGTAGGGACCTTACTTGCTGCGCCGCATCAACCGCCGCCTGAAACATTTTATCCGGCGCCATGACGTGTAGCTCCACCCCCTTGCTTCGGCATCGCAGCTCGCCATCGAAAATACCGAATGAGAATTGTGAGCCGTCAATCTTTTCTTCTATAATCACAGGGCCCTGGAAAATGTCCTGGACGATCTTGTGGCCGACCGGATGTAACTTGCCATACTGGTGCCAGCTTGTGCTGATTGCTTGTTTCATTTACTGTTCCCCCTGTTTATACGCCGGCACCGACATAGCAAGCTCCCACCTCCTGATCGTCCGGCGCTGATGCGTAAATCGCAGGTGTTGATAGGGGCGGAGTAGGCTCACCACCAATCGCATGCGCCGCTCGATCTGATGCACCGCATCGTCCTCATCCTTCTGCCCCCCAGCAAACGAGATACTAAGGCCCAGGAAGGCCACCGAGGCCGCGAGGTCGTCACACCTGGCTTGTATCTCCGCCGCTAATAGTACCCTACGCATCTCCCAGGCCGAGCGCCGAGTTTGTCGTTTCTTTTTTGCGTCCATAATACTCCAGTGTGTTAGTGGTCCCTAGAAATCGATGTCATCATCCGCGAACGAGCACGGCAAATCCTCCGCAGGGGGTCCGGGCGGAGTGATCTCGGCAACCTTAACCACAGGCGGTGGCTTGATGACTGGCTGAGTTTCTTTAGGTACCCAGTTTGCGCTCTTGATGTATGCATCTCTGACCACAATCGCCTTCTCCCCCATCGCTTTACGATTCTCGGGCCGCGAGATTGGCGATGCGGTTAGGCCCAACGTGTAGAATTTAGATGCTGTGCCATCCTGATTGGTTTCACCTTTAGGCGTGAGGGTAACAACGAAGGCATAGGCCGGCACTCGCTTCTCGCCAAGCATTTTGCGAAACTCCTGATACTCCGACACGCCCTTCTTCTGCGAGTCTGATATCGAACGTCCGCCGATGTCCATCTTGAATACACGCTCACGCTTGATATCCCACATCACCAGCGTGATGCCCGGCTTACATGGTCCAGCCTGGCCCGTATCTTCGTTGTATCTAGCCATCGGGCATAGTGGAATAAAACCTCCGGTCTTAGTCTTGATAGCGCAGAAACTCAGCTTGCCCTGCCCGTCAACTAGCTGCGCGACACGCTCATCTATTTTAGCTTTATCCATGCCACGAAAATTGGACAGGACAGCCGCCACGCCCTGTGTGTCCAGCTTCCGGCACGGTGGCGCCACAATTTTTGGTGCTGCCTGCTCACCGTTGAACGACTGACACGCGATCTCACCCTTCGAGCCCTTCTTGAATGTGCGTGTGTCGGACGCATACAGAATCACGCCCTTCAGCTCTGGCACTTTCTCTTCCTCCCATACGCCAGTGCCCTCATTGAATGTGGACAGCTTGAAGCCTGGCATAGGTAGCGCCGGGCCATCGGGCGTAGGATTCATGAGCTTGTAATGAGGTCGACGCGGAAACTGCTTCTTGCCTCCACCCGTAGGTCCCGAGAACGCCGGGTCCGAGTCCTCCCTCGCTATCTCCTGAATTGCCGCTAGGTCTTCCGCTGAAAATTGTAGTGCCATGATGTTGTCCTTTTATACTTGCCGTAATTTTAATATCCTGGTAGAGTCTACAGTATGACGTCGCGCATTGACAAAGCCAAGATGGATACTAACTTGCCCGACCTCATTGGTCAAGAAGTTTCACTACGTTGGAACGGTCGTTCGCATGTAGGTCTGTGCCCCTTCCACGCAGAAACCTCCCCGTCGTTTAATGTTAGGGAACAGCGTTATCATTGCTTCGGCTGTGGGGCCAAGGGCGACGCGCTAGACTGGTGCCGCAATAAGCTTGGCATGTCCTTCGCCGAAGCGCTCAACTTCCTTGCCGGTGAAGAAGCCAGGCAGGAGTTTAACGTCGGGGGATTCATAGGTGACCCTGGGGATTTTGAGCTGCGACGAACTAAGTGCCGAGAGCATCTGACTGGTAGCACTCTGGTCCGCGCCATCCTGGAACCACGCATCCCGAAGGAGCTACGTAAATACGTGCACATTAGTGTCGGCACGGTTCCCGATATCGACGAACTAGAATTAATATCCGGCATGTACCGCCTCAGTGGCGACACGCTTGGGCAATACGAGGCATTGCGTATATGGGAGGATCTAATAACACAGCGTTGGATTCCGTACTAGTCAGAATGGCCGAGGCAAGTCGCCCCTTTGCCCTGAAAAACATCCGGGACGGGTGGCCGCAGTTGAATAACCTACGTTTTGCTTATAAGGTGGCGCGTGATAGTTATCCAGACCTAGCGCAGCGCCTTATACATGCCAAAGACGCGCTCAAGTTCGAGCCCAACACCGCTAACGGTCGCGTGTTGTTCGCTGTGTGGAAGGAGATTTGTCGGCGTGTAAGAGAGGAGAGAACGTAATGGGTCGGTTTTCGCGAGAGAAGGGCAAGCGCGGTGAGCGCGAGGCAGCCGAGCTACTCACTCAGTGGGGCCTAGAGGCGCGCCGGGCAGTGCAGTATGCAGGCAGTCCAGAGGGTGGCGCGAGCGACCTGGTTGTAGCGGGCCTACCCCAACTGCGTATTGAAGTTAAACGGACGGAAACTTCGCTGATTCACCCCTGGCTAGCCCAGCTCAAACTTGATTCAGTCGGCGCGGATGCTGTCAATGTCATCATGCACAAGCGCAACGGTGGTGAGTGGATAGGCATTATGCCCGCATCCAGCCTAGAGATACTACTGCGAGCGTATCAGTGTATGGTCCGTGGACGTGCGGTATGACGTCAAGGCGCGAGGCGCGGGCAAGATCGGCACGTAGTAAGCTGAGGAAACAAGCCGCCGGGCGGTGTTATAGGTGCGGCGGTCGGCCTCCGTGCGTACCTAAAGGCAGGTGTAGAACGTGTATTCTACGCACCGCAGCCGTTAGGCATCGCGCATCGCTCCCCGTTGTTATCGCAGCGTGGCGCAAGCACAAGGGTAGGTGTGCATATAGCGGAGTGCGGATTAGGTTGGGCGTCAACGCGTCGTTGGAGCATGTGTTGCCGCGAATGGACGGGGGCGACTCTGGTGTGGATAATATCGTGTGGGTAGACAACCGCGTTAATAATGCCAAGCATTGTATGCCCATTACTGAGTTTGTCGTTATGTGCCGCAACGTCTTGACCCACTTTGGATATACTGTAACAAGGGAGAACCTATGAGCAAATTAGAATTTACGCCGCAGATACGTGTTATCGAAGTACCCGGCGACGTGAGTAATGCCAACATCAGCGCCTACGTCAACCGCACGGTCACGCGCACCCTAGCCGACGTGCCTAACTTGTTTGGCCGCTCACCAGCCCGACTGGAGACCTTGACCGAACGTCTATTCGTTCTACACTTTCAATCGTCAACCGGAGACAACGAAAATGCCACCGAACTCAGAACTACCCCCGCAGCGGCGGTGGACGTTGCAAGAAGCGGAGATAGTACGGGCAAACAAAATGCCGGTGCCACGGGGCATGCACGTCCAGCTCGCTCGCGATAACAAGCCCGAGTTTCCGGCCAGTTGGCGAGTCTGCGGGACCTTCTATACCCGGCCCGACTATCTATGGGTTGCGTATATTGAAACCAAGGGCGGTATGCTAACCGGCAACATGCGCCGTATGTACTGGCCCCGGATACACTCCCGCGAAACGCTCGAATGGAAAGCGGCGTGGGGTTTCCGCGTCCGCGCTGAGCACATGGCAGGGTGGCAGTTGGGCCTCCAGGCTCTGGAGCGCGTCTGGCGGCACGGGTTGGAGGAGGAGGCTATCGGTACCGTGCTACACGTACTGAAGTGGGGCAACGCGGAAGTCGGTTTCGCTTGCGAGCGTCCATGGGCCGGCATTACCTGCTACACCATGCGCCGGACCTTCAAGAACGGTGGGGCGCCACTCACCATGAAGTTCACAGCCGATAGGGCCTCGGGACTCTTCGCGTTATGGGATGAGCTTATGAGGGCGCTGGACAGCCACGGCTATGACAAGCCCATCATCTCTGATAACACTAAATACTCAACGATGAGCGGTGTATATGACGACTAGGCAGGATCAGTTAGATAAGTTCGTGAAAGCCATCCGCGTCACGCAAAGCGTGAACTTCCCCAAACTGGCCAAGGATGTGGGGCTGTCCTTTACAAGCGACATACTGCCAGCGCTACGCGGTACGGGTCCGCTCCGGGCGCAGGTACAGGAGGTGCTTATCGAGATTAAATACGAACTGCTCAATAATAGCCTGGAAATGGCGAAGGCCGGGAAGTCCAAGTACGGGACAAGCCCCGACGCTGCCGCGATTAAGGCGATGATCGGGCACATAGATTCCGGCGTTCTGTTAGGCGGGGACTCTGAAGATCATGCGAATGGGGCCGACATCTCTAATCACCTAGATAGACTAGGGCTAGCCACCAAGGTTCAATCATAGTCCACGGCGCGAGTCACAAACCTACGCCTGTCATACCGTGCGACCATCTCCTGATTGGAATGTCCCGTCACGCGTTGCACCTCAGCGTATGACCATCCCGCCACTAGGCACCGAGTCACGAACGTGGCGCGAGCGCAATGTGGGCCAAGATTACCCAGCCCGAGGCTAACTGCCCGCTCCCTAAACTTACTCGATAACCTTTGCGGCCCCACTCTGAAGAGCGAGCCCGTGCGGTCATGGATGTACGCCTCTACGATGGGTTGGATTTTCATTGGGATTAATAGCTCCCTATACTTACCATCTTTGGGCGCTGTAAGTCGCACGGCAAGGCGACCGCCATCCACTCTGAAGATGTCCCTACGCGCAAGCTTGGCTACCTCTGACCTACGTAGCCCCAGGTAGAAGAGTAGGGACCAAGCACACCGCCATCTCAGTATGGGCTCTTCCATAAACCGGCGCACCTCCGCGTCAGACAGGGCGCGAGTAGGTGATACTAGATTGTTGGGATTGGGGCGCTTGATGCCGTGGTCGACTGGCGTACCGCAATACCGCAAGTAGCTTTCCACCGCCGAGAGATATAGGTTGCGAGTCGACGCCGATAACTCTGAAAGCGTAGAAAACCATCCGCGTATGCCCCTTGCGTTGAGCGGCGCGTTAGAATTGGCCCACGAGTCCAGGGCTACGCGATATGCGCGCCTAGTGCTTGGTGCCTTGTCTATAAAGAAGTCGTCCAAGTCGCTAATCATGCAAGAGCCCTATATAGAAAGAGTACTCCAAGGGCTTGGCCTTGATGGCGTCACAGTCGCGTATATAGCGAAGGTAGTCGTCGAGCTTCGCATGCACGGCCCGTATGCCAGGGCCATCGACCGTCAGTGCGTGTGCACCCGTTGCCGTCGCGGCCCCAGCTAGAAGCTTAGCAGTCCGAAGATGTTCCACTCTGAACAAATAGTGCCCAGTCGCAACGTGGTCAATGACGTACCTATCCCCGTCCTTCCTGATTGCCAATTGCGCGTTGAACATCTTGCCCTCAACCTGAGTATCGGGCCGATTGTTAATGTTTTTAATATAATACGACTCTACTTGATTCTTACTCATAGGACCCCATTGTTACCCGGTGACTGAAGTGTAACCTCGCGCCGTACCGCATCAAATGTCCGTTGCATCTCTGAATATGTATTCACATTTTCGTTCATGCTCCATGCTAGATGCGCCTGGCGCGCCACAGCAATAAGTTCGACCATTGTATTTATTCTCGTCACGCCCATCTCCGCATTCCAGGCAACGCCCCAGACCTCATGCTCCGCCTTGTTCGCGCTTAGCCATGCTAGACGCGCCTCCGCTTCCGCATCGTGTAATTGCCCCTCGTGCGCCTCGGGTGGGTGTAGCAAATCGTGAAAAGCCTCGGTCGACCTTCGCCAGGCCGCCCCTGCCCGCCGGGCATGCTCAATGGCCTCCGCTATCCTGTTTATCTCGTCTGGCTTCATAGCTTATCGTCCTTATCAAATAGTTATAATGAGTTACCATTCCGAATTGGCATCCACCCCAACCGCCACATGGGCGGCAAGGGAAGATGTCAATTATTCAGTCACGTTTGACCAATTCGTTATTTGACTCGTCAAGCCAGTAACCCGCCGGGACCTCACAGAACGCCTGTTTCTCAACATCGAGGTAATAGCCCCTAGGACGTTGAATAGCATCCGCTACGCCGATTACTCTGAGCTCTGCGTCGAGCACTGGGTAACGCTCACCGATATCCAGATCTCCAAGTTCGCTATTTAATCTGCCGACTATCTCGTGTGTTGTATCGATGCTCATATTCGTTTCCCCTTGTTGGTGTTATACTAAGTTACCATTCCGTGTCCAGGTACTCTGCCTCTTCCTTTTCCTCTTCGGGCCCTTTCCACGCGAATCGCACAGCGTCAACCCTTGCCCACGCGTCATCCGTGAGGTCTCCCGCTACCCACGCGGCGGCCCGCAAATTCTCGACCGCTTGAAGCTCCTCCGCTGTAGCCCCGAGCGAGTCTGCCCAAGATTGGCGCGCGAAGGCTACCCAACCGGCGCGCTCCGCGACTTTTTGTAGCGAGAGGGCCTCGGCGATTGCTTCTCTCCATTTTGCTTCTGTGCCCATAACTCGTTCCCCTTTGTATTGGTGCCTAATTGGCATCCACCCCGGCCCCTACTCGAGGGGATAGGGAAGATGTCTTAGGCTTTAATTGGGCATATTATTGCTTGCAAAGTAATAGCTCCCATTACTGTAATTAATTTCAGGGGGAAATTAGTTCCATAGAACTCAAACTGGACTTGAGAGGGGTTCTTTAATGCGGGACGCAAAGCATCGACCAGGTAGGGCAGGTGCAAAAGTACCTTAAACGGTTCTTGATGCTCCATCGTTGCCGGGATTTGCAGGTTTGCGGTAAAGTTGTGACCCTGTAGCACGATTCGCAATGAGCCGCGCTCAAAGAAACACTCAGCATGTTTGCACGCAAATGCTCTATAGAGTTTCAGAAACGCATCGAGTTCTTTCATCGTGCGTTTAACTGGCATTATTACTGAATATGAAGAGCGTGAGCCCTCCTTGGGGATTGTCCCTCTTACATGCGGGTAGATATAATCGTCCGATCCATCAACATACGAGGGAGTCTGAGTCGGAAGACCATCAATATAATGCAAACGATGACCATCGCACCCATACAATGAGTTAGTGTCCCGGTAGGGTTTGCAAAGACCGAGCCGATTTGAATCAGTTCCTACTGCGAGATTTATATATTCAAGAGCTTCCATATTCATTCCTTTTTTGCTGGTGCCGAATTGGCATCCACCCCAGCCGTTGCTTGAACGGACGGGGAAGACGTCAGTTAACCGGCGCGTTCCGCGACTTTTTGTAGCGAGAGGGCCTCGGCGATTGCTTCTGTACCCATAACTCGTCCCCCTTCTTGTTTCATAGCTTACTATCCTTATCAAATAATTGCGTCCACATGTCCTCGTCGGCTTCTATTATAGATATTAGGAGCTGTACCTGTATACGCCTCTCACGTAGTCGCACCTGCTCCGAGGGCCAGCAAGAGGATAGGACCTCGGCCTCCGCCGCGCTAATCGCCGCCCCCCAGGCCGCTACCGCCGCCGACTCATCGGTAGCCCTATATGCCGCGCGCCTAGCCTCAGCCATCCAGCCCGCCTCGGTCGACTCCCAGGGCTGTAAACTCAGTTCATGCGACTCCATCCATGCCTGGAAGCCCAGTTTCCCTGCGGCCTCAAGTTCCGGCAACTCTATTTCATCATACGCATACTTGAAAGCCGCGTCGATGGCCCCCGCGCTACGTACATCATCGGCTAAGCAACGGACTCGCCGGGCACTCTGAACCGCGAACATACGCAAACAGAACGCGGTCACCATCTCGGGGTGTAGTACAGCCATCAGTCGCAACTGGGGAGGCATGTGGTCATAGCGTAGCAAGTCCAAAACCGTACCTTGCCAGTCGCTTCGTAGAAACTCCCGTACCGCGGAGCCCGGTGTCCATCCGCATACATCTTGATATGTGAAAGTTTTCATCAATGTATCTCCTCATCCGCCTTGACTGGGCCCGCGTCGATAATGGTGTTACCTTCTAGGGTGTCTAGCGTCAACTCCAGCGCCCAGCCTACCTGATTTAGGTTCTTGACGGACTCTTGAAGGATGTGAATCGTAGGGGCCAATGAGCCACGAACTGCAACGCTTCCACTCTGATATGCCTCGATTAGCTCAACTAGCCTATAGTTGGCCTCCAGGATGCGCTCAACTGCCCCCTCGACACTCTCCGGCGTGGCCCTTATCTCTCGACTCATAGTTTCTTCCTTGCAATGGCTGACATGTTAAATCGTGTACTCGCTAATAATTCAGGGAGTGCCCCTCAAGGCACTCTGGAATTACTATACTACGCCTTGAGAAAGTGAGCCTTCATCGTGACCGCATCCGTGTATTCGATTATGCCGTCAGCTGTAGTGAACGCCACTCCCCGCCGACGCACGGCCAGGCCCTGCGCCTCTTGTTCAGCGCTCCACGCTGATGTCGCATCGAGGATAACCACCTGATGTAATATGCACGTAGTTTTGACCGTTACGATGAACTGTTTAAACGTGGATTCGATTGTCATGGCGTACCTCGTGTTTAGTTAAACATATCTTACTGTCACCACACCAAAGCGTCTTGAAGCCTTCGGCTTTTAGTCTCACGTACTCTGAAAACTCAGAACCACGTAGCACTACGGTGATTAGATACTCGGCGCCCCCCGGAACGGTGCGGTAAAGACGTTCGCTTCTAGTAATCATTCGCCCTCCTTTCTAATAATCGCCATCACGTGAGGTGGCTTAGGGTCACCCAAGGACATATAAGCGTCAGGATTCTCGTCGGGCCCCAACATGCTTAATGCCAGCGCCCCGCCATCAAACGCCATTGCCCGCACGAGTGCATCAGCCTGTCTGCTAGCGTCTTCGATTGTTTCCGCCATCATCGTTATATGGTTCACGAAACGTGCATCCCTAGCTATCGTAACCTGATACTTCTTCAGCATTGTATCTCCATTATTATATATGAGTAACGTCACAGTCCACTAATCACTTGAGCCTTCGAACAGTTTAATTTGATTCTGATTGTTTCGCGCTGAGTGCTCCAATAAAACCGCACGGCACTCTGAAGATAAGCCTAGTTCATCGTCAGTAAAATGCGTATGCGAATTTCGTAGGACTAGGAAAAGTTCTTGCGAAATACTCGTAGCGCTGGCAAGAAAAGTAGTAATTCCCTCTAAGGTGAGCCGCAAACCTGAATCAAATAGCCACGTTAGAGTCTCGCCGTTGTCGGCTAGCGCTAAAACTACTTGTTGTGGGCTCGACTCCAGGACCTGGACATGTTCCCATAGGTCCCGATATTGGGGTAGTTCCTCGACGTCGAGCCGGGAGATGCCGTGAGTACGCAATAGCATGTGGAGAATGTCATCGAGTCCGCCGTTGTAGACATACTCGTCAGCGTGATTCGCTTCCAGTTCGCTGAGTAAATCATCGTCTAAGCAGGGATAACCGCTCAGTGATAGTAGTGCTTCCGCAATTTCATCATTGTACCATGCGCCATCCACGAGTATTGACCCTTCCCCGGCCGCGCGATATAACTCCCTTTGCCATTGCGATTGTTCTCTGGGCCGAAGGAACCGCGCAATGGCGAGATGATTGGCTTCGTGCACGAATGAATCAGAATAGGCGTGATAGTGGGCCGCATTGATAGCGTACCATCCTGCTCTATCGACTAATGGCGTCAGTAGTCCCGGATTAGCTAGCGCAAAGCCAGCGAACGTATTTTCAGGTTCCATGTCTTACTCCATATGTTGTTTGGCAATTCAGAGACTACCCCAATGAGCGAGGTAGTCTAGAATGACCATTCTATGAGTTTTCTAGCCAATGCTCGAAAGCTATATGCAAACGAACAGCGAGTGCGAATACAGTGATAACGATAATAATCTCAAACATACGAAGTCCCCTTTAAATAGATTCAAGTTTAGAGCGAGAGTTAAGCCTGTAGCCGGGTGGTGGGTTGCAATCTCCCCTTGCTATCGCCATCATTGCGACACGGCCAAAGAATCCCCGTAACTGCCAAGCAAGTCCGGTGTCGATTAATAGCTGTAATGCTTCGATGTAATGAGCATCAGAGTAGATATCTGTACTGCCTTCAACGATTCCGATTGCTGTATAAGTGTTCACGATTGTTCCTATATGGTAGTGGGTAAAACTGTTCGGGCGGCTACGTCGCAGATTGCGCGTTGCTTGTGTTCACGCGCTAATACATACGCGGTTTCTAGCTCCGACTCAGTGCCATATCCGTGCGTGGCCTGTACAGAGATATCAAACACAAGTGAGCCGGATTCTGCCCAGATGCCAAAGTAGCCAACGATATCGGCTCCAATATTGTAATGTTGCACACGATTGAGGTAGTTATTGAATTGCGCGTGTAGTACATCAAGGTCAGCGGGCACTTCAACTCGTTTCTCGTGTCCGTCTATCCCTATCATGTAGCCTTCCCTTAGCTCGACGAGTTTACCATCCATGTTTATGTTCCCGCCACCATTGGCGATGACGGTTTTGATTGTCTCGATTGATATGGTTGCTTCAAGAAAGGATATATACATATTAGTCAATCTCCTGGGCTTTATTGCCAATAAGTACCTATCGTGATTAGATGCGGTTGGCTTGAGTGCATTGTCGCGATTTATGTGAAATGGTAAATACACGTAGGCGTTTCTAGTGCAACTGAGTTGCAATAACGCTGTATCATGTTGATATGATTCGCGAATCAGCTCATACATAGATGAGCACAATCGGCGCAATAATTCCCCGCCCCCTAGAACGACCATTCTACTGTAAATCAGATTGTTAATAACTCATTAATGCATATTGTTTCGTGCATCATTGCAAGGGGTTACGCATCAACCCGTTGTACATGCTGGCCGAATAGCTAACCTATTGATATCATTGAGGATCCCGTCTACGAGAAGTGCCTACGCTTTTTCCCCGCAGTATAGATATAGATGCCAAGTTAGGAGCTAAATAAAAAACGCCTATAAAAAATGGAAGCTGC
>Ga0163154_10001058_pt1 | contig 42861 bp, 43 predicted proteins | sample OliLakLV19MP9P1_FD_148649 | JGI IMG/M metagenome (GOLD analysis project Ga0163154, IMG submission 148649) | Freshwater microbial mat bacterial communities from Lake Vanda, McMurdo Dry Valleys, Antarctica - Oligotrophic Lake LV.19.MP9.P1 | ecosystem: Environmental > Aquatic > Freshwater > Lake >... | reverse complement strand
CAGCAGGGCGCCGATCCCCGCACCTTAAAACAGTGGGTAACCGGGCCGTGCGCATTCGACCCCTCCCGCCGTCCATCGCGAATCGCTAGACTGTCTTCCCGGGATGAAGCGATTCATTTTCATAACGGGCGGTGTTGTGTCCTCGCTGGGAAAGGGCATCGCCTCCGCGTCTCTCGGCGCCCTGCTGCAGGCTCGCGGATATCGCGTCCGACTTCGCAAGCTTGACCCCTATCTCAACATTGACCCCGGGACGATGTCGCCGACCCAGCATGGCGAGGTCTTCGTTACCGACGACGGCGCCGAGACCGACCTCGATCTTGGCCACTATGAGCGCTTCACGGGCGTCTCGGCAAAGCGGTCGGACAACACGACGACAGGCCGGATCTATCAGTCGATCATCGAGAAGGAGCGCCGGGGTGATTTTCTCGGCGCCACGCTGCAGGTCATTCCGCACGTAACAGACGCCATCAAGGATTTCATCCGCGCCGACTCCGACGACGTCGATTTCATGCTTTGTGAAATCGGCGGCACCGTTGGCGACATCGAGGGATTGCCCTTCTTCGAAGCCATCCGCCAATTCGGGCAGGAGTATGGCCGCGACCAGTGTGTCTATGTTCACCTGACGCTTCTGCCCTACATAGCGGCGGCGGGCGAGATGAAGACCAAGCCGACTCAGCACTCCGTCAAGGAGTTGCGCTCGATCGGCATTCAGCCCGACATCCTGCTCTGCCGGGCGCCCTACGCCATTCCTGCGGAGGAACGCCGCAAGATTGCGCTGTTCTGCAATGTCCGCCCCGAAAGCGTCATCGAGGCGCTTGACGCCAAGAACATCTACGATGTTCCGCTGGATTATCACGCCCGGGGCTTCGACAGCGAAGTGCTGCGACACTTCGGCATGGTGGAAGCGCCGGCGCCGGACCTCGACCATTGGAACAAGGTGTCGGCGACACTTCGCAATCCGGACGGCGCCGTCACCATTGCGATTGTCGGCAAATACGTCGCCCTGCACGACGCCTATAAATCCGTCGTCGAGGCCCTCGGCCACGGCGGGCTTGCCAACAAGGTAGGCGTCGAGCTCAAATGGATTCCCTCCGACAAGTTCGATCAACCAGACAGCGACCTCAGCGAACTCGACGAGGTCGATGGCGTGTTGCTGCCCGGAGGATTCGGCGAGCGGGGGGCCATGGGCAAGATGCGCGCGGCCGGCTATGCCCGCCGCCATCGGTTGCCTTGTTTCGGCATCTGTTATGGCATGCAGCTCGCGGTGATCGAACTCGCGCGCAATCTCGCGGGCATCCAGGGCGCAGGCACGACCGAGTTCGGCAATCCCGAAGTTCCGGTCGTGGGGCTGATGGGCGAATGGGTCCGCGCCAACCAGCGCGAGGTCCGCGAGCAGGGCGGGGACCTTGGCGGCACGATGCGGCTCGGCGCCTACCCCGCCCTGTTGCGTCCCGGCAGCCGGGTTGCTGACATCTACGGAGCGCAGGCGATCTCGGAGCGACACCGCCATCGCTACGAGGTCAACACCGCCATCATCGAGCAGCTTGAGCCCCATGGTGTCGTGTTTTCGGGCATGTCCCCGGATGGACGGCTACCTGAAATCGTCGAATTGACCGACCATCCCTGGTTCATCGGAGTCCAGTTTCACCCGGAACTCAAGTCGCGGCCGTTCGATCCCCACCCGCTGTTTACCTCGTTCATCGCCGCCGCAATGGAGCAAAGCCGGCTGGTCTAGCTCCACAGCCTGGAAATCAGGAAAGGAAAGCTCGTGCGAAGAGTGCCGCCACGCCTGCCAGAATAAATCCGATCATCCACTCGAGCAGAAGCAGATCAGCGTCGATTCTGGACAACGGGCTTTCGTAGGTTGCCAATGCTTCCGCAGCTTTGCGCGTTTTTTCCTGCGACGCGCCAGCATTGATGAGCGCGTCATAGACTTCCGTTATCATGGCGGCCATAAACGGTCCTGCTCAGCTTTCTAAATCGGGTCAGCATCCGCGACGTCAACGCTTGTCCGTTTCCGGCGCTGTCGTCGGGGAGACCGGGCCTGCCTGAGAGCGCCGCTTTCAACTTGCCCACCCCTCCCCATCCTTGTATGAAGCCCCCTCGAAAGGACCGGCCAACGCCGTCCGCAACCAATTTCCGAGGCGATAATGGCCGTTCCGAAGCGTAAGACCTCTCCGTCACGACGGGGCATGCGCCGCTCGCATGACGCTCTCGTGGGCGCTACCTACATTGAAGACCCGGAATCCGGCGAACTTCGCCGCCCCCACCATGTCGATCCCAAGACGGGCCTTTATCGCGGCAAACAGATCCTGACGCCCAAGGAAGACTAGCCTCGGGTAAGACGTGACGTGGGGCAGGGCCGCCCGGCTCGGGCACGCCGGTGACAGTCCAAGCGCTAAGGGGGCGACCTTGACCGAGATCGTGGATATCTACGCGCGCGAGATTCTCGACAGCCGCGGCAATCCCACCGTCGAGGCCGAGGTCACCCTCGAAGACGGCTCGACCGGCCGTGCGGCGGTCCCGTCCGGGGCCTCGACGGGCGCCCATGAAGCCGTCGAGCTCCGCGATGGCGATCAGTCCCGCTACAATGGCAAGGGTGTCCTCAAGGCTGTCGAAGCGGTCAACGAGGAAATCTATGCCGCCCTGCTTGGCATGGAGGCCGAGGATCAGCGCCGGATCGACGCCACGATGATCGACCTCGACCGGACGCCCAACAAATCGCGATTGGGCGCGAACGCGATCCTTGGCGTGTCGCTGGCCGTCGCCAAGGCGGCCGCCAACGCCGCCGGCCTGCCGCTTTACCGCTATGTCGGAGGGGCCAACGCCCACATCCTGCCGACCCCCATGATGAACATCATCAATGGCGGGGCGCATGCCGACAATCCTATCGACATCCAGGAATTCATGATCCTGCCGGTCGGCGCCGCCAGCTTCACGGACGCGCTGCGCTGCGGTTCCGAAGTGTTCCACGCCCTCAGGAAAATCCTGTCGGCGGCCGGCCACAACACCAATGTCGGGGACGAGGGTGGATTTGCACCCAATATCGGCTCCGCCGGCCAGGCCATCGAGTTCATCCTGAGGTCGATCGAATCGGCTGGATACCTGCCGGGTGAGGACGTCGTCCTGGCGCTGGACGCAGCGGCAACCGAATTTTTCAGGAAGGGAAAGTACGAGATGACGGGCGAGGGGAAATCCCTTGGCTCGTCGGAGATGGCCGCCTGGCTTGCCGATCTGGTCCAGCGCTATCCCATCGTTTCAATCGAGGACGGCATGGCCGAGGACGATTGGGAGGGCTGGGTCGCCCTCACCGAGATGATCGGAGATCGTTGCCAGCTCGTCGGCGACGACCTCTTCGTCACCAACAGCGAGCGCCTCGCGCAGGGGATCGAGCGCGGCGCCGCCAATGCCATCTTGGTCAAAGTCAACCAGATCGGCACGCTGACCGAGACGCTGGACGCCGTGAGCCTCGCCCAGATCAACCGCTACGGCGCCGTCATGTCACACCGGTCTGGCGAAACTGAGGACACAACCATCGCGGACCTCGCGGTCGCGACCAATTGCGGTCAGATAAAGACTGGTTCGCTGGCGCGGTCCGACCGGCTGGCGAAATATAACCAGCTTCTGCGCATCGAGGAAGAACTCGATGACCAGGGCCGCTATCTTGGAAGGGGCGCCCTCCGGGGCTGAGTCTTCCTCCGTGCCGGACCTCAATCTCGCGAAGCAATAATTCATTGCTCGTTAACCGCGCCGGCGTCTCTATCAAATCCGTGCCGGCAGAGTGTTCGAGGCCCGATGAGAGCGTTGCAAGCCATAGTGTTGCCGACCGTTCTGGGCGCGCTGATCCTCTATTTTTCCTATCACGCGCTGGCGGGAGATCAGGGGCTTGCGGCGTGGACCCGTCTTCAGGCTCGCGAGGAGGCGATTATCGCCGAATTGGCGCAAATGGCGACCGAGCGCGAAGCGCTTGACACCTCGCTGGCCCGGCTGCGCGAAGCGACTCTGGATCTCGACTATGTCGAGGAAATCGCCCGCGTGAAGCTCAGCTACACCCGGCCGGACGAACTTCTCGTCGCGGTTCGTTGAGATCTCGTCCCATTGCGCGGCGAGCCGCCACTTGAAGCAGGGAGCGCGATTCTCACTTTGGCTGGTTACATCCAAAGTGATCGTGCTCTAAATCGTGGTCTGTTTCATGTCGAGCTGGACAGGATCCTCCAAATGGCCGCTGCAGCGCGAAAATCCTCGAAGTCGTCGCGCAGGACGCGGGCAGAGCCTGTAAAGGCGGAGCTGTTGGGCTATTATCGAGACATGCTGCTGATCCGCCGCTTCGAGGAGAAGGCGGGGCAGCTTTACGGAATGGGGCTGATTGCAGGCTTCTGCCATCTTTATATCGGCCAGGAAGCGGTCGTCGTCGGCGTTCAGGCCGCGCTCGACCCGGATGACCAGGTCATTACTGGCTACCGCGATCATGGTCACATGCTGGCCGCCGGGATGACCCCGCGCGGCGTCATGGCCGAACTGACGGGCCGCAAGGACGGATACAGCCGCGGCAAGGGTGGCTCCATGCACATGTTCAGCCGAGAGAAGAATTTCTACGGCGGCCACGGCATTGTCGGCGCCCAGGTGCCAATCGGCGCCGGCCTCGCCTTCTCCAATCGCTACAAGGGGTCGGACGCTGTCTGCATCTCGTACTTTGGCGACGGCGCGTCCAACCAGGGCCAGGTCTACGAAGCCTTCAACATGGCCAGTCTGTGGAAGCTGCCCGTCGTCTTCGTGATCGAGAACAACCAGTACGCCATGGGCACCTCGGTCGCGCGGGCGTCGGCTGAAACCGAACTCTTCAAACGCGGCATCTCCTTCGAAATTCCCGGTGAGGAAGTCGACGGCATGGACGTCGTCGCCGTGCGCAAGGCTGCCGCCAGGGCCGTCGAGCGCGCGCGCGCAGGCGACGGTCCCTTTATCCTTGAGATGAAGACCTACCGCTATCGCGGCCACTCCATGTCCGACCCGGCCAAATACCGCACGCGGGAGGAGGTGCAGGACATGCGCGAGCATCACGACCCGATCGAAATGCTCAAGAAGAAGTTGGTCGAAGCGGGACACGCGACTGAGGACGAGCTCAAGAAATTCGACAAGGAGACCCGCGACATCGTCAACGACAGCGCCGAATTCGCGCAGTCCAGCCCGGAGCCGGATCCGGCGGAGTTGTGGACCGAAGTGCTGGTGGACACACGCCAGGCATGACCGACATCCTCATGCCCGCCCTATCGCCCACCATGGAGGAGGGCACCCTCTCCAGATGGCTGGTGAAGGAAGGCGACACAGTCAAGTCCGGCGACGTTATCGCCGAGATCGAGACCGACAAGGCGACGATGGAGGTCGAAGCCGTCGATGAGGGCGTGATTTCCAAACTCCTGGTCGAGGCCGGAACCGAGGGCGTCAAGGTCAACGCGGTGATCGCGGTTCTGGCAGGTGAAGAAACCGGCGCCAGTCCTCCACCGCCAAAGGAGACTCCCTCGCCCGCGACTTCCGCCAAAAATGACGGACACCGGCTCCGCGCGCCCGAACAGAAATCGGCAGCTGCCGAGGGCCTGCACGACCCCGATCTCCCCGCCGACGTCACCTACACAAAGACGACCGTGCGCGACGCCCTGCGCGACGCCATCGCCGAGGAGATGCGGCGCGACGAAACCGTCTTCCTCATGGGCGAGGAGGTCGGCCAGTACCAGGGCGCCTACAAGGTCTCGCGCGGGCTGCTCGAGGAGTTCGGCGACCGCCGCATCATCGATACGCCCATCACAGAATACGGCTTCGCCGGCCTCGGTGTCGGTGCAGCGTTTGGCGGGCTGAAACCCATCGTCGAGTTCATGACCTTCAACTTCGCGATGCAGGCGATCGACCACATCGTCAACTCGGCGGCCAAGACGCTCTATATGTCTGGCGGGCAGATGGGCTGCCCGATCGTCTTTCGCGGACCCAACGGCGCGGCAAGCCGCGTCGGCGCCCAGCACAGCCAGGACTATTCCGCCTGGTATGGCCACATTCCCGGCCTCAAAGTCATCGCGCCTTATGACGCTGCGGACGCCAAGGGCCTCCTGAAGGCCGCCATCCGCGACCCCAACCCGGTCGTCTTCCTGGAACATGAACTTCTCTACGGTACGGAGTTCGACGTGCCGGACGTGGCAGACTTCGTCCTGCCCATTGGCAAAGCCCGTATTCGCCGTGTGGGGACAGACGTCACCCTTGTCGCCCATTCCCGCATGGTGAAGTTCGCCTTGGACGCCGCCGAAATCTTGTCGGGCGAGGGCATAGAAGCCGAGGTCATCGACCTGCGCACCATCCGCCCGCTCGATACGGCAACCGTCATCGAAAGCGTGAAGAAAACCAACCGCCTCGTTTGCTGCGAAGAGGGCTGGCGCTTTTTCGGCGTCGGCGCCGAGATCGCCACCACGGTGACGGAAGAGGCCTTCGACTGGCTCGACGCACCGCCGCTGCGCGTCCATCAGAAGGACGTGCCGCTGCCCTACGCCGCCAACCTCGAAAAGTTATCTCTGCCCCAGACCGCCGACATCGTCGGGGCGGCAAGAAAGGTGTGTTATGTGGGGTGATCCGGCCGCCTCCCGCCGCCAGCGCGCCTGCCGCCGTCGGGGTTGATCATGACGCTGTCGCTGCATTCCCTCGACATTGTTTTGGCCGCCGGCGCGATCGTGTTCGCCACTCTAGGCTGGCTTTACGCGGCCCGCGAACAGCGCCGGCTCGCGCGGCGCAGCCATACCTTCGATGTGCTCCTCAGCAGCGACATCACTGGCGAACTCGCCGAACTTCTTGATGAGGTGGACAACCGCGCGCGCAGCGCCGACCCGCTCCGCGCGACGGATGTGGACACCATCGACTCCGCTTTCCGCCGGGCGTTGAACTTTCATGAGTTCATATGCGCCGCCATTCGCGACAACACGCTCGACGAGCGCCTCATCCGCAACACCCTGCGCACCCGCATGTTGCGGCTCTACGACTTTTCCCGGGATTTCATCGCGGAGTTGCGCCTTCGCCGACGCAACCCGGAGGCGATGGAGCATTTCGAATGGTTCGCGATCCATCGTCTTCACTATGAGCGCTGGAAACAGCAGGTCGGCGCGACCTCGCGGGGGGATGCAAAATGACCGAGGCTGAAATCATCGCGCATCTGATCGAATTCCAGAACGTGCTGCTGCTCGGCGTTTCGATCTTTATCACGATCGTTTCGGCCTACATTGTCGCGCTCTACGCCTTTCTCGACGAGGCCGGCTTGGCTCTGAAATTCTTCGCCTACATCTTCCTCATAATCACGCTCGGCTTTCTCGGCATTTTCTTCTACGGCTCGTCCAGCTTTCAGGTCGGTCTTGTCGCCTCGCTTCGGGAGCTGGCGCAGACGCCCGGCTACCGGCTCACGCCCGCCGGCGTCGCCGCTCTCGCCAACAGCACGCGCGGCATCGACGACTGGGTGCGCTATGCCGTAGCCGGCGTATCGGGCGGTCTCTATCTGGCGCTGACCATCCTGACTTTCTGGAATGGCTGGCGGAAGACCTCGCACATCCGCGTTTCGGACGGCAACTGATGCCCACCCCCATCACAATGCCGGCTTTGTCGCCCACCATGGAGGAGGGCACGCTCGCCAAATGGCTCGTGAAGGTCGGGGACACTGTGAAGTCCGGCGACATCATCGCCGAGATCGAGACCGACAAGGCGACGATGGAGGTCGAAGCCGTCGATGAAGGCGTGATCTCGAAACTGCTGGTCGAAGCCGGAACCGAGGGCGTCAAGGTCAACGCCGTGATCGCCGAGCTGACAGTCGAAGGGGAGGCCGGTCCTCCATCGCCGAAGGCTGCGGAGGTAGATCGCGCGCCTCCGCGCGAGACAGAGGGGGCAGGCCTTGAGGCAACTCACACACCCCCTTCCCCCCCGAAGGCGGACGCCGAGACCGCCACCAAGCCTTCCGTCGCCCCTCGCCCTGTGCAGGCGTCAAGCGCCGTGTCGAAGAACGCCGCCCGCCTCCGCTCCAGCCCCCTCGCTCGCCGCCTCGCCAGCGCGCAGGGGATCGATCTTGCCGCTCTCAAGGGCTCGGGTCCCCATGGCCGCATCATCAAGGCGGATGTCAAGAAGGCGCCGAAAGGCGTGGCGAAACCCGCGATCGCCTCCGGCCCGGCGGGCGGCATAAGCTCCCTCATCGAGCCCGCAATTCTTGATGAGCGCGTCTATCACCCGGATACCTTTGAGCTGATCCCGCTCGACGCCGTGCGCCGAGTGACCGCCCGGCGCCTGACGCAAAGCTTCATGCAGGCGCCGCACTTCCCGCTCGAAATCGATCTCTCGATCGACCACTTGCTGTCCGCCCGTAAGGCAATCAACGAGGCGCTCGGGGACAAGGGAAAGATCTCGGTCAACGACATGCTGATCAAGGCGGCGGCCCTCGCCCTGATGGCGCAACCTGACGCCAACGCCAGCTTCACCGACAAGGGTATCGCCCGGCACAAATCGGCGCACGTCTCAATGGCGGTGGCGATTGAGGGCGGGCTCATCACTCCGGTCATCCGCAACGCGCAGACCAAAGGTCTTTTGCAGATCGCGCTCGAGACAAAAGACCTCGCCGCCCGCGCGCGCGACCGCAGGCTCAAGCCACAGGAATACATGGGCGGCACGTTCTCCATCTCGAATCTCGGCATGTTTGGAATCAAATCCTTCGCCTCGATCCTCAACCCGCCCGAAGGGATGATCCTGTCGGTGGGCGAGGGCGCGCCACGGGCTGTCGTGCGCGATGGCAAGGTCGAGATCGCGACAATTCTCTCCGTCACGCTCACCTGCGATCATCGTGTTGTCGATGGCGCAACCGGCGCGCGCTGGCTGCAGCACTTCAGGCAGTTCGTCGAAACGCCGGAGAGCATGCTGCTGTGAACGGCGCAGCTGTCTGGAGAATTTTTGCGGGGTGTTGGATTTGGACCGTTCTGCAGGGGCCCGGGGCGGGTCTCCCTGGCTTTCACCGCCTTTAGCTTCGGAGCGCCTCCTCCCCCTGGTGGGGAGGGGGGCGGCGCCGCGACGCCGGTATCTCGATATGGGCTGCTCGTGATGGAAAGGGCTGGTACCGCCAAACTTGATTGGACTTGCCGACAAGCCCTTCACCCCTAACCCTGCGCACAAGGGGGAGGGGACGAACGTTTCAACATCCCGGATTGATTCATGCCCGACCCCAAACCCTACGACCTCATCGTTATCGGCTCGGGCCCCGGCGGCTATGTCGCCGCTATTCGCGCCTCGCAGCTCGGCATGAAGGTCGCGATCGTGGAGAGAAGCGAGCTTGGCGGCGTATGCCTGAACTGGGGCTGCATCCCCACCAAGGCCCTCCTGCGATCCTCCGAGGTATTCCACCTCATCAGCCACGCGGCAGATTATGGCTTCAGCGTCGAGAACCCGAAAATCCTGCTCGACAAGATCGTCCAGCGCTCCCGCGCCATCGCCAATCAACTCTCCGGCGGCGTCGCCTTCCTGATGAAGAAGCACAAGATCGACGTCATCAAGGGACATGCCCGGCTAGAAAAGGGCGCTCCCGCTCCGAAGGTGATGGTCCGTCAGGACAAAGGTGAGGGCGAAGACAGCTATCAGGCCAAACACGTGCTTCTGGCGACCGGCGCCCGCGCCCGCGAAATTCCGGAAGCCGGGTTGGTCGCCGATGGCGAAACGGTCTGGACCTACCGCGAGGCGATGGTCCCGAAGGAGATGCCCCGGAAACTCCTCGTCATCGGTTCGGGCGCCATTGGCATCGAATTCGCCAGCTTCTACAGAACTCTCGGCGCCGAGGTCGTCGTGGTCGAGGCGCTCGATCGAGTCCTCCCCGTCGAGGACACCGAGATTTCCGCCTTCATGGCCAAGGCCCTCGGCAAGCAGGGCGTCCAGTTGCTGACGTCGATCGCGGTCAAGTCCATCGAGATAAAAGCGGGAAAGGCCATCGCCAAGCTCGGCGCGAAGGGCGCGGATCAGATCGTTGAGGCTGACAGGGTCATCCTCGCGGTCGGTATCGTCGGCAATGTCGAGAATCTCGGCCTCGAAGCCCTCGGTGTGAAGGTCGAAAAGACCCATGTCGTCGTCGACGGCCACGGCCGCACGGGCGTCGCGGGACTTTACGCCATCGGCGATCTCACGGGCGGACCCTGGCTCGCCCACAAGGCGATGCACGAGGGCGTCATGGTGGTGGAGGGCGTCGCCGGCCTCCAGCCCACCCACAAGTTTGATCCGTGGAATGTTCCGGGCTGCACCTATTCCCATCCGCAGGTCGCCTCCCTGGGCCTGACCGAAGACCAGGCGAAGGCCTCCGGCCGAAAGCTGAAGGTCGGCAGATTCCCATACATCGGTAACGGCAAGGCTATCGCGCTCGGTGAAACCGAGGGTTTCGTGAAAACCATATTCGACGCAGAGACGGGCGAACTCCTCGGCGCTCACATGGTCGGAGAGGGCGTCACCGAACTGATCCAGGGCTTTGTTATCGCCCGGCAGGCCGAACTCACCGAGGCGGAATTGATGGAGACGATCTTCCCCCATCCGACGCTCAGCGAAATGATGCACGAAAGCGTGCTGGCAGCTTACGGCCGACCGCTGCATATTTAGGCCGGCGGCCGCTACTCCGCCGCCTGTATCCCGCCCGAAGCCTCTCCGGCGGCGGCCATGTCGGCCGCCAGCTTCTGCACCGCGCCGATGTCCATTTTCCCGGTTCCAAGAACAGGAATGGCAGCCACGACATACAGCTTGCGGGGGAGGCTCAGCTCGTTGACCCCATGGTCCTGCGCCCAGCGCTGGAGGTCGGTACGGTCGGCCTTGGGGCATGTGGTCAGCAACACGATCTGCTCGCCCTTGCGCTTGTCGGGCAACACGGCGGCGGCGTGCTCATGGTCGCGCCACAGCGTCGAGGCGCAGTTCTCGACGACCGCCAGCGAAACCATCTCGCCGCCGATCTTGGCGAAGCGTTTCAGCCGGCCGCGAATGGTAAGATAGCCGTCGCTGTCCTGGCTCACCACGTCGCCCGTGTCGTGCCAGCCCTCGGGCAGCCTCTGCAGCTCGCCCGGCCTGTCGGCCGAAAGATAGCCGACCATAACATTGGGTCCGCGCACCAGCATGCGTCCGCCAGTGGTGATGCCTTCCACCTCCTCGAACTTCACCTCCATCCCGGGCAGGGGTCGGCCTACGGTCCCGGGCCGATTGGCGCCAGGCTGGTTGACGGCGATCACCGGCGCGGCCTCCGTTGCGCCATACCCTTCCAACAGCTCGACATTGAACCGCTTGCGCACCAGTTGGCGCGTCTCGTCGCGGACCCGCTCGGCGCCGCACACCGCGAAGCGCAGCTTGCCGAGTTCGTTCCCCGTGCAGGCGCGAATGTACTGGCTGAGGAAGGTGTCCGTCGCGAACAAAATGGTCGAGCCGGTCTCTTCGACGCGCTTGGGGATGATCTTGACGTGCAGCGGCGTCGGATACAGCACGGATTTCATGCCGGACAGCAGCGGAAGCAGCGCCCCCGCCGTCAGGCCGAAACAGTGGAAGGTCGGCAGCGCGTTGAAAATGATGTCGTCGGGCGTCAGCGCTTGCGGCACGTGCGCCAGGATCTGGTGGACATTGGCCACGATGTTGCGATGCGACAGGACCACGCCCTTGGGATCGCCCTCGGTCCCAGAGGTGAACAGAATCACGGCCGGATCATCCGGCTTGGCTGGGCTCACGAAGGCCCACGGCGCCACGGGTCCGATTGCGCCGGCGGCCTTGTCGCCGACTCCGAGGCCGGCGCGTACATCCTCCAGATAGACAAACGCGGCGTCGTCCTTGAGTTCGTCCACCAGGGGCTGCAGTTCGCCCTTCTGGATAAAGGCGTGCGCCGTCACGATCCGCTTGACCTGGCCCGCCTTCAGAGCCGCCTTGAGGTTGCGCGCCCCCGCCGTGAAATTCAGCATGGCCGGGGTGCGGCCATAGGCGTTGAGCGCGAAGAACGTGATCACCGCCCCGGCGCCGGTCGGCAGCATCACTCCGATCGCTTCGCCGCGCTGCGTGCCCTTTTTCAGCGCCGAACCTAGAGCGAAAGCCGCTCGGACAATGTCGTCATAGGCGAGTTTGCGGTCGTCGGCGTCGTGAATCGCGACCTTCTTGCCCCCATATTCCCGGCGCGCGCCTAACAGGGCCTCGAAGACGGACAAGCTGGTGTTTCGCAGGTCATAGGCGGATCGCATCGAACCCATACGTGTCTCCTGCCCCTGTGACCCTCATTGAAGTCACATTATGTAATTGTTGCAAATATAGCTCACGAACAGGCCCAAGCACAAACGATTGGGGCGAGGCGTATGGAAAGGCGTCAAATGGCGCGATTTCCAAGATATTCAACCAAAGTTAGAAGTGACCATGGCTACGCTGATCGACATCAAGGGCGACGCCGGTCCGGCACTGGAAATGCCGAAAGACAAGCGCGCGCGCCACCCGGAAAAACAGCATCGGCCGGACACGCCGGTCCAGCGCAAGCCCGCCTGGATTCGGGTGAAGGCGCCGGTCAGCGCCGGCTATCTCGAAACCCGCCAGATCGTGCGCGACGCGCGCCTCAACACCGTCTGCGAGGAGGCCGGCTGCCCCAATATCGGCGAGTGCTGGACGAAGAAGCACGCCACCATGATGATCATGGGAGACACCTGCACGCGCGCCTGCTCCTTCTGCAATGTGCGGACGGGCGCGCCTGGACCCCTCGATCCGGACGAGCCCCGGCGCGTTGGCGACGCCGTCGCCGCCATGGCCCTTGAGCATATCGTGATCACGTCGGTCGATCGCGACGACCTTGCCGACGGCGGCGCGGCGCATTTCGCGGCGACCGTGCGGGCCATCCGCGAGGCTGCACCCTCGTCCACGATCGAAATCCTGACGCCGGACTTCCTGCGCAAGGGGGCCGCGGCAGATCTCGTCATCGACGCCGGGCCCGACGTGTTCAACCACAATCTTGAAACCGTGCCGCGCCTTTATCTCTCCATCCGGCCCGGCTCGCGCTACTACCACTCCCTCCGCCTGCTCGAACGCGTGAAGGAGCGCGATCCCTCCCAGTTCACCAAGTCCGGCCTCATGGTCGGGCTGGGCGAAACCAAGGAGGAGGTGATGCAGGTCATGGACGACATGCGATCCGCGGGCATAGATTTTCTCACCATCGGCCAATATCTCCAGCCGACACGCAAGCACGTCGCCGTCGAGCGCTTCGTGACGCCCGAGGAGTTTCAGGCGCTTGAGACGATCGCTCGCGCCAAGGGCTTCCTGATGGTGGCTTCCAGCCCGATGACGCGTTCGTCCTACCATGCCGGCGAGGATTTCGCGAAGCTACGCGTCGCCCGCGCCGCCTACCTCGCGACCGGCGTCTGATCCTCCCGATGACGTCCTATCGCCGCTCGCTCGACCTGCCTTACCGTCCGGAAGATCTCTTCGATCTTGTCGTCGATGTCCGCCGCTATCCGGAGTTCGTCACATGGGTCCGGGAGCTGAGCGTGCTCCGCGAGGAAAAAACGGAAGACCGCTGGCGAGGCGCCGCGAAGGCTGTAATTGGGTTCGGCGGCTTCTCCGAAACCTTCACGACCGACATCGATGCGCGCGCCGATGACAGAGCCATTGACGTCAATCTTGTCCGCGGCCCATTCCGGAAACTGCGAAACACATGGCGCTTCACATCGACCGCCACTGGTACGCGGATCGACGTTTTGATCGAGTTCGAGTTTCGCAACTTCCTGCTGCAGGCTCTCGCGGACGCCAACCGCGACTTCGCCGTCAACCGTCTGATCCACAGCTTCGTCAGCGAGGCCGCGCGGCGCTACGGGAAGGTTCCAGCACCCGTCTGAAGCTAGATCGGCCCGCCTTCAAGTGCCTTCATTTGAAGGCGGATAAGCGGATCGATTAGAAATTTCCAAAGCGACTTGCGTGCGTACCATCGGACGCACATTGCTTTAGCCCAGATCCGCAACCTGGCCAGACGCCGCATAGGTCGGCTGGTTGAGAGTGGCGGGATCGAGGCTGAACTGGCTCATTGTCTCAGCGACGGCGGAGGCGACCCCTCCGAGCAGCCCCGGATCGCAATCTTTCTTGTCATTGTCGGCGAAGGCGGTCGCCGCGACCAGTGCGCAAGCAAGCAACGCCGAGGCGATCACGCGGACGATCATAGACTCCCCTCTTTGCAGCTCCGCGCATTTTTGCGCGAACCATGTCAACAAGAGGGCAGGGCGCCACGTTTCCGATGCAACCTGACGAATACTTTTTGATTGCTACTCCATCATCCGCCGCAGCATCTCCAGCGCCGTGATGATCGTCTGGCGCCGGATCTCGGTTCGCCCGACCTCTCCGAACCGCATGACCTGGTGGTGGATAGGTCGGTTCTCGCGGGCAACCGCGAAATGCACCAGCCCGACCGGCTTCAGCGGCGTGCCGCCAGCCGGTCCCGCGACGCCCGTTACCGCCACCGCCAGATTGGCGCGCGAGTCCGCCAGCGCGCCTTCCGCCATCGCTCGCACGACCGGCTCGGACACCGCGCCGGCATCGGCGATGAGGTCGCCCGGCACGTTCAGCATTTCTTCTTTCGCCTTGTTGGAATAGACGATGAAGCCGCGCTCCACCGTCGCCGACGATCCCGGTATCTCGGTCAGCAGCCCCGCGATCAGCCCGCCGGTGCAGCTCTCTGCCGTGACGATCTTCAACCGTTTCTGCTGCGCCTCGTCGAGAGTCAGCCGCGCCAGCATCAGGAGACGATCGTCGAACATGGGCAGGCCTCCGCTTTGAACTGGACGCTAACTTCCCCTCGCGCCTTTGTCTCGTTCCGTGAGCGCCGCCCTCATGGTGAACAGCCTTGCAAAGCAAGGCTTCCGTCGAACCACGAGGGCGCTACACAATTGCCTTTCCCATCCTCACACCCGGCACCTCTACCCCGCCGGCAGCCGCCGCGATGGTGCGCTGGATGGGGAGATAGCCGCACGCCAGATAGAGCGGTTCGCCTGACAGCGTCGCCATCAGCTCCACGCGCCTGTATCCCGCATCGCGGGCCGCTTCCTCGCAGAGAGCGAGGATCATTCGTCCGACGCCGCGGCGCTTGAAATCGGGATGGGTGTACATCGCCCGAACCCGCGCAGCCTCCTTGGCCATGTCCAGCAGCGCCGCGTCACGCTGCGAGGTCGAATGGTCCCCGCCATAAAGCGTCGCGCGCCGGCTCCAGCCGCCGCAACCGGCGATCTGCCCCGACGCCGCGTCCTCGACGATGAACTAAGTGCGGTCCGCCACCAGCTGCGTGTCGAGGCCCATGATCGAATGACTGAGTGCAACTTGGGCGGGATCAAGGAAAGCCTTCAGGTGTTCCGTGATCGCTGCATTCATCAGCGCTTGCAGGGCGCGAAGATCGCCCTCGTTGGCAAGCCGATGTCTATAAGCGGTGTCGATCATTGCGTCGGCCAATCCTCGATCGCAACCAATCGCAGTAACGCGCATTTCATTGCGACAGGAGCACCGCCGCTTGCGCCGCAATGCCTTCCTCGCGGCCCACAAACCCCAGCCTCTCCGTCGTCGTCGCTTTCACGCTGACCGCATCCACCGCGATCCCCAGCGCTTCGGCTGTCGCTGCGCGCATCGCCTCGCGGTGAGGCGCGATTTTTGGCTTCTCGCAGAGCAGCGTGATGTCCGCATTGACCACGCGATACCCACGCTCCGCCGCCAGCATCACAGCGTACTTTAGAAACGTCAACGACGCTGCACCTCTCCATTGCGGATCGGAGGGTGGGAAATGATCGCCAATATCGCCCAGCGCGGCGGCCCCCAGGATCGCGTCGGTCAGGGCGTGCCAACCCACGTCGGCATCCGAATGCCCTTGCAGCGCGTGCGAATGCGAAACCTTCACTCCGCACAGCACAACGCCGTTCCCCGCTTCGAAGCGGTGGACGTCGAAGCCGGTCCCGACGCGCAGCGCCGGAGACGGAGCAGGGGAGCCGATCAGCTTTTCCACGACAGCGAAATCCTCCTCATGCGTGATCTTCATAAGCTCTGGCCTGCCCGGCGTCAGCACCACTCGCGCGCCGGACTGCTCGACCAGAGCCAGGTCGTCCACCGCAGCCTCGCCCGCGCGGTCGATCGCCGCCTTGATAAGGTCGAACCGAAAGGCCTGCGGCGTCTGAACCCGGTAGAGACTCTCGCGCGTGAGCGTCGTCAGTGACCCGTCAGGCCCAAGCTGCTTGAGGGCGTCCGTTGTCGTCATGGCCGGCGCTGCGGCGTCGGCGTTCTCCAGCGCGGCGATCAACTCATCGACAACTCCAACACTCAACCCCGGGCGCGCAGCGTCATGGACAAGCACCTTCAGCGGCGGCGGATCGGCCAACGCGGCCAACCCGTTGCGAACCGATTCTGTGCGCGTTGTCCCGCCCGCGACGATCGTCAATCCGCACCCAGCAAGCAGCCCCTCGGCGAGCTGCATTTCGCTCGCTGCGACCACCACCACGATGTCCCGGCTATCAAACCTTTCGAGCAGGACGTCCACGCTCCAGCGCAACACCGGTTTTGTCCGCAGCAGCCGGAACTGCTTCGGCATACTCCCGCCCATCCGTGTGCCTGAACCCGCCGCGACGACAATCGCTGCGCAGCGAAAAGGAAAATACGCCTCTGAATTAAGCACCCGTAACGCCTTTCCGCCGATATCAACTGTGTGCTAGGTTGTTCATGCCTAAGAATTAGGCAATCAAAGCGTTTGTTTGCGGAGTGTGTCGGTGTTTCTCGTTGGCGATATCCAGATTTCAGCGCCCGTATTTCTCGCGCCCATGTCGGGGGTGACCGACGCGCCCTTCCGCACCCAGGCGTCGCGTTTTGGCGCTCCGGCCGTCGTGACGGAAATGGTCGCCGGCGCCGAACTCGCGAAGGACACGGAGGAGTTTGTGCGCCGCGCCGCCCCCCATGGAGGCGCCGGCCCCTTCATTGTCCAGCTTGCCGGCCGCGAGCCGTTGTCGATGCGCATCGGAGCAGAACGCGCCGAGGCTTCCGGCGCCGACATCATCGACATCAACATGGGCTGCCCCTCCAAAAAGGTCACCGGCGGCCAGTCCGGCTGCGCACTGATGCGTGAGCCGCGTCTCGCCCGCGAACTGATCGCCGCCACTGTGAAGGCGGTTCGGGCCCCCGTCACCGTGAAAATGCGTCTGGGATGGGATGACGCGTCGCTGAACGCGCCGGAACTCGCGCGCGTCGCAGAGGGCGAGGGCGCGCGGATGATCGCTGTTCATGGCCGCACCCGCAACCAGTTCTACGAGGGCAGGGCCGACTGGGCCCGCATCGCGCCGGTCGTCGCCGCCACCACCTTGCCGGTGATCGCCAATGGCAACATCACGGACAATGCTTCCGCCCGCGCGGCGCTTGAGCAATCCGGGGCCGCCGGCATCATGATCGGTCGTGGCGCCGTTGGCCGCCCCTGGCTTCCGGCGGCAATTGCAGGCTCGCTCTTCGGCACGCCGTACGCGGAGCCGACATCTCAGGAAAAGCTCCAGTCGATGATTGACCAGATCGCGGAGGCCGCGCGTCTCTACGGCGACGGGCTGGGCGTGCGGGTCGTCCGCAAGCATATCGCCGCCTTCGTGGATGCCTGGTGCGAGGATCACGGCCTCCGCCCGATGCCAGAAGCCCGTACCGCCCTTTGTCGCCTCGACAACCCTTCGGCGCTCGCCGACCGCCTGTTCTCTGCGCTTTACGAGCGGAGGCTGGCGGCATGATTTCCGCCCTGGACGCGACGGCGCACTCCAGCCGCATTCTCGACGCTCTGCCGTTCGCGGTCATCGGTCTGTCCCGGCGCGACTTCATCACCTTCGTCAATCCTGCGGCCGAAGCTCTGTTCGCGCGCAGCGCCCCATTGATGAGGGGCCGTGCGCTGACCGATCTGCTGGCTGAGGATGCTCCGCTGTTCGACTTTATCGCCCGGGCCAGGCGTGAAGGCGGCGTCGTCTCGGCGCGCGGGATTCGCCTCGCCAGCCCGCATATCACACCGACCGACATCGACCCCTCGGCGGCGTCCGACGGCGAAGACGGTCTCGTCCTTACAATGAGCCTGTCGCGCTCCGCCCAGGACGAGAGCGCGGCCGAGGTGACCGCCGTCGCCCAGGTCGCCCGAATGCTGGGCCACGAAGTCAAGAACCCCCTGGCCGGTATCGTCGGTGCCGCCCAGCTCCTGGCCCGCAAGGCGCGCGACGACCAGCAGGCTCTGCTCTCGCTTATTCGCGAGGAAGGGGCGCGGATTGAGCGCATCGTCGATCGCTTCGCGGCCTTTGAGACCTTTTTCGCGCCGCGAGCCCGTGCCGTGAATGTCCACGTCGTCATCGACAGCGTGATCGGTCTCGCTAAGGCCAGCTTCGGGGCCGGCTCGCGTTTCGAGCTGCAATACGATCCTTCCCTCCCGGAAATCGACGTCGATCCGGACCATCTTCACGAGGCCTGTCTCAACATCGTCAAGAACGCTGTCGAAGCCGCCTCGCAGGGACCGAGCAGGCCGCGCGTCTGCGTCACCACCCGCTACCGCGCGGGTTTCCGCTTCGCTGGCCGTGATCTCCCGGGGGCCCGGGGCGCCTTGGAGATTTCTGTCAGCGACAATGGCCCGGGCGTGCCCGAAACCGCCGTCTCGCGGATTTTCGAACCCTTCTACACGACCAAATCATCCGGCGCCGGCGTCGGCCTCGCGGTGGTCTCGGAGATCATGTCGGCTCATGGCGGGTTCGTCGTGCTGGACAATAGTCCGGGCGGCGCCTGCCTGCGCCTGCTTTTCCCATTTGCCCGCAAAAAGGGAGCGAACCCATGAGCGGTCCGACCATCCTCGTCGCCGACGACGACGCCAGCGTGAGGCTGGTGATCAGCCAGACGCTGGCCCAGGAGGGCTATCATGTGCGTTCCACCAACACGATGTCGGCGCTTTGGAGATGGATCCAGGCGGGCGAGGGCGATCTCCTTATCACCGACGTCTATATGCCGGACGAATCCATATTCGACATGCTTCCGCAGATCCGGCGGGCCCGTCCCGACCTGCCCGTCATCGTGATCAGCGCGCAATCGACCGTGCTTACCGCAGCCCAGGCGTCCGAGCACGGCGCGTACGACTATCTTCCCAAGCCGTTCGACATCGACAAGCTGGCCGAGACGGTCCGCCGCGCGCTACAGAAAAAACCCATGAAGGGTCTGGAGCCTGCCGGACGACGAGCCGAAAAGGACGAATCGCTTCCGCTCATCGGACGCTCAAAGCCGATGCAATCGGTCTATCGCATCATCGCAAGGGTGATGAACAACGACCTCACTGTTCTGATCGAGGGCGAGTCCGGATCCGGCAAGGACCTGGCCGCCCGCGCCATCCACGATCTCGGAAAGCGCAAGTCCGGTCCATTCGTCGCCGTGAGCCTCGCCGCGCTGCAGCGCGAACAGGTGGAGGACGAATTATTCGGCGCCGGCAAGGACGAGAACGGACGCCGTCGGGGACGCGTCAGCGAGGCGGATGGAGGCTCCCTGTTCCTCGATGAAGTCGGTGATATGCCGCTGGAAGCCCAGACTCGCCTCGTGCGTTTTCTGCAGGACGGTCGTTTCTCCTCTTCGGGCGACGGCGTCGATGTCCGGATCATCGCCTCGACGAAGCACGACCTTCGAGGCCTGGTCGATCAGGGCCTTTTCCGCGAGGATCTCTATTACCGGCTCAATGTGGTCTCCCTGCCTTTACCCCCGCTCCGCGAGCGCAAGGAGGACATTCCCGACCTCGCCTCCGCCTTCCTGGTCAGGGCGAAGAAGGAAGGGTTGCCGGAAAAGCAGCTCGATAAGAGCGCGTTCGACTTGCTCGTCGCCTATGACTGGCCGGGAAATGTCCGCGAACTCGAAAACGTCATCCGTCGCCTTTCCGCTCTCAGCCCGGAGCCGGTGATCTCGGCCAAGGAAGTCGAACGCGAACTGAGAACGAATACCAGCCGATCATCCGGCGAGAAGGAGTTCGAGGCCGAAATCGAGGCGCTGTTGTCGCGACATTTCATTTCGGCCCTCAGCGCGGATCCCGATACCGACGCGGAGGCCGGCCAGATTTATCAGACGGTCATCGAGCAGGTTGAGCGTCCTTTGATCAAGCTGGCGCTCGCCGCGACCAGCGGCAACAAGGTGCGTGCTGCTGCCTTGCTCGGCTTGAACCGCAACACGCTGCGCAGCAAGATAAACGGACTTGGCGTCCCGGCTGGTGATTAGTCGGCTCACCTGCCGCCTCCAGCTCTGTTTGCGTCTCCACCCATTCTACGGATTCGCCTTGCAGAATTATCGATAATTTCATGCAACCCACAGCTTAACGGTGTTGCTGAAGTGCACCACACTGTGCTCTGTTTGTCACAACACTGGTCTGAAGCCTTGGGGCAGGGCGTTAGGACGTAGCGTCAAGTGAAGCAATCGATCGGCGCCCAGCGCGAAATCCTCGCTGGACTGCCGGGCTCGGATTTCAGGTAGAGTCAATGGCTGAAACAGCCAGCCAGCCCCGTATCAAGCTCGGACGAGCCACGTCCAACACGTTCAAGGCTTTGTTCGCCATTGCGGCGATCGTCGCTGCGGCGACGACATGGCTCGCCGTGACCGACGCCAGCCCGCAGTCAGCCGGCCAGCCTCATCTGCTGTGGCTGCTGGTTCCGAACCTGGTGATCATCTCTGTAATCGCCGGCGTGCTTGGCTTGAGGGTCCTCCAGCTTATCCGGGAGAATCATGAAACCGGCGGCGGGGCGCGCCTGCGGCTGCGGATCATTTTCCTCTTCTCCCTCGCGGCGGCGATTCCAACTGTCCTCGTCGCGGGTTTTCTGGCGGTCACGATCAATCGCAGTGTCGATAGCTGGTTCAGCCAGCCCGTCACCCAGATCGTCGAGGGCGGCGCAGCGGCGGCCCGCGCGACGCTCGACGATCTTTCCCGCGAGGCGATGGCCGAGGTCGATGCGATCATCTCCGATCTGTCGGTGGAGAACGCGGCGGCCTGCAGCCGGGACATCGCCGCGCTAGAAGAATGCACCCGGCTCCGCGCCGAATATCGCGGCCTGTTCCGGCGGATCGAGGTTTACAACCGCTCGGGCGCCCAGCTGTTTGACCCCCTGGTGGCGGAAGGCGCCGCCAGCCTTGAGCCGCCGACCGAAAAGGATTGGGCGGCCGCAACCGCCGGCGAGACCAACCTCAAGGAAGACGCCGACGCGATCCGCATCTTCTTCAGGATACCGAATTTCACGGATGCCTACATGAAGGTTGCGACCACCATTCCGCCGGAGGTCAGCGCGCGGCTCATGCAGGCCAGCACATCCCTCCAGACATTCCGCGAAGCGCAGATGCGCCGCGACCGTCTGAGCACCGTGCTGACGCTGAGCTATGTCGAGGCAGCGCTGCTGATGCTGCTCGGCACGGCCTGGCTGGGGATGACCGCGGCGGCGCGGATCGCAATGCCCATCGGCCAGCTTGCCGGCGCCGCTCGCGCGGTCCGCGACGGCGATCTCTCGGTCCGCATGGAGCGGCCGCGGGTTAAGGATGAGATCGACGATCTCGCCGACGCCTTCAACCAGATGACCGAACGGATCGCGCGCCAGACCACCGCGCTTGACCGCGGACGCATCGACGCCGAGACCCGCTCGGCCTTCATCGAGGCGGTTCTCGCTGGCGTCGAGGCCGGCGTGATCCGGGTTGATCCCGAACTCCGGGTGACGGTCGCCAACGCTTCAGCTCAAGCCATGCTCGGATTTGTCCATTATTCCGGCGAGGGCGCGGCACTTGGCGACATCGCCCCCGAATTTCTGACCGCCACGACCCGAGCCATCGAGAGCGGGCAATCGGTCGAAGCCAGCTTCAAGCGCGGGACGGAGGCAGGCACGCATCATTTTCAGGTTCGCGTCGCGCCCGAACTGGAAGGCGCCGGCGCCGTCATCACCTTCCACGACACGACGCGCCTGGTGATGGGTCAGCGCCAGGCCGCCTGGCGGGATGTCGCGCGCCGCATCGCCCACGAAATCCGCAACCCGCTCACCCCGATCCAGCTTTCCGCCGAACGCCTCCGCCGCCGCTTCGCCAGCCAGATCGTGACCGACCGGGAGACCTTCGAGCGCTGCACGGATACCATCACCCGTCAGGTCGCCGACATCGGCCGCATGGTCGAGGAGTTCTCGGGCTTCGCCCGCATGCCCAAGCCGACCTTTGGCGAGTTCAGCCTGATCGACATGGTCCAGTCGGTCGCTTTCGCCCAGCGCATGGCGACACCGGCTATCTCGGTCGTGGTCAACGCGCCGGCCGGGCGTGTCGATATGCGCGGCGACGAGCGCATGCTGGCTCAGGCGCTTACCAACGTGGTCAAGAACGCCGCCGAAGCCGTCGAGCGCACCCTTGAAGCCGGCGAGATCAAGAATGGCGGCGTGCAGATCGACATATCCGAGGAGAACGACGAGGTGCAGCTCACGATCCGCGACAATGGGCCGGGCTTTCCCCTGGAGGATCGCGACCGGCTGCTCGAGCCTTATGTGACCACCCGCAAGAACGGTGTGGGTCTTGGTCTCGCCATCGTCACTCGCATTGTCGAGGATCATGGCGGGCGGATCTGGCTCAGCGACAATGATTTCGCCGCGCACGGCGCTCGTGTTGATATTCGCATGCCGGTCCAGCCCAGCATGTCGGAAGAACTAGTGGCGTACGCCGGTGAAGGAGCAGCGTGATGGCGGCTGAAATTCTGGTTGTGGACGACGAGGCCGATATCCGCGAACTCGTGGGCGGCATCCTCGAGGACGAGGGCTATACGGTGAAGACGGCGGGCAATTCTGCAGACACTCTGGCTGCCGTGCGGACCCGCGCCCCGAAACTGGTCGTACTCGACGTATGGCTCAAGGGCAGCGAGCTCGACGGGCTGGAAATCCTCTCGATCCTGAAGCAGATGGACCCGCTTTTGCCCGTCGTGGTTATCAGCGGCCATGGCACGGTCGAGACGGCTGTCACGGCGATCCGGCGCGGCGCCTATGACTACCTCGAAAAACCCTTCCAGGCGGAAAAGCTGATCCTGACCGTTCAGCGGGCATTGGAGAACGCGGCCCTGAAGCGCGAGAATTCTCATCTGCGCGCCAAGTCGGCGACCTCGACCGAAATCGTCGGTGGGTCAAGCATCATGACCCAGCTCTCAGGCTCCATCGACAAGGTTGCGCCGACCAACAGCCGCATCCTGATTTCAGGGCCGCCCGGAGCCGGCAAGGAACTAGTGGCGCGCCTCATTCACGAGCGCTCGAACCGCGCGGCGGGACCCTTCGTCATCGTCAGCGCAGCCAACATGGACCCGGATCGCGTCGAGGTCGAACTCTTCGGGGAAGAGGCGCCCGACGGCCGCGCCCTGAAGATCGGCTTGTTCGAGCAGGCTCACAACGGCACGCTTCTGCTCGACGAGATCTCCGACATGCCGCTCGGCGCGCAGAGCAAGATCCTTCGGGTCCTGGTCGATCAGCGCTTCCGCCGCCGCAACGGCCGCGACGACGTCAGCGTCGATGTCCGCGTCGTCACCACGTCGGCCCGCGATCTGCGAGAAGAGATCGCCACTGGCCGCTTCCGCGAGGACCTTTACTACCGCCTCAACGTCGTGCCCGTGGAGGTCCCGGCGCTGGACCGACGCCGCGAGGACATCGCGGAGCTCGTGCATTACTTCGTGCGTCGGGTCGCGGACGCGACGGGTCTCCAGCCCCGGCCCTTCAGCGAGGACGCCATCGCCGTCCTTCAGGCCAGCGAATGGCCGGGCAACGTCCGCCAGCTCCGCAATGTGGTGGAGCGTCTGCTGATTCTCACCAATGGCGAGCCCGCCGGTCCCATCACCGCCGCTCACCTGCCCAGCGACGCCAGTGGCGATGCCGGGGCCGCCGGTTCTATGCAGATGATCTCCATGTCGTTGCGGGATGCGCGCGAGCATTTCGAGCGGGAATACCTCGCCATGCAGATCACCCGCTTCGGCGGCAACGTCTCCCGTACGGCGGCTTTCATCGGGATGGAGCGCTCGGCCCTGCACAGGAAACTGAAGGCGCTCGGCGTCGATACCAGCCTCGGCCAGAAAGAATCGCAGACCTGACGGGCCGATATCGGCCCCTGCCGCCCTTTGAAGCGTTGATCCGGCCAGCCGGCCGGGAGCCGGGCGGGGCATTGATCACGTCATGCGTGAGGCGTTACAGCTTAGCCAAGGCCCCGGCATCAAGAAGAAGGCGTCTCGACCCAATGTCGTCCGATAAAAAACAGAACCTGCAGGATATCTTCCTCAACGCCGTACGGAAGGGAAAAACCCCCCTGACCGTTTTTCTTGTGAACGGCGTCAAGCTCCAGGGCATCGTCACCTGGTTCGACAATTTCTGTGTGCTGCTGAAGGGCGAAGGCCGCCCGCCGCAACTCGTCTACAAGCACGCCATCTCGACGATCGCGCCAAACGCCCCGGTCAACCTCTTCGAGAATGAGGAAGGCGGCGAGGATTAGGCAGCCACGTTACCTGCAGCAGGCGCCGGAGGTCCGCTCATGGCTCGCGAGATGATCGACCGGATGCCGACGGACGACGTCGCCGCAGTCGTGTTGCCTGTGCTCGGAAGCTCGCACCTTGCTCCATCGCGACTGGACGAAAGCCGCGGCCTTGCCGAAGCGCTCGGCGTGCGCCTGGCCTTCAGCGAGCGGTTGCACGTGCGCGATCCGCATCCGGCCCGCCTGTTCGGCTCGGGTCAGCTCGACATCCTTTCCGACCGGATGGCGGCGGAGAGCGTGACGCTGCTGATTGTCGATGGCGCGCTGACTCCGGTGCAACAGCGCAATCTCGAAACCGAACTGAAGCTCAAGGTCATCGACCGGACCGGGCTGATTCTGGAGATTTTCGGCCTCCGGGCCCGCACCGCCGAGGGACGACTGCAGGTCGAGATGGCCCGTTCGCTCTATGAGCGTTCGCGCCTCGTCCGCACCTGGACCCACTTGGAACGCCAGCGCGGCGGATTTGGTTTTCTGGGAGGTCCGGGCGAAACACAGATCGAGGCCGACCGCCGCATGCTGGACAAGCGCATTACCGGTTTCAGACGCGACCTCGATGAAGTCCGCAAGACAAGGCGGCTTCAGCGCGACGGCCGCGCCCGCAGGGGCGCTCCCGTCGCAGCGCTGGTCGGCTACACCAACGCTGGCAAGTCCACCCTGTTTAACCGCCTCACAGGTTCGGACGTTTTGGCCGCCGACATGCCCTTTGCGACACTCGATCCGACGGTGCGAGAGATCGTCGCGGCGTCGGGCCGGAAGCTCGCCCTGATCGACACGGTGGGATTCATCACCGATCTCCCGACCCATCTCATCGCGGCGTTTCGCGGCACGCTGGAAGAGGCGATGGAGGCCGACGTGCTGATCCATGTACGCGACATCGCTCATGTCGATACCGAAGGGCAGGCCGAGGACGTCTACACGATCCTTGAACAGCTCACCGTCGAAACCGGGGTCGAGCGTCCGCCGATCATCGAGGTCTGGAACAAGGCCGACGCGCTCGATGAAACGGCGCGCTCGGTCCTCGACGCCCGCGCCGCCGCACATCAGCCGCCGGCCGCGCTTGTTTCGGCGCTTACCGGCGAGGGAACCGAGCGCCTCCTCTTCGCGATCGAAGCTGCGCTGTTCCGCAACCGCCGACGCCGCCTCATCACACTCAGCGCCACGGACGGTCGGGCGCATGCATGGCTGCACAACAACTGCGAAGTGACGTCCGAGGCGATGTCCGGTGACGCCAGTTTAACGCTTGACGTGTATATGTCGGACACCGACGTCGCGCGTTTGCTTGCGATGTCGCCGGATGCGCGCGCCGTTGAGTAGCTCCGGTCGCCTGGCGCACGCTCCTCTATCTCCAACCGCAGTGGGCTATAAAGGCGGCCCTGATGGTGTGAGCAGCCGCCGAGGGCGGCGTCCGTCGAACCTCATGGTGAGCAGCCGCCAGGCGCGGCGTCCGTCGAACCACGAGGGCAGCGCTCAGCGCGACAATTTTTGGAGTCTAGATGCGGTCGCGCTCGCCCGTCTTGACCTCGACCCAAAGCGCCTCCTGCTCGTCAAGCGACAGATCCCCGAACGCCACGCCGCGTGCGCGGGCCAGAGCCTCCATCCCGCCAAAGCGCCTGACAAACTTGGCGTTGGCGTCCCGGAGCGCGATCTCTGGATCGACGTTCAGCTTGCGGCACAGATTGGCGACCACGAACAGCATGTCGCCCAGTTCTTCGGCGACATGGGCGGCATCGACCTGTGGCGCCTCGATCGCCTCTTTCAGCTCGCCGATCTCCTCGTCGAGTTTCTCCAGCACCGGTCCGGGCGAAGGCCAGTCGAATCCGACCCGCGCCGCCCGCTTCGTCAGCTTCTCGGCCCGCATCAGGGCCGGCAACGCCAGCGCCACGCCGTCCAGTGCGCTCGCATTTCCCGACCTGGCGCCTGAGGCGCGCTCGCCCGCTTTCATCGTCTCCCAAGCGAGCGTCTGCTGGGCCGCTGTCTCGATCCCGCCATCCCCGAAAACATGCGGATGGCGGCTCTCCATCTTGATGATCAGGCCTTCGACGACATCCCTGAAGGTGAACGCGCCTTGCTCCTCGGCCATGCGCGCATGAAACACCGACTGGAACAGCAGATCACCCAGCTCTGTCTTGAGGTCGCGCATGTCGCCCCGCTCGATGGCGTCCGCCACCTCATAGGCCTCCTCGATCGTGTAAGGCGCGATCGTCTCGAAGGTCTGCTCCACATCCCACGGACAGCCCGATCCGGGCGCGCGCAGCCGCGCCAACAGCTCGACAAGGTCCGTGAACGGCTCATCGGTGCGCTTGAGAGCGCGCTGACGGGGGACCGATAATGTGGAGGAGGGCGTCGGGACGGCGCGACCGACCGCCGCTGGATCTGCAGTCCCAGCTGTTTCGCTGGCCTTTTTCGACACCTGCAAATTCACCTCACAAAGTCGCATAATCAACATTATGCGCAATTATCCAACCCTATAGTGTTGTATTCAAAGGGAGATTTCCAGCTCCATGCCGTCATGCGCTGGCTCGACACCGGCCGGCAGCCCGGCCCGAAGAAGCTGATAGTCCAGATCGACATGCATGTTGGTCAACACGGCCCGGCGCGGTTTCAACTGATCGATCCAGGCCAGTGCCTGGCCAACATTCGCATGCTTCGGATGGTTCGAATAGCGCAGCGCATCGACCACGAACGTGTCGAGGCCGGACAATCGGGCCAGCGTCGTTTCCGGCAATCGCACCACGTCGTTACAATATGCGAAATCGCCGATTCGAAAGCCCAGGGACGGCGATCCGCCATGGTCCTGCAACAGCGACAGCACGTCGATGACGCCTCCCGGACCCTCGATCGTAACAGCCTCCCCGTCCGCCAGTTCGATCCGCGGTTCTAGGATTGCCGGGTAGAATGGCTGGTCGTCGAAGCAGTAGTCGAAGCGCCGCATCACGATGGCGCCGTTCACTGCGCCCATGTAGACCGGAATCCGACGCCGATGCCGGATTACTAGCGCTCTCAGGTCGTCGATCCCGTGGCACTGGTCGGCATGCTCGTGGGTCATCGCGACCCCGTCGAGCCGATCGACCCGCGCGGCCAGCAACTGCTCGCGCATATCGGGAGAGGTGTCGATCAGCAGCACCGTTGGCTCCGGAGAGTCTGGCCCCCAGCTCCGCACCAGGATCGAACAGCGAGACCGCCGGTTACGAGGTTCCGCCGGATCGCACGCGCCCCAGTCCCCGCCGACACGTGGCACGCCGCCCGATGAGCCGCAGCCCAGAATGCGAACCTGCAGTCGCCCGGCCATCAGCGCACCCTTGAGAACAGGTCGAGCGCATTGCGGGTCGTGATCCTGGAGGCCTCCTCCAGGCTCAGCCCGCGATGGTGCGCGAACGCCCGGCACACATCGACGAGATAGGCCGGCTCGTTGCGGCGTCCGCGATGCGGAACCGGGGCAAGATACGGACAGTCTGTTTCCAGCACGATCCGGTCCAGCGGCGCCTTGGCCATCACATTCCTCACGTCGGTCGCGCCCTTGAACGACAGGATGCCGGAGATCGAGAAGCGCGCATCGAGGTCCAGCGCCCGCTCCGCCAGCCGCGCGCCCCCGGTATAGCAATGCATCAGGATGCGAAAGGCGCCGCGCTGGTGCTCGCGTTCGAGAATGTCGCCGGTCAGATCATCCGCCTCGCGCGTATGCACCACAAGCGGCAAGCCGGTCTCGCGCGCGGCGGCGATGTGCGCGACGAAGGAGCGTTCCTGCAGGGCGATGTCGCTGTAGCCATAGTGCTGATCGAGCCCGGTCTCGCCGATCGCACACACTTTCGGGTCGGCGGCCTCCGCCGCCAGCGTCTCGGCGGTGAGCCCCCCGAAATCCTTTGCGTGGTGCGGATGGACCCCCACTGTGCACCAGATGTCCTCATGGGCCCCGGCGATCTCGCGCACGGCCGGATACCGATCGAGACGGTCGCAGATCGCCACGAAACGGTTGACGCCCGCCGCACGGGCCCGCGCCAGCACGTCCAGCAGATCGCCGGCGAACGCCTCGCCATGCAGGTTGACGTGCGTGTCGAACAACATCAGCTCAACCGCGCGCGAGACGGGCCACGCGGGAAAGAGCCGCCGAGATCGTCTGGGCCTTGTCCATGTTCAGCTCCCGGGCCTCGGCTTCCAGCCGTATCACGTCGAGCACGACAGTGGCCCACTCACCGGCGACCACCGGGTCGAGTTCGCGCGCCGCCCGTTTCTGCAGGCTTGACCGCAGCGTGTCTATCGCCGCGCCGAGGGCGACATCGGACTTGGCCGCGAGCGTCAGCGCCGCATGCAGCGTCCCCGCATCCACCCTGTCGATCGTGCGCAGCGCATTGCGCACGGCGCCCACCGCCGAATCCGACTCCGGTCCCTGGACCGCAAGGGCGCGGCCCGGACGTCCGGGCGCCAGCTTCGCCACCTCCTCGGCACGCGCCTGCGGCATCTGCCCCAGCTTCAGGGCCTCGATCGTCTCGACCTCCGACAGAGGCCGGCACGACAGCACCCGACATCGGCTGCGGACTGTGGGCAGGAGGGCCTGCTCGCCATGCGACACCAGCAGCAGCACGGATTTGCCGGGCGGCTCCTCCAGCGTCTTGAGCAGTGCGTTGGCGCCGAAGCGATTGAGTTCATCCACCGCGTCGATGATCGCGACCCGCCATCCACCCATCGCCGGCCGCAGCGAGAAGAACGCCGACAGCTCCCGGACGCTGTCGACCGGGATTTCGGTCTTCATCTTGCCTTTGTCGTCGAGCGGCCGGCGGATGATCCTAAAGTCCGGATGGCTACCCGCCACGATAAGCCGCCCGACAGCGTCGTCTGCGTCCACGCTCAGCCCGGCCAACGAAGCGCCGCCCAGGAGCCGAGCGGCGAACTGCAGGGCCAGGCGCGCCTTGCCAACGCCGCGTGGCCCCCGCAGCAGCCAGCCATGATGCAGCTTGTCTGCGGCCAGCACGCTCAGGAACTCGTTCTTGGCGACCTCGTGTCCGGCGACAGGTCCCAGCTCCTCGGCGGCGATCTCCATTACGTCACGCCGCCAAGTCTGCGATCGATGGCGGCGAGCGCATTAGCCAGAAGCGCCCCGACGGGCTGAGACGCGTCGAGCACGACGCAGCGGGCCGGATCCCCGGCGGCGATGTCGAGGAAAGCGTGGCGCACGGCCGCGTGGTAATCTGGCGACCGGGATTCGATCGCGTCGCGCGGCTCTGCGCGTGCGCCCAATCGCTGCCGCGTGACGGCGAGCGGCAGGTCGAGAACCAGGGTAAGGTGCGGGGTCCACTCTCCCACGCAGAGGCGTTCAAGAATTTCGACGGTCTCGTGGTTCACGCCGCCAGCCGCCGCTTGATAGGCTCGCGTCGAATCCGAGAAGCGGTCGCAGATGACCCAGCCGCCCTTGCTCAAATGGGGACGAATGAGCTTGTCGAGATGGTCGCTCCGCGCCGCGTAGAACAACAGTGCCTCCGTCAAGGGCGCCCAATTCCCGACCTCAGCCGGAGGCGAAAGGATCGCCGACCTCAGAAGCTCGGCGCCAGGCGTGCCGCCCGGTTCCCGCGTCAGCAAAACATCAAGGCCCCAGGCGCAAAGTGAGGCCTTGAGTCCTGCTGCAAGAGTGGATTTTCCAACACCCTCGCCGCCTTCCAGCGTGATGAAACGGCCGGCTTGCAAGCTAGTCGCCTCTCAGCCCCGCCATCGCCCGCCCGAACAACCCAAGCTTTTTGACGGTGGCGCCGGCTGCGACCGGAACCCGGACATCCGATGCTCCCGGCGCCGTGATCACGAGCTCACCCACAACGTCGCCCTGCATTACAGGCGCCGACAGCGGACCGTTATAGACAACTACTGATTTGATCCCCTTGAGCGCGCTGATGTGCAGGCCGAGCGAGGATGCCCCGGCCGCGACCAAGGGCACGGTCTTTTCCTCTCCCAGCCAGACATCGGCGGTCGCGACCTGCGCATCCTTGGCGACCAGTTCGACGGTCTCGAAATCGGCGAACGCCGACCGCATGACCCGCAGCCCTTCCTTGCGCCGCTCGCCTTCACTCGACAGGCCGTTGAGCACCACGATCCGCCGCTGCCCGTCGCGCACCGCCGAACCGACCAGTCCAAACCCGGAGGCGGCAAGGTGCCCGGTCTTGATCCCGTCCGATCCCGGAAGCTCGCTCAGCAGCGGGTTTCGGTTGGGCTGGGTGATGCCGTTCCAGGTGAAGTTCGGCTCCCGGAACATCGGATAATGCTGCGGGAAGTCCTTGATCAGATGATAGCCTATGGTCGCGATATCGCGGGCGCTCATCCGCTGGCCAGGATCGTCGAGGCCCGTTGCGTTGACGAAGGTCGAGTTCTTCATCCCCATCTCCTGCGCCCGCGCCGTCATTTCACGGGCGAAGGCCTCCTCACTGCCGGCGATCCCCTCCGCCAGCACGATGCAAGCGTCATTGCCGGACTGGACGATCGCCCCGCGCAGGAGGTTCTCGACGCTGACCTTGGAATTCAGCTGCAGGAACATGGTCGAGCCGTCCGTGCCGGCCCCTCCGGTGCGCCAGGCATGCTCGCTGACCGTGAATTCGTCTTCCATCTTGATCCGACCGTCGCGCAGGCGCTCGAACACCACGTAATAGAGCATCAGCTTGGACATCGAGGCCGGGATCATCGGCTCGTCGCCGCGCTTGGAGTAAAGCTGTTGGCCGGTGTCGCCATCGAGGATGAAGGCGAAAGGCGCGTTCGTGTTGAGGGGATCGGCCGCGATCTCGCTAGCGACATCTGACCCGGGCGCGGGTGTTTCGGGGGTCTGCGCAAAGGCGAGCGAGGTCCCGAGAGCGGCAAAAGCGACTAGTCCGGCGATGTGGCGCATGGAGTGGAGTCTCCCAGACGAACGCGACCACAAAAGGGCGTTTCGGCCGGGAACGTCAACGATTATGAGCCGATCGGCTGCGAAGCGACGCCGCTAGAGCCTGATGCGATCGACTTGGGTCAGGTCGATCGCTGAATCAGTCTCTACACCAACGAAACGAGAGCGACTTTCTTCGATCGATCGGGATCGGCTCAATTCGGATCAATCGAGGGTTGCTCTACCGCCATCGGCTGATCAGTCGTCGATGCGGGCGACCACAATGGCTTTGGCTCCGGCCTGGACAAGGTTGGCCTGCACACGCTCCGCGTCTGCGCGCGAGGGCCACGGCCCCAGCATCACGCGATAGTATTCCGACCCGTTCACTTGCGCGGTGGTGACGAAGGCGGGGCCGGCGGCGCGCACCTTGGCCTGAAGCGTGTGTGCATTGCCAAGGTCGGCGAACGAGCCCGCCTGGAGATAGAAGCCGGCGGACCCGTTGTTCGCGCCGACATCGCCGGCATCCGTCATCGACGCCTCCAGGGCAATCGGCGCGAGCGGTTCTACCGCAAAGGCAGGCGCCAACGCAGCCAGTTGCGGCGCAAGATCGACAGGCGCCTGCGGAATGGCGTTGGCTTGCGCAGGCGCCGCGCCGACATACTGGACCCGGACGCGAGCCGTGCCCTTGCCGCGCATGTCCAGCACCTCGGCCGTCCGGCGCGACAGATCGATGATCCGGTCATCGACGAAAGGCCCCCGGTCGTTAAGGCGGACGACGACCGTCTTGCCGTTCTCGAGATTGGTGACACGAACCAGCGACGGGATGGGCAGCGTGGGATGCGCTGCCGTCAGCGCGTCCTGGTCGAAAACCTCGCCGCTGGCCGAGGGCTTGCCGTGGAAGGTCGGACCATACCAGGAGGCGATGCCCGTCTCGTCATAATCGGGTTCGTGGGTTGGGACGAACCATTTTCCCGCCACCTGGTAGGGAGGGCCGGCGACGGGTTTGCCCACAGGCGAGGCGTCCGGGAAGGCGGAGCGCGAGGCTAACGAGGGCGCGCCGTCCAGCGGGCCGGTCGTCGACACCGCCGGGCCAAAGCTGGCTCTGCGCGCGCCGGGGCGGAGATCGATCGCGCCGGACGGCGCCGACCCCGCTCGACCCTGGAATTGCTCGAAACTGAGGACAGGATCGCCTGTGGCGGCCATTGCCGGCCTGGCCGCTGTCAGCGCACCGCCGGAATAAATGATGGGGGCAGGGCCCCTGCCCTCGCCCTTGACCGGGTCTGCATGCGACGGGGCGATACACACGACCGTCCCGGCGACCGTCCCGGCAAGCGCGGCGACCCAAGCATCCATGCTTCTGCGTGCAACAAAGAGCGCGCGCGCCCTGCCGGCAACCAGCATCACCCATCTTCCCTTACTGAGATCGGACCGGGTTTTGCCCGGCCCGGGCCGCTCTTCTGGCGGCGCATCGAGACGATAGCCTAGCATGTTGTCGGGTCAGTAAAGCCGATCCCGGCGATTTGCGTCAATACTTGGCAATGCCGCCACATGGTTAGCACGGTAACCGCGATTTTGGACGTTTTGACCACATCGACGCCGCCATTCCGGGGCTCTGTGCGAGCTAACGCCTCGCTGCGACCTGCAGCGGGTCTCGCTCGGTAAACCATTTTCTTTCACCGCCGCTGCGCATAGGAATGCGCCGACGGAAGGGTGGCCGAGTGGTTTAAGGCAACGGTCTTGAAAACCGTCGTGGGGGAAACTCCACCGTGGGTTCGAATCCCACCCCTTCCGCCACACGTTTTTACCCAATGTCGAAGTCCTGTTCCCGCCGCGCGTTTCGACGCGCGCGGCGGTTGGCGCTTCAAAATGCTGTCTTGATTCCGAACTCGAACACGCGGCCCAGCGGCTCTCCCTGCGTGTAGTCGTAATTGTACTGGCCCCGGTAGAAGGGCGGGCCGTCATCGAAAAGGTTCTTCACGGTTAGCGTCAGGTCCGTGCGGTCAAATACGTTCAGGAGGTAGGTGAGATTGTGGTAGATCGTATCCTCCGGCCGGAAGGCCACGCCCGGCGTCGTCGCCTCGGTCGAAGACGCATAATTGGTCGTCCACCGGACATTGTGGTTCGCAAGCGACCAATTGATGAAGACGTTTCCGCGCAGTTCCGGATACGAAAAGAACTGGTTGATCAGGTCGTACTTGCCCACGCGGTCGATCGCCGGCGAGATCACGATCCCTTCGACGGTCTTCAGGTCGGCGCGCGCATATTCGATCAGATACGTGCCGTCGAGACCGATCGACAGGTCTCCGCCGCCAAGCCATCCCATAGCCGTCTGGTCCCAGGCGATCGAGAAGTCCACGCCGGACAGGTCAACGCCCGCGCCGTTGATGCGATTAATCTTCACGCCGAGGAAGTTGTTCGGATTGCAGACCCCGTTGGCGAAGGTGAATCGAGCCGCCAGGGCGGCGTTTGCGCACTGCCAGTTGGCGGGAGTGGCGTTCGGGAACATGGTTGCATAGACCGACCCGGCCGCCTCGATTGTGATCTCGTCCTTGAGGACGAAGTTGAAATAATCGAGCGAGCTCCTCAGTCCGCCGCCCACCACTGGGACATCGTCGAAATCGAACAGCACGCCGATATTGTAGGTATCGGCCGTTTCCGGCTGGAGGTTCGGATTCCCGAAGGTGTCGACGGTCCGGTAGAGCGAACCGCCGAGGGGATTGATGAACTGGTTGTTCGACCGCGAAAAATCCGAGGTGATGAAGCTGGCGATGGGCGCGCGGAATGTCGTTCCCGCCGATCCCCTGAACGACATCCATTCCGTCGGCATCCACTTGAACGCGACCTTGGGATTGGTGGTCGTTCCGATTTGTCCGCCGTAATCCTCGGCGCGAACGGCGAGCGTCACGTCGAGATTGTCCAGCAGCGGGAGCTGCAGTTCTGCGAACAGCGAGTCGACGGTTCGCTTGTTCTCCTGGGCGGCTACGGGCGGAAGGAAAATGAACGGGCCTGACGAGGTTCGACACGTCGGCAGGCCGTCTCCGAAGGGCGCGGAATCGACGCACGGCGTGATTGCCGGGTCTCCGACATCATTGGGATTGGCGGAAAACTCGTCGGTGCGCGTCTGGCCGCCCACCGCGTACTTCACCGGACCGGCCGGAAAGGACAGGCCCAGATCGCCGCTGAAGACGAGGTCCGCCACATACAGGGTTTGCTCGATCTCGGTGGAGGGGCTGCGCTCGATCCAGCGCACCAGGTCGGCGGAGTTTGCGAGGGCCGCGCCGCGGAAGAACGGGTTTGTCGTTCCATTTGAAAGGAATGTTTCAACACCGCTGGTGAACGGGTTGAACCAGTAGCAGCCCACCGCATTGTTGCCCGCGTTCGCCGCCGTCATTTCGGCGGTTGTGCACTGGTCGGAGGCGCCCTCGTTGCTGCCGAAGCCGCGCAGGGCGAGCTGCAGGCGGTTGACCGAGCGGTCCGTGCGGATCGTCTCCCCCGAATTCTTGCTGTAGGTGAGATTGAAATCCCAGTTGACGCCGTTGAAGACGGACAACTCGCCTTGGAGGCCGCCTGAAACTCGCACCGCTTCGGAATTGAAGTAGTGAAGGGTCGATCCGTCCGGCAGATTTCGCGGGTTCCCGCCCACCCCGCCAGGCCGCCACAGCGTCTGCGACGTCACCACACCATTGGCGATGGAGTTCGCGCAGATAGCCGCCGAATAGGGGCACGGAGACATCACGGCCTGAAGACCGGGATGGTTGCCGGGAATGTAGAACAGCGACTGCTCGTTGAGGCCCGACGCCGGTATCGGCGAAACGCCGCCACCGGCCGACCCTCCGCTCGCTTCGATGGGCGCCGGGAATTGCGTCGTCGACTGGTAGACGGACGCATCCTCGATGACCTCGCGCTTCGACCACAGCGCCTCGGCGTGCAGGGTCAGCGCATCCGAGAAGTCGTAGTTGAACTCGCCATACGCCTGGTAGTGTTCCTCCGGGTTCACGATGTTGTCGAAGGCGGTAAACTGGAACGAGCACGATGTCGCCGACGCCAGCACGCTGCCGGATTCGACGCACCCGCGATCGACGAAAGAGTTCCCCGCTGGCGCCGCCGCAAACGCCTCGAAGCCGCCGTCGCCGTCCGCGTCGGTCCGCGATGTCAGCGCGGTGTAGGTTCCGGGGTTGGACGCGGTCGTCCAGCCCCCATTGGGGTTGGCGGCGCGAGTCCGCAGGGACCAGTCGCGTTCCTTGACGTCCAGCTTGCTGCGGACCCGATAGCCGGCGGTCAGCAGGTAATCCCCCTTGTCGAACTTTCCGCCATAGGCCCCGTTGATGTAGTAGTCGCCGTCCGAGCCGTCGATTAGGGCGTATTCCGCATCAAACTCGATGCCGTCGAAATCGTTGCGCGTGATAAAGTTGACCACCCCGCCGATCGCATCGGAGCCGTAGGTCGCTGCGGCGCCGTCCTTGAGCACCTCGATGCGTCCGATGGCGGCGAGCGGAATATGATTGATGTCAGCCGATTCCCCGACCCCCTGGAACGCCGCTCCAGCCACCCTTTGGCCGTTCAGCAGCACAAGGGTTCGCGCCGCGCCGAGGCCCCGCAGGTTGAGGGTGGCGGTGCCCGCCGCAACGGCCACGAACCGGTTGGCTTCGCCCAACGCGCCGCCGGAGAACGCCGGAAGCGTCTTTACTAGCTGCACCAGCGTCGGCGATCCTTGGTTCTGGAGATCCTCGGTGGTGAAAACGTCCACCGGCAAGGCGGCGTCTTCCGCTGTCCCCGCGATGAAGGAACCCGTGATGACGACAACATCCCGCCTCGATGAAGCATCTGCGGGCGCGGCGTCCTGTTGCGGCGCCTGGGCCAGGGCCGTTGGCGCGAGAACGGCAAACAAGGCAGTCGATGACAGAATCAGGTGTCGCATGTCCGGTAACTCCTCCTCCCAGAGACTTCTCTATTTTTTTCGAGTTTCTATACGATTGTCTCAACAGTCAACGCTGCTGGCGCCGGCTGCTGGCGCCGGCTCGGCATTCCTGATGCCTCTCTGGCCGGGTCATGCTAGCTTGGTTCTGGCCAAGCTCGGGGTTCGACATGAAGACGACCGCAGTCACGGCGATCACCGCTCTTCTTGTGGGCGTGGCGCCGGCCTTTGCCGATCAACAGCAGTGGGCCGCCGCCTATGTCGACTGGACATTCGCAGAGAATGCGCCCGAGGCCTGGATGATCGATCAGGACGTGTGGATCCCGCAGCCAGGTCTTGCGCGGTTTTTCACGCTCAACTGGAACTTCACGGCCGGCGACAACGGCTACATGGGACTGCAAACCGACGCTAGCGGCGTCGGCAACGTTCGGTTCTCGCTGTGGAACGCCACGGACGCTCGCGGTACATCCTGTCGCCCGTTCGATGGCGAAGGTGTCGGAAGAACTTGCGAACTTCCCGTCACCATAGACAGGAACGCGATCTATCGGCTTCGAGTTTGGCGCACGGGCAGCGACGCATCCGGACAGTGGTGGGCGGGTTATCTGATCTCGCGTGACCCCAGCGGCAAGCCCGTGCAGACGATGATTGGCGAGATCAAGGTCGCCGGATCCAGAACGCTGATCGAACGCGGGTCCATTGGCAACTTCAGCGAGTACTGGGGACAGCAGGTTGCTGAATGCAACGATGTGCCCGCATCAGCAGCGGTCTATTTGCCGCCGGCTATCAACTATCGCGGCGCCGGCACGGAGGCGTACCAAGCCGTTGCGATAACGCCCTCCCCGCGAACGCCAGACGACAATATCTGTTCGACCGGAGGCGAAAGCCGGGGAGCGATCGCAAAGCACCTCCCGCTAATTCTCGCCGGCGGGCCGAGCATGCTCATCACGCTGGGCGGCGACATAGCTGACAACGATGCGCTTGCAGATCGTGTCATCAACGGCCAGAAGCCGCCGAAGCTGCCGGCCTCTTGAACGTTGCATCAACGTCGTTACTTGGAAATCGTGGCTTCCGTCCAGCGCATGCCATAGGGCTTGACCAGCCGATTCATCGGATAGGTCGACATGTCTTCCACATCCTGGCGCATGGCTTTTCCGATGCAGTCAAGGCCTTGTCCCTTGCTGGAGCCTTGCCACGACCAACCCAGCCCGGCCACCAGAAGGCCCCCGCCGCGGGAGACGAAACGTTCAATGGCGCCAATCTCTGAATCTGCGAGGTCGCCCCAGGCATTGCCAATGATCAGCAGACCCGCGCCGTCAAGCTTTTGATCGTCGATCTGGCCAGGGAGATCATTCACCGAATACCCCCATTTCGAAAGCCGGGCCGGCAGGGTCCAGTTGTCCGCCCGAGTGGGCAGCCATTCGCAGTGTCCGCTTGCGATCTGAATGAACCTGTTGCCATCGGGGCCCGCCAGCCACTGCACCGAGCGCCGGAGGAAGCCCTGGCTCCGCTCCGAACGCAGGCCGTTCAGGACCCCGTCATGCGCCAGCGCTAGTACGCGCCCGGATTTGTAACTTCTTGCCGCCGCGAACTGGCGTTCGCCTTGGCTCATCAGAGGTATCCAGGCGTTTGGGTCGGTCGTGATGATCTCACCTGGAATATCGTCCTTGGCCAATACCTCGTTGATGGCCGTCTCGCCGAGCATACCGAGATATTCGCGCTGTAGCTGCTGGCGGGCGGCGTCGGCCGCGCGAGATTGTGCCTGTGCTTCGGCGGCGTTCTGGCGAGCTTCGACAGCATTGCGTTCGGCCTGGACGCCGAGCCAAGCCGCTGTCGCCGCAAGTGCTGCAAACACGAGGCTGACGCTTGCAAGGGCCCCAATAAGCAGACGCTGCCGCCCCTCCGCCCGGCGACGATCGCGCTGCCAAAGATCATCGAAGTCGACCCCCAGCAGGCCAGCCGCCAGTCGTGCGCACGATTTCGCGCGGCCGTCCTTGCGCACATCGAGCCCCAGCGGTTCGATCGGCAGAGCGTCGGGATTGTCCGGATCGCCGGCCGCACGTAGAGCCGGTGGAAAGCACTCAGTCTCCGGATGACCCGAGTTCGGGAAGCCGTCGATAATCACAGCGAATACCTTCCGAGCGCGTCCGGTACGCCGGAAGTGCTGAATCTCTGCGTTCACCCATTTTGATTGCGCGGACCTTGGCGAGCAGATGACGATCAGGTTCTCTGCGTCCTCGATCACACGGCGCACGATGGCTGCGATGTCGGACGCCGCCGCCATGTCCTCTTCATCGCGAAAGAATCGCCCGAGGCGCCGCGGCAGGACATCGACCACGGCGTCAACGGGCACACGGTAGGTTTCCAGCCATGTATGAATCCGCTTGCCCCAGCCTTTGTCCTGCTGGGAGTAGCTGATGAAGGCCCGGTAGTGTTTGTCCGCCCCGACCAAGGTCGCCCTCACCCCGACATGCTGCCCCAACGCCGCCTTGAGGTTAGCCGTCGGGCCGCTGGGAGTCGATGTGGCCAACGACTGGCCGGAGTCTGAGATGAGACGATCGCCGCGTATTGCCCGGCGCTGCTCAAAGCATGAAACGCGAGCGTGCATGGGTACGCATGAAAATACGCATCTCTTCGATGCTGTTGCGCTCGAAGGCGCGCACCACCTCAAGTTTCGCGGGGAAGCCGTTGGCTGCCTGGAATCTCGCTTCCGTCACGATGATGCTGGCGCGATAGTGTTCGTAGCGTTCGACTTCGCGCTGAGGCTGCAGCCCTTCCTCCAGGGCCCGGCCGGCCAGCGCGGCAAGTGCCGTCCAGATCACGGCGACTTCCATCCATGCGCGAGACAGGTGCAGCGGCTCCACCGCAAACTGGGCGATATGCAGCCCCACGATGACGGCGACGCAGGTCCATCCGAAAATGGAAAAGGCGTACTCCGTCTGGTACGCTGAAACGCGCTTGCCCTGGCGTTTGCGCGCCAGAAGAGCCTCCGCATAGCCGAGTTGCCAGTCGAGGCGCAGAACACGCCAGGCCTCCATCGCAGACGCCGCGACGTCGTCTTCCTCCTCCCCTGTCACAGGAGCCTCAGGCACATCGCGATAGTCGTGAGGCTGCGAACGGGCGGCGATCCGGGTAATCTCGGCTTCGGGATCCGTAAGCAGGCCGCCCTTCAGCTTTGTGTAGGCCTCGTCGCGTCGCGCGAGATAGGCGGCCTTCTTCGCCTCATTGCTCCTGATACTGGCAAGCTCCGGCAGCCTCGCCGCGAGATACTGGAAATGAAAGAGGCGCATCGACTCCGTCGTGAGTCTGTTGCGTAACCAAATGCGGAGCGATGAAGATTTGCGCATGCCCAGAAATGCCAGGATCGCGCCGATGATCCCGAGAATGGCGGATAGATATCCCAGGACGGCTATCGCCTCGTGAGCGAGGTGCAATTCGTGCCAGACCGGCGCCGCAGACGCGATCAGAAGGGCGATCAGAACGAGCGATATCGCCAGATATCCCGTTCGACGGCTGGAACGCTTTGCTTCGTTCGCACGTGCATCGGCAGCGCGGAAGTCCTCAAGCAGGCGCGGAAACTCGAAGGCAAAGCGAATGGCGGGAGCGCGCGCCTCGGGGGCTTCGGCCTTGAGATCATGGTTCTCGAACGCCAACCCCGACGCTGTCTTGCCCATCCATGGCGCCTCCCCGCCCCGGACGCGTGCCACACCTTTTGGAATTGGCCAAGGCGTGTCAGTCGAGTAGGTTCACCGGGTTGCGATCGCATGCCGGCATTGGCGAAGAGAGAATAAGCGCGCCGGACATCTTCCTCTCCTACAACCGCGAGGATCAGGCGCGGGCGAAGGTCTTCGCCGAGGCGTTTTCAGCGCAGGGCTTCAACGTCTGGTGGGATGTGGGGCTGCGGACCGGCGAGGCCTATGACGAAGTGACGGAGACAGCGCTGCGAACGGCCAAAGCCGTAGTGGTCCTCTGGTCGAAGAAGTCGGTGGCCTCGCGCTGGGTCCGCGCGGAGGCGACGCTGGCGGATCGCAACAAGACTCTCGTGCCCTGCATGATCGAGGCCTGCGAGCGGCCGATCATGTTCGAGCTGACGTAGACGGCCGAGCTGGGGCACTGGCAGGGCGACGCCGCTGACAGGAGGTGGGTGACGTTTCTTGGCGATGTGCGGCGATTCGTGGGCAGCGCACGCATACCGCATACCGCGCCGACTTCAGCGTCGGCTCCGGTTGACGAGGCGGTGCGCTACGGCGCGCGCGGCGGCGCGCCATCGGTCGCGGTGCTGCCCTTCACCAACCGCTCGGGCCTGAAAGAGGACGACGTGTTCGCCCTCGGCATGGTCGAGGACGTCGTCGATGCACTCTCGCAGAGCGTAAATGTGCGGGTCCTTGCCAGCACGGCCACGGCGAGTTTTCGCAAGGAGGCGATCACCGATCTTGCAGCCGTCGGGCGCCAGCTGGGCGTGCGCTACCTGCTCGAAGGAAATGTACGGCGCTCAGGTCCGAATCTGAGAGTCAGCGCCCAGCTCGTTGAAGCCGCAAGTGGCGCGATTCTCTGGACGCAGAAGTTCGACCGCCCGCTGTCCGAACTCGCCGCACTTCAGGAAGACCTCGTTCTTGAGGTAGCCGCCCACCTCGACTCACAGGTGCACCGTCTCGAGATGGAACGTGCGTTGCGCAAGCCCGCGGACCTCACGGCGTGGGAGGCCCTGACGAGGGCAATCTCCTCCTTCCGCCAGCTCCGGCCGGAGGATGTGGCGTTCGGCATCGAGGAAGCGCAACGCGCCGTTGCGATCGATCCTGACTATGCCGCAGCGCAGGCCATGCTCGCCCTGCAATGGGCGCTCGACTACGTACTGTTCAAGCCGGATGATCCAGACGAGGTCAAGCGCATACGCTGGCATGCCGACCGGGCCGTCTCGCTGGAGCCCGACAATCCGGTTGTCTTGGGTTTTGTTGCGCAGGCGCTGAACATGATCGGTCAGCCCCAGGAGGCCCTGCTCCGCAACCAGCGCGCCATTCGGCTCAGCCCTAACTATGGCTATGCGCATTTCGTGTAGGCGCTGTCCTGCACCTTCCTGAATCGCCCGGATGAAGCGCTGGAGCATCTCGACATCCACGACAGGACCGCTCCGGGATCGAGCCTGCAATACATCGACGATTTCTTTCGCGGCTACGCCCACATGCGCGCTGGCGATCTGGGAGCCGCAATCGCCGCATTTGATCATTCAACGCTGCTCAATCCGGAACCGGGCGTTGGCTACGTCTTCAAGGCGGCGATACTTGGCATGCTGGGCCGCGCGCAGGAAGCGCACGCGCCGATGCTGCGCGGCAGGCACGCCGAACCAGACATTTCATTGCCGATATGGGAGGCGCGCTTTCGACGCCTCCATGCAAACTATGTGCGGCTCGACGAGATGCTGCTGCATCTGAGGAGTCTTTGGTTGGCGACGGAGCCCGGCGCATGACCACCGCGCTCGACATCTTCCTTTCCTACAATCGCGAGGATCAGGCGCGGGCCTGCGTCAGCCGGGTGAACCAGACAGTCTTGATTTGGACCATTATATGGTCCACATATGTGCCAGGAAAGACTGGAGCGTTTTGCCGTGCATGTCCCTGTTTCCGAAGCCAAAAGTCAATTGACCGAACTGGTGCGCCGCGCTGAGGCGGGGGAAGACATCGTGCTGACGCGGCACGGCCGGCCTGTGGTTCGCATCGCCGCGTTGCAGCCCGCATATTCGGTCGATGATCGCCGGCGCGCAATTGAAGCCTTCCGCAAGGAGGCCCGGCTTCTGCTGACGCCTGGACCCTCTGCGGCGCGCAGCCAGGATTTCCTTTACGATAACGACGGGATGCCGCGGTGATCTGCATCGACACGTCTGCGCTGATGGCGCTGGCGCTGAACGAACCGGAGGCAGACGCGATCGCAGCGGCATTGGGAGCCCACGCATCGCCATTGATCTCGGCCGTCACCTTGGCGGAAGCACTGGTGGTGGCGCGCAGGCGCGGTATCGGCGACCCCATGGCGACGCTGCTGGAGCGGCTTTCGGTTGACGTCCAGCCTGTAACGGGTGCGACCGCGGTTTCGGTCGCCGCCGCCTACGAGCAGTGGGGAAAGGGTGTGCATCCCGCTGGCCTCAATTTCGCTGACTGCTTTGCCTACGTCGTGGCGAAACAGAACGATTTGGGCTGCTGCCGGTTTCACGGACACCGAGTTTAGGTGTTTTAGTGGGATCGGAGGTGGACCATGGGACGAAGGACAACGGGACGACGGACGTTCAGCCGGGAGTTCAAGTTTGAGGCTGTGAAGCTGGTTCGGGATCGAGGGGTTACGGTTGCTCAGGCGAGCCGCGATCTCGACGTGCATGAGAACGTTCTGCGCAAGTGGGTGCGGGACTGGGAAGCAGATCCCAGGGACGCCTTTCCCGGCCAGGGTCAGATGAAGCCGGAACAACAGGAGATCGAGCGGCTGCGGCGCGAGGTCATCAAGCTCAAGGCCGAGCGGGACATTCTAAAAAAGGCCGCGGCCTACTTCGCGAAGGACCATGCGTGATGTTCGCATTTGTCGCGAAGCACCGGGG
>Ga0163154_10001054_pt1 | contig 42971 bp, 42 predicted proteins | sample OliLakLV19MP9P1_FD_148649 | JGI IMG/M metagenome (GOLD analysis project Ga0163154, IMG submission 148649) | Freshwater microbial mat bacterial communities from Lake Vanda, McMurdo Dry Valleys, Antarctica - Oligotrophic Lake LV.19.MP9.P1 | ecosystem: Environmental > Aquatic > Freshwater > Lake >... | reverse complement strand
CGTTCGTCGTCCTCGCCGGCGCCGCGGCGCTCGCGACGAGGATCAGCGCCAGCGCGGCCGCAATCGCGCCGGTCGGCCACGACGCGGGGTAGGGGTACATGACCGACAAGCCGAACGGCCACAGGAACTTGCCGAGGTAGCGCGCCACCGACAGCGCGGCGTTGGCGAGACGGAGATCGAGCGGGATGGTCTCGAAGGTCGCACCGCCGGTGTCCTGGGCGAGGTAGGTCGCGAGCGCCGCGGCGCCGGCGAGGACGACGAACGGGATCTTCTCGGTGATCAGCGCCCCGAGCCGCAGCCGCGCTAGGCGCCGCGCCTAGCGCGGCTGCGGCCAGAAGTCGAGTAGCAGCAGCACGAACGGCAAGGTGACCAGCATCGCCTTGCAGAGCAGGCCGAGCACGAACGCCACCAGTGCCAGGACGTAACCTGCGGCGCGCGGCAGACGGTCCGACGGCCGCCGATCGGCCGCGTAGCCGGCCCAGGCCGACAGGGCGAGCAAGAAGAAGAATGCGCTAAGCACGTCCTTGCGCTCGGACACCCAGGCCACCGACTCGGCGCGCAGCGGATGCCAGGCGAACAAAGCTGCGCAGCCGGCGCTGGTCCAGAAGGATCCCGTCAAGCGCCGCAGTGCCAGGAACGCGAGCACCGCGTTCAGTGCGTGCCACAGCACGTTCACGGCGTGGTGTCCGGCCGGCTCGAGGCCGAACAGGCGATGATCGACCATGTGCGACAGCCAGGTCAGCGGGTGCCAGTTCGCGGAGTGCACGTTGCCGAACGCCCACGTGACGGTCTCGCGGCTGATCCCGCGCTGGACGTAACCGTTCTCGACCACGTAGTCGGCGTCGTCGACGTTGACGAACTCGAACGAGGCCGCGCGGCCGAACAGCAGCAGGGTGCCGAGGAAGAGCACGGCGCATACGAGAGCTGCGTGGCGCGGCGAGCCGTACGCCGCGCCCGATGGTGCCGGATCGATCATGGCCGGTCAGGCGCGGCGGCGCCGCGGCGAGGCTTTGCTCTTGACGGCCGGGCCGGGCTCGTCACGCTCGGGATGCTGCGCCGACACGCCGCCACCAGCGACGCCAAGCGCGCGCGCGACCCCGTCGAGAGCTGCCGCGGACGGCGGTGCGCTCTGGTCCTCGAGCGCGGCCAGCTCCTCGTCGCTGATGCCGGCCCGACTGGCCAGCTCGTGGCGCGAGATCCGCTTGGCCGTGGCCCACCGGAGCAGCAACTTGAGGGTGAGGTCGGGCTCGATCGGGACCCACTCGAACCAGTCCCGCGACACCACCGCCGCCGACGGCTTGGGTGGGATCGTACCGCCGGCGAGACAGGACTCGAGCCAGCGATGCAGTGCCGCCGACGCGGCTGCGACGATGTCGTGCTCGGGCGCGACCGCGGCCTCGCAACCGGGACAGTCGGGGAACTCGGCGACGATGCGATCGCCGTCGAAGTCGATCAGGGCTGGATATCTCAAGTGCGCATCCTGGCGTTCGGACTGACTTCGCCAAGAGTGCCGCGCGTTCGTCAAGGGCGCTCTGGCCAGACCCGTCGTCAGAGCAGCCAGCGCAGCCTCTGCAGCCCGTCGTCGGACAGCGAGCCGCGCTGGCTCGTCCAGAGCCGGCCGCTGCCGCCGCAGTTGGTGCAGGCGCCGGTGCAGCACCGATCAGCCGCGACCCGCGACAGGGCGCAGCCCGGACACGGGGCGGCGTCGTAGCCGCTCTCGTGCGCGAACGCGATGAGGTCGCGCAGGAGCGGCTGCGTCATCGTGCCCTCGGTCCGTCAACCAGCGTTGACGGTGGCTGCACGAGTCGCGCCGCCCGGCGACGTCGATCGGCGGGCCGCCGGCGCGTCTGCAGGGGAGAGCGCCAGGAAAAGGGAGCGTTCCCGGGCAGGGGCTCTGCCGAACGCCGGGACATCTGGGTGGCAGTGGTCATCTCGGGAAGGAGCAATGCAAGGTTCATTCAACGCGACGATCGAGCGTGGTTGCTGGATGGCTAGACGAGAATCCTGGCGGTTGTGTTGCGTCACCTCCGAAGCGACCTGTCGAAGCTGGGACTGACGAGCGCGCGACGATGACGATGGTACGCTCCAGATCAGGCAGCGGCTGGGCCACAGCCGCTCGGGTTGTGGAGCGGTCGCCATGGCATAGGTGGAGATCACCTCGTGGCCACGCGCTTCGACCAGCTTCACGAGTTCGTAGCCGGTTGCGACGGTAGAGCACCGCGACGCTCTTGCCGGCGCGCAGCACGGCGTCGGCCACCAGGGCGCCGCTCACACCGGCGCCCCCGTCGTCGACATCAACTGCAAGGTTTGCAGCCAGCGGTGTGCTGGGCACGCGCATGTCCCCGCGCCGGAGCCGCGGCCGGCGCGGGCTCCGGCTCCTCCGGCGCGTGGCCCCAGCCGTTGCGCAGCGGCCCCGGATCGTGTGCAGCGTCGTCCCCGAACGAGCTCTCGTACTCCTGCATGACGGCGTCGAACGGACCGTCGCGATGCACGCGCCCCCGTTCGATCCAGATGGCGCGCTCGCAATAGGCACGCAGGAACCCTGCGTCGTGCGAGGTCATGACGATCGTTCGACCGGACTCGGCGAGGCGGCGGAAGAAGGCGGCGGCGGTGCGCGCGAAGCCGCGGTCGACGTTGCCCAGCACCTCGTCGAAGATCAGGAAGCGGCCGCTGGTCTCGGCGAACACGCTGAGCGCCAGACGCTGGATCTGGCCGACCGAGAGATCCTTGAGCGGCGCGTGCATCAGGTGCTCGATACCGGCGCGCGCGATGATCTCGTCCTGGCGCGGTCCAAGCGTGCGCCGGGTCATGCCGTGCACGGCGCCGAAGAGGTAGACGTTGTCGGCCACCGAGAGCTCGTTCGAGAAGCCGACGGTGGTGCTGAACAGTGGCCGCGGCGCGCTCGGCACCTCGAGAACGCCGACGGTCGGCGCGAGGATCCCCGACAGCAGGCGGAGCAGCGTCGTCTTGCCGCAGCCGTTGCGTCCGATGAGCGCGAGGCGCGTCCCGGTCTGCAGCTCGAAGCTCACGTCCTCGAGCACCCACAGCTCGCGCCGCAGCGGCTCGCCGCGCACGATCGAGCGAACCGCGCGCAGGGCCGTGCGCTGCGTGCGCGGCACCATGAAGCGCTTGCCGACGTGCTCGAGGCGGACGCAGGTCGTGCTCACGTCCGCTCCAGCGCCGCGCTCTCGGCGGTGAGGAACGCGGCGTAGCCAGCGATCAGGAAGGTCACGCCGATCACGACCGCGTGCGCGTACACGCCGGGATGGACCGGTGGTCCGATGAACAGGCCGCGCAGTGCGACCAGGAACGGCGTCAGCGGGTTCAGCCAGTAGATGACGAAGCGCGCCGGCGCGGACAGGCTCTCGAGGTCGTAGAACACCGGGGTCACGAACATCAGCAGGTGCGACACCAGCGACCAGATGTGCTCGATGTCGCGCGCGAAGCTGTGCACGACCGCGCCCAGCAGGCCGACTCCGGTGACGAGCCCGATGAAGGCCAGCAGGAGCGGCAGCGCGGCCACCATGGCCGACCACGAGAACGTGCCGTAGTGCACCGCCAGGAGCGCGCACAGCACGAGCTCGATCGACAGCTTGTAGGTGTGGAAGGCGACCTGCGAGAGGATCACGGTCTCGCGCGGCACCGTCGTGTTGAGCAGCAGCGCACGGTGGATGAACAGCACCGCGAGCAGGTGGCGGGTCGCGGTCGCGAAGTAGCTGACGAACGAGATCCCTAGCAGGAGGTAGAGCGGATAGGCCTTCAGCTCCTCGCCGAAGCGATCGCGGAAGACGAGGTAGAGCGCGGTCAGCATCGCGAAGGGCGCGAGCAGGCTCCACAGTGCGCCGGCGATCGAGTTGTGGTCGGCGACCTTGAACGCGGTGCGGACGAGCTCGACGAAGAGCGCGCGGTTGCTGGCGCCGAAGAACGCCCGGCCGCGCGTCGCGGCGCGGCGCAGCAGCCACGCCGCTTCCTCCGCCGGCGTGGCGAGGCGAGTGGACGGCATCTCTCGCTCAGCCCCGCGCCGGCGAGGGCTCGCGGGGCTCCGCGAAGGGGCTGATGTCACGCGGGGTTGGCGGCATGCAGACGCAGTGTCGCGTCCGGAGATCGCGATGTAAAGCCGCTCGCGTTGCCGCTCGGCGGCGCGCTTCGTAGACTCGCCTGGCTTGACGATCGCTCGCAACGCAGAAGCGCCACCGCTGCCGGCGGGTCTGAACCCGCCGGGGTCGGCGTGGTCGCCGCTCCGGCACGCGATGTTCCGCGCGCTGTGGATCGCGTCGCTGGCATCGAACGTCGGCACGTGGATGCAGGGCGTCGCGGCGGTCTGGCTCATGACGTCGCTGTCGGACTCGCCGATCATGGTGGCGCTGGTGCAGACGGCAGCGAGCCTGCCGCTGGTCCTCCTGGCGCTGCCGGCCGGTGCGCTCGCCGACATGGTGGACCGGCGCAAGCTCCTGCTCGCGAGCCAGACCTGGATGCTGCTCGCGTCGGCGGCGCTCGGCGTGCTCACCGTGCAGGGCCTCGAAGATCCCTGGCTGCTGCTCGGGCTGACCTTCGTGATGGGCATCGGGACGGCGCTGACGGCGCCGGCCTGGCTCGCGATCACGCTCGAGCTGGTGCCGCGCAGCGAGCTGCAGGCCGCGGTGGCGCTGAGCTCGGCGTCGCTCAACCTGGCGCGCGCGGTCGGCCCTGCGATCGGCGGCCTCATCGTCGCAGCCATGGGGGCCGGGCCGGCGTTCCTGCTCAACGCGGTGTCCTTCCTCGCCGTGCTCGGCGTGCTCTTCCTGTGGCAGCGCGAGCCGCCGGTGCGCACGCTGCCGCGCGAGCACGTCTTCGGTGCGATCCGGGCCGGGATGCGGTTCGTCCGCCACTCGCCGGCGCTCAAGCGCATCTTGCTGCGCGTCGGCCTGTTCGTGTTCTTCACGAGCTCGGTCTGGGCGCTGTTGCCCGTGCTGGCGCGCAATCGCATGGGCGCCGAGGCCGCGGGCTACGGCGTGCTGCTCGGCTGCATCGGCATCGGCGCGGTGATCGGCGCGTTCACGCTGCCGCGCCTGCGCGACGTGCTCGGTGTCGACCGCATCGTCGATCTGTCCGGCGGCGTGTTCGCGACGGTGCTCGTCCTGCTCGGGATCGTGCCGAGCTTCGCGCTCGCCTGCGCGCTGCTGGTCGCCTGCGGATTCGCCTGGATGGCGCCGCTGGCGAGCCTGAACGTCGAGACGCAGTCGGTGGCACCGGCCTGGGTGCGGGCGCGCGCGCTGGCTCTGCACCTGCTCGTGCTGCAGGGCGGGCTCGCGGGTGGCAGCGCGCTCTGGGGTTGGGTCGCCGACCGGCTCGGCAGTCCGGTGGCGCTGCAGATCGCCGGTACAGGGCTGGCGGTGGCCGTCGTCGTCAGCCTGCGCTTCCGCCTGCGTCCGACCGCGCACATCGATCTGAGCCCCGCCGTGCGCTGGCCGGCGAAGGAGATCATCGAGGCTGCGGACTACGACGACGGCCCGGTCCTGGTGTCGGTCGAGTACGCGATCGATCCGGCGCGCGAGGAGGAGTTCCTGCGCACCATGGAGATCGTGCGCCGCATGCGGCGCCGCAGCGGTGCGTGGCGCTGGGGCGTCTTTCGCGACACCGCGCGGCCGGAGATCTACCTCGAATCCTTCCTCGTCGAGTCGTGGCTCGACCACCTGCGCCAGCACGAGCGCATGACGGTCACCGACCGCGACCTGAGCTACCGCGCGCGCGCCTTCCACGTTGGCACGGAGCCGCCCATCGTGCGCCACCTGATCGCGCGATTGCCGATAGGCTGAAGAGTCCGGTCAGCGGAACGCGGGGATGACCTGCTCCGCGAACAGGTCGAGGCGCTCCGCGTCGTCGTCGATCAGCAGCGGCCCGAACCAGCTACGCTCGATCTCCTTCGGATCGCGCCCGACGCGTAGCGCGCGGCGAGCTTGAGCAGCACCTTCTCGCCGCCGCCGTGTAGTGCTGGCCGGCGAAGCTGGCGCGCTCCTCGCGCCACATGCGCGAGACGTTGCTTGACGGGTGGAAACGGGTAGCCGTACGCCTGGTACTCCTGCTCGAACCAGCCGGCGCAGAAGCGGATGCGCCGATCGCTGGTCATTGCGTGGTCCTAGTCCAGCGCCGGGAGCGCGGCAACGCGCGCTCGGACAGGCGCTCGATGGCGCCCGGAGCGATCAGCTACCTGCGATCGCGCTACGCATCGGACAGAGGCAGAGAGGCTCCTGCACCCCACACACCACGTTTCCGCGTCCCCTTACAGAGACCTCTCCGCCGCCCGTCTCGATCGCACCCGAGCTCCCCCGCAACCACAACCCAACGCCAACCCCCGCACATCCGCCCACATCATCTTCCCTGGGAGCCGAGCTGCTTCAGAGCAATCGAGGTGCCAACGAAAGCCCCCTGGCGGCGAAGGGATGCGGGCCGGAACCTGCCTCATCCTCGTCGCTGATGACAAGATTTTGGCGCTCGACGGTGGTATGGCCGCATCATGGCGGGCTCGCGGCGCGACTCGGGTCGGCAACGATTTCCCCTCGACCGCTTCCGCGCCCTGGTTTCCGAGGCGCTGGACTCGTTGCCCAGGGGCATCCTGCCCTACCTCGAGAACGTGGCCGTGGTGGTCGAGGACGAGCCCAACGACGAGGTCCTGCTCGATCTGGGCCTCGATCCGGAGATCGACACCCTGTACGGCCTCTACAGCGGGGTGCCGGTCGGGCTGCGCGGCGCGAGTCATAGTGCCTTGCCCGACCACATAGCCATCTATTATCTCCCGCTGACCGACGAGTACGCGGACGAGTACCACCTGCGGCGCGAGATCCGCCGCACCGTCGTGCACGAGATCGGGCACCACTTCGGCTTCTCCGACCAACGTCTGCGGGAGATGGGATACTGAGCTTTTCATTCGAGACCAGGGAGCGCGACCTCGCCGAGATGGCGCGCACCGAGGTCGAGGTGCTCGTGATCGGCGGTGGCATCACCGGCGCCGGCATCGCGCGCGATGGAGCGATGCGCGGACTGCGCACCGCACTCGTCGAGCGCGCTGATCTCGCCTCGGGCACCTCGAGCCGCTCGTCCAAGCTGATCCACGGCGGCCTGCGCTACCTCGAGCAGGGTGAGGTCGGGCTCGTCCTCGAGGCCGCGGCCGAGCGGCGGACGCTGCGCAAGATCGCGCCGCACCTCGCGATCGCCGAGCGCATGGCGCTGCCGGTGCACGGCCGGACGAGCGCCGGCGTGATGAAGCTGCGCGCCGGGCTGTGGGCGTACGAGAAGATGGCGCGCATCGCGGCAGAGGAGCGACACGAGATCTGGCGCCGCGACGAGGCCCTCGACCACGTGCCGGGGCTCGACGCGCAGAACCTGCAGGGTGCCGCCGTCTACACCGAGTACGTCACCGACGACGCGCGCTTGACGCTCGAGACCGTCAAGTCGGCGAAGCGCGCCGGCGCCCTGATCGCGACCTACGCTCCGGCGATCGCGATCAGCGAGGCCGCACCGAGCACCAGCACGAGCGGCGATGGATCAGCAGCGAGCGCACCACGCCTCCGCGTCAAGCTGAACGACGAGCTCGCGGGACGCAGCTACGAGGTGACGGCACGGGTCGTCGTGAACGCCGCCGGACCGTGGGTCGACGCGGTGCGCAGGCTTGGCGGCGACGTCGCGCCGCGCATGCACCTGACCAAGGGTATCCATCTGGTGGTGGCGCGCGAGCGCCTGCGGGTCGACGACATCGTCGTCATGCGCGCGGCCGACCGGCGCATGGTCTTCGTCGTGCCGTTCGGCGACATCGTCTGGATCGGCACCACCGACACCGACTTCTCGCGCGCGGTCGAGCGTCCGGAGATCACCCGCGCCGACGTCGACTACCTTCTCGAAGCGACCAACCGCACCTGGCCGGGAGCGCGCATCGTCGACGAGGACGTGCGCGGCGCGTGGGCCGGCGTGCGGCCGCTGCTGCATCAGGAGGGCAAGAAGCCGTCCGAGATCTCGCGCCGCGACGAGATCCTGGTCGAGCCGAATGGCTTGCTGTCGATCGCCGGCGGCAAGCTGACGACCTATCGTCGCATGGCGGAGCGCGTGATCGACGCGGTCGTGGAGCGGCTCGGGACCAGCGCGGCGCGGCCGTGCCGCACCGCCGAGGTGCCGCTGGTCGAAGGCGAGACGCCGGTGCCGATCGCGCGCACGGCGCTCGCCGACGCCGACATCGCCTACGCGGTCGACGAGGAGTGCGCGCTTTCGATCTGCGACGTCCTGGAGCGGCGCGCGCGCAGCAACCCACCGCGCCAGGCGACGTCGTCGGCGACGTCGAGCGAACGGGCGCAATCCTGGCCGGCCGCCTCGGCTGGGACGAGCGTCGCCTGGCGACCGAGATCGAGCACTACCGCGCGCGCGTCGCCGACGACGTCGCCTGGCGCGGTGCGACCCGGGGGAAACGTTGAACATCACGTTGAACATGACGAGCATCGTCGATGCGCTGAAGAAGGCGCTGCCCGCGGGCAGGGTGGTCACCGAGGCAGACGACATGCGCGCGCACGCGCACGACTACTGGGCCCTGGAAGCGATTCGCGATCGCGGCCCGGAGCGCGCGCCGTCACCGCCCTGCGTGGTCTATCCGGAATCGACCGCCGAGGTCGTGACCGTGCTGAAGCTTGCGCACGACACCAGGACGCCGCTGGTGCCGTATGGTCTCGGCTCCGGCGTGTGCGGCGCGGTGCGTCCCGGCGCCGAGGCGATCGTGCTCGACACGCGCCGCATGGCGGCGCTGCTGCGGGTCGACGGCGAGTCGCTCACCGCGACGGTGCAAGCGGGGCTGAACGGCGCCGAGTGCGAGCGTCTGCTGTCCGAGCGCGGCTTCACGCTCGGCCACTTCCCGCAGTCGATCGCGCTGTCGACCGTCGGCGGCTGGGTCTCGACGCGCGCCTCGGGGCAGCTCTCGACGCGCTACGGCAACATCGAGGACATGGTCCTGGCGCTCGAGGCGGTCCTCCCCGGCGGCAAGATCGTGCGGACGTTTCCGGCGCCGCGCGCGGCGACCGGTCCAGACCTGCGCCAGCTCTTCCTCGGTGCCGAGGGCACGCTCGGTGTGGTGACCGAGATCACGCTCAAGCTCGCACCGAAGCCGGACTGGACGCAGGGCTTCGCCGCGACCCTGAAGAGCTGGGACGACGGCATCGCGATCAGCCGTGAACTGCTGCAGGCGGGCTGGCGTCCGGCGGTGCTGCGGCTCTACGACGAGATCGAGGCGCAGCGGAACTTCGGCACCTGGGTGCAGCAGCCCGTACCGCTCCTGATCGTGACCGGCGAGGGCACCCGGACGATGACCGCGGCGCTCGAGATCGAGCTCGAGGCGGCGCGGACGGCGTGTCGCGCCCGCGGCGGCGAGATCATCGGCGACGAGCCGGTGCAGCACTGGCTCGGCCGGCGCAACCATGTGCCGTCGTGGGACCAGCTCCTCGCCGGCGGGCTGGTGGTCGACACCATCGAGGTTGCCGCGACCTGGGATCGCGTGAAGGTCCTGCACGGGTCGGTGACCGAGGCCATCCGGGCGGTCCCGGGGATCATCCAGGCGAGCGGGCACACCTCGCACGGCTACACCACCGGGGTGAACATCTACTTCACCTTCGTCGGCTCGGCGACGGCGGCCGAGGAGCAGGAGCGCATCTACCGTCAAGCATGGGCGGCAGCGATGGAGGCCAGCATCGCCGCGGGGGCCACCATCGCGCACCACCATGGCATCGGCCGGATCCGCCGCGACTACCTGCACCGCGAGATCGGTGACGTGGGGGTTGCCGTGCTGCGCGCCGTGAAGGCGGCGCTCGACCCGCACGGCATCATGAATCCCGGGGTGTTGCTGTAACGCATTCGTCACGCGCCCGGGGTCCACTCGCGGGCTTCGTGGTGCTACCATCGTCGCTGCGGGTGTGGTGAGGCTGGTGGGAGCATGGCGACGTACGCGATCGGTGACATCCAGGGCTGCTTCGGAATCTTCCGGCGGCTCCTCGACCGTATCGAGTTCGACCCGAGCCGCGACCGCGTCCTGCTGGTCGGCGACCTGGTGCCAGTCGACGAGCTCGCCACAATCGCGGGCCGCAGTCGGCCGAGGTGCTGCGCTGGGCGATGCGCAACGACCGCTCGGTGCGCGCGGTGCTCGGCAACCACGACCTCCACCTGATCGCACGCGCCCTCGGCGCGGTCGGGAAGAAGAAGCGCGATACCCTCGACGGCGTGCTCGAGGCCCGCGATTGTGGCGAGCTCGTCGACTGGCTGCGCACCCGGCCGCTGGTCTACCGCGAGAACGGCCACATGGTGGTTCATGCGGGCATCCTGCCGAGCTGGACCGCCGACGACGCGGAGCGCCTCGCCGGCGAGGCCGAGGAGGTGCTGCAGAGCAGCGATGCGGGCCGCCTGCTCGAGACGCTCGGCGCCCCGCCGCAGCGCTGGAGCGAGAAGCTGCGCGGCATGGAGCGTGTGCGGCTGATCCTGCAGGTGCTGACGCGCCTCCGGACCTGCACCAACGAGGGCGTGCCGTGCCTCGAGTTCAGCGGACCGCCCGCGGAGGCGCCGGCGGGTTGCAGCCCCTGGTTCCAGGCCCCCGGGCGCAAGGAGAAGGACGTCACCGTGGTGTTCGGGCACTGGGCCGCGCTCGGCCTGCACCTCGCGCCGCGCGCCATCGGCCTCGACACCGGCGCCGTCTGGGGCAACAAGCTCACCGCGATCCGCTTGAAGGACCGCACCGTGTTCCAGGAAGCGGCGCGGTAAGGGGTACCACGCGGCGGCGTCAGGCCGGCGGGGGCTGACGCTCCTCGGCGCACTCGGCGCAGGTGGCGATGTCGAGCTCCGGGGCGCCCGGGACCAGCTTCGCCACAGCGTGCTCGAGCGCGTGCGCGACCTTGTTCCGGGTCGCGGTGAAGACGTTCTCGTCCTGACCCGCGGGGTCGGCGATGTCGCCGCCGAGGCCGGCGAAGTCGCGCAGCGTCAGCACCGGCTTGGCCAGCTCGCCCATCTGGGCACGCACCATCTCGACCTGCTCCTGGGTCATCGTGATGACCAGGTCGGCCTGCTCGAGCAGGTGGCGGTGGCCACGCTTCAGGTCGCGCGCGACCGCTTCGGGCTCGAGGTGGATATCGACGTCACGCAGGACGAGGCGGGTGTCGAGCGACACCAGGCTGCCGTCGCGCGCGTAGGGCGCGATGCCGCCCGAGGTGACCAGCACCGCGTCCGGCGGCACGGCGTGGTCGGACAGCAGGCGGACGAGCAGGTGCTCCGCCATCACGCTGCGTGAGGTGTTGGCGTGGCAGACGAACAGAACGTGCTGGTAGGGATACATGGCAGAAGGGCGGGGCAGGACGTCGCCATCCTGCCCCGCTGATCGTGGACGGAGCTTACAGCCCTTCGCCCATCATCTCGGCCATGTTTTCCTTCTTGGTGATGCCCTTGGCGAGCTCGGCCTTGAGCAGCGGACCGAGCTTCTCGGGCTCCCAGGTCGCCTGCTGGCGGACCTTGCCCGCCGTGTGCCAGCCCTTGAGCAGGAACACCGTGCCGCCGCGCCGGACGCGGAACACCTCGCCGTGCACGTCCGCTGCGTCGTCGCTGGCGAGCCACGTGACCAGCGGGGCGACGTTCTGCGGACCCCACACGTCGAACTGGCCTTCCTTGACGTCACCGCCCATGAGACCGGCGGTGGACGGGGTCGCGTCGGTGGTGAGGCGCGTGCGTGCCAGAGGAGCGATCGCGTTCGCGGTCACGCCGTAGCGGCGCATCTCGGCGTCGACGATGATCGCCATCGCAGCGACCGCTGCCTTGCAGGCGCCGTAGTTGCTCTGGCCGACGTTGCCCAGCAGACCCGCGTCGGACGCCGTGTTGATGACGCGGCCGTTGAGCAGGTTGCCCTTCTTGTGCTCCTCGCGCCAGTACGCCGACAGGTGGTGCGACATGTTGAAGGTGCCCTTCAAGTGCACCGCGACCACCGCGTCCCAGGACTCCTCGTCCATGTTGAAGATCATCCGGTCGCGCAGGATGCCGGCGTTGTTGACCAGGATGTTGGCCTTGCCGAAGGTGTCGAGCGCGCACTGGAGGATACGCTTGGCCCCCTTGAAGTCGGTGACGCTCTCTCCGTTCGCGACCGCGTCGCCGCCCATCTTCTTGATCTCGGACACCACGTCCTGGGCCGGCGAGCCGGTCGGCGCGCCGCTGCCGTCGAAGTGCGCGCCGAGGTCGTTCACGACGATCTTCGCGCCGTGCTTCGCCATGAGGAGCGCTTCCTCGCGACCGATCCCCCGCCCCGCCCCCGTGATGATTGCGACTTTCCCTTCGAGCAACATGTGACGCAGACCTCCCTTGGAATGATTCTTCCGCTTACCGGCTTGCCGGGGATTACCGCGGGAGCCGGTCCGGCCCGGGGAGGGACGGCGGCGTACCCGCAACCCGGTAGGATTGCCGCACGGGACGGTCCGATGTCAACCGAGGGGCAACGGCGGGTCCTACTTGGGACATCGGCTCGGATAGGCCGGACAACGGCAGGGGGTGCGCTTCAAGGGGCGGGGCTTCGACCCAGCAGGGGCCGCGTTTCTACCGTCGTCTGAGTTCCATCTCCACCTCCGCATAAATCGTCCGTCGTGGTCCGAGCGCCACGAAGTGGACACGCCGCTTCGCGGCGTCGACGGAGTAGACGATGCGGAAGCCCCCGACGCGGTAGCTGAAGAGCCCGCCGAGCTCCTCTTGAAGGGCTTTGCCGAGGGTGGGTTCGGAGGCGATGGCCTGCAGCGACTCCCGCACGCTGCGTTTTCGAGCTGGCGGGAGGTGACGGATCAGCGTTCGCGTCTCCGCGTCCATGTCGAGCTGGAACGGCACGTCACGTTTCGCCGAACACCTCTTCGAACGTGTAGCGCCGCCCGCCGCGGCGAAGCCGCTGGACGCCTCGTTTGATCTCGCGAAGCAGCTCGGCGTCCGCCTTGATCGCGCGCGTCTCCTTCCAGGACTCGTAGAGCTCGGCAGGGATGAGCGCCGCTGCCGGGCGGCCATTCTTCGTGATCACGAACTCGTCTTCGCGCTCGATGACTCTCTCGACGATTTGGTTGAGCTTCATCTTCGCTTCGGACAGGGGAAGCGTCTTCTCCATCGTGGACTCCTTTTAAGGTAGACCCATATAGGAGTCTGACTATTCAGGCGAGCATCACGAGCGGTAGCTGTGCTCGCGCTACGCCGGGCTCGCGCCGGCCGGCTTTGCCTGGGCGTGGAACCAGCGCACGGTGGCGATCTCGTCCTCCATGACGTTCTCGAGCAGCGCGCGGCTCTCGAGGTCGTCCTCGATCTGGGCGATCACGGCGCGGATCGGCGCGATGGCGCGCTCGACATCGGGCAGGCGGCGGACGAAGTCGGCGATCTTGTCGGCGTCCGAGATCTCGCGCGAGGCGAGACGCGCGCGCGCGGCGGCCTGGAACTTCTCCGGTAGTGCTGCCCGGCACTGCCCGCCGAGCGCCGCGATGCGTGCGGCGAGCAGCCTGCCGTGCATGGCCTCGCGCTCGCGCACCACCTGGATCCCGCCGCGGACGCACGGGTCGGCGGCGACCGAGTACCAGAGCGCGAACACCTCGCCGCCGAAGGTCTCGCCGGCGCGGAACTCGTCGAGGAAGTGCAGCAGCATGTCGCGCTCGGTCGAGAACGTCCGCTCGCGGACGCAGTAGGTCTTGGCGGCCACAGCGGGCGTACTGTTGCGCGACGGGCCGTCGTGCTGGATCTCGTGCAGCTGCTCCTCGAAGACCTCGTCGGAGATCAAGCCGCGGCGGTAGGCCTTCAGCAGCTGGCGAAGCTCGAATCCACTCGTGACCTCGGGCATCGGTGACCTCGACATCGTCTGCTGCGCGCCGCCTGCGACCATCTCGAGCAGGCTGCTCACAACGCGGAGCGCGCAATCCATCTGGCTCTATTCTCGGCCCAAGTCGAGACCGGGCTTAACGCAGCGTTAATCGTGCGTTAATCGCTCCTATGATCTCTCCGGCCCCCCGACGACCAGCACCGGGCAGCTTACCCCCCTCATGACCGCCGTGGCGACACTGCCGAGGACGGTTCGAGCAACGCCGCCCGACCCCCGGCTGCCCACCACGATGAGCTCGGCGTCCAAACGCGTGGCCGCGGCGAAGACTTCGTAGCGGGGCTCGCCGCATGCAATCAATATCTCCGCGGAGCCACCGAGCTCGTTGAGCAACCCACGAATCCAGTTTCGAGCCGATTCCTCGACTTCGTGTTCCACGCGGTCGGCCTTGCTTGGCGGGGAAACGAGATGGAGGTGAGCGAGGATGGTCAGGCTGAGGACGTGGAGAACGGTGAGGTCGGCGCCGAAGCGCCGGGCCAGAAAGAGCCCCCAGCCGAGCGCTGTCGTCGCCGTTTCCGAGTCGTCTATCGGAACGAGGATCCTGCTCGGCTTCGAGCGAACCATCAGCTTGGCGACGAGAACCGGAACCGGCGAGACGCGAACCAGCCGCTCGGCGGTGCTCCCCAGGCTACGACATACCCCAGGCCGCTGACCGTGCTCGCCAATGGCGATGAGGTCCGCGCTCGCCGCACGCGCGGCCTCGACGAGCTCCTCAGGAGGCCGGCCGTGGCGCATCTCGGTTTCGACCCTGCGCGAAGCGCCCGACCGGGAGACGAGCGTGGCCGCCAGATCGCCCAGTCGCTTCTCGACGCTCTGGCGCATACCCTCGAACAGTCGCTCGCGGGGAGGATACCGACCGGCCAGGAACCGCGGCGGATGCTCGATATCCAGCACGTGGACGAGTCGGACATCGCCGTCCGGAGCGAAATAGCGCGTCGTCCACTGCGCGGCGGCGTCCGCGGCCTCGCTGAAGTCTACCCCGATGACGATCGTCTCCATCTTCATGGTTCGCTCCTCGCTGTCGAAGGGGTTGTTACTTAACGGCGTTGCATCCGTCCCGCGAACTTGTTTTTCGGCTCGCCGGTCGCTCCCGGACTGAGCAGGGGTTGCAGCAAGTTCGGGACCGGGGACGGCGCCGCGCACGGGCGAGAGGGCGAGGCCGCAACCGTCTCACGGATGGGAATGCCCACGGCGCGGGACCAGTCGATGCGTGGTGATTGCCCCGGCACGGCCCCTTTGCTCCGAGACCTCAGGCGCTGCCACGGCGCCAATATACGGGCGGCGAAGGGGGATGGCTCAACGGGGCCTACTCCGCGACGCTCGCTCCGGCCGCGGGACCGGCCGGGTACCAGCGCTCCAGGAACGGCGTGACCGCGACCAGAAAGGCGTCGTTGCGGTCGCCAGCCACCTGATGGCCGGCGCGCTCGACGGTAGCCGCCTCGGCATGCGGAATGGTCTCGAGCAGCTCGCGGACGCCGTCCTCGCTCAGCACGTCGCTCATGGCGCCGCGCACGACCAGGGTCGGGCAGCTGACCTTGCGGGCATCCGCGAGCAGCTCCTCGTGGGTCAGGCCCATGATGCGCGAGCGGTACTCGCCGTCGGGGCTGGTGACCGGCGTGCGGAAGTACTTGTCGTAGTGCCACTCGTAGCGGCCGTCGGGGCGCTGGCGCAGATTGCGCATCAGCGACTCGGCGCGGATCGAGTCGGGCGGGCGGTTCGGGTTGTACTCGCGCAGCGCCGCCACCACGTCGTCGAGCGAGCCAAAGCTCTCGTGGCGGGTCATGAAGTCGCGGATGCGGCGTACGCCGTCGGTCTCGAGGCGTGGTGCGACGTCGACCAGCATGAGGGCCGCGCACAGCTCCGGATGCCGCGCGGTCAAGTAGAGGCTGGCCAGCCCGCCCAGCGAGAACCCGAGCAGGGCGGCGCGCTGGTAGCCGAGCTGCGGCAGGACCTGGACGACGTCGGCGGTGAAGTCCATGAGGCCATAGGCCTGGTTCGGCGCCCAGTCGCTCTCGCCGTGACCGCGCAGGTCGAGCGCTGTGACGTCGTAGCCGAGCGCGCCGAGGTGCCCGCAGCTCTCCTCCCACGCGTGCCGGGTCTGGCCGCCGCCGTGCAGGACGACGATCGGCGCCCCGCCGCCGCGCCAGCGCGAGTAGCGCAGGGTCACCCCTTCGCCGCGCACCGACCCGGTGGTCTCGGAGACTCCACTCATGGCTGTGCCCGGCCGCCGGCCTCAGGCCGCCTTGCGCTCGAACCGGATCACGATCGCGCCGTCGACCGCGTCGGCCACGGCCTTGCCGCCTTCTGCCAGCTCGCCGAACAGGATCGCATCCGCGAGCGGCCGCTTGAGCTCCTTCTCGATCAGGCGCGCCATCGGTCGCGCGCCGAAGGCGCGGTCGAAGCCCTTCTCGGCGAGGTAGGCGAGCGCCGCCTCGCTGAGCTCGAGCGTGACGTTCTTCTCCGCTAGCTGGGCATGTAGCTCGGCGACGTTCTTCTCGACCACGCGCGCGATCGCGACCGGGTCGAGCGGGTTGAACAGCACCATCGCGTCGAGACGGTTGCGGAACTCGGGGCTGAAGGTGCGCTCGATCGCATTCTTCGCCGAGCCCGCGCTGGTGGTGCTGGTGGTGCCCGCGAAGCCGATCGAGGTCGCGGCGAGGTCGCGCGCGCCGGCGTTGGTCGTCAAGATCAGGACGACGTTGCGGAAGTCGGCCTTGCGGCCGGTGTTGTCGGTCAGGGTCGCGTGGTCCATCACCTGCAGCAGGACGTTGAACAGGTCCGGGTGCGCCTTCTCGATCTCGTCGAGCATCACCACCGCGTGCGGGTTCTTGCGCACGGCGTCGGTCAGCAGCCCGCCCTGGTCGAAGCCGACGTAACCAACGCCGGCGCGCCGATGAGACGCGAGACCGTGTGCTTCTCCATGTACTCGCTCATGTCGTAGCGCAGCAGCTCGACGCCCAGGATGCGCGCGAGCTGCTTGGCGAGCTCCGTCTTGCCGACGCCGGTGGGCCCGGCGAACAGGAACGAGCCGATCGGACGCTCGCCGTGGCCGAGGCCGGAGCGCTGCAGCTTGATCACCGAGGCGAGCTGCTCGATCGCTTGGTCCTGACCGTAGATGACCTTCTGCAGCTCGGGTCCGAGGCGCTCGAGCTGCTCGCGGGCCGATACCGAGACGGTCTTCTCGGGGATGCGCGCGATCCTGCTCACGACGCGCTCGACGTCGTGCACGTCGACCACGCGCTTGCGCCGCTCCTCGGGCAGGATGCTGTCGGCCGCACCGGCTTCGTCGATGACGTCGATCGCCTTGTCTGGCAGGTGGCGATCGTTGATGTGCTTGAAGGCGAGGTCGGCCGCCGCCCGCAGCGCGTCGTCGGTGTAGGTGACGCCGTGGTGCTCCGCGTAGCGCGGGGCGAGCCCGATCAGGATCTGCACCGTCTCCTCGAGGGTCGGCTCCTTGACGTCGATCTTCTGGAAGCGGCGCTCGAGCGCGCGGTCGCGCTCGAAGGACGATTTGTACTCGGGGTAGGTGGTGGCGCCGATGCAGCGCAGCTCGCCGTTGGCGAGTGCGGGCTTGAGCAGATTCGACGCGTCCATGGTGCCGCCGCTGGTCGCGCCGGCGCCGACCACGGTGTGGATCTCGTCGATGAACAGGATCGCGCCCGGCTTCTGCTTGAGCGCCTTGAGCACCGCCTTGATGCGCTCCTCGAACTGGCCGCGGAACTTGGTGCCGGCGATCAACGCACCCATGTCGAGCGCATAGATCGTCGACGCCTTGAGCGCGGTCGGAACGGTGCCCTCGTGCAGCCGCCGCGCCAGCCCCTCGACGATTGCCGTCTTGCCGACGCCGGGCTCGCCGACGAACACCGGGTTGTTCTTGCGCCGCCGGGCGAGCACGTGGATCGTCCGCTCGAGCTCCGCCTCGCGGCCGATCAGCGGATCGATCTTGCCCTCCGCCGCGCGCGCGCGCAGGTCGGAGCAGAAGGTGCCGAGCGGATCCCGGATCGGGCTCGGCTCGTCGTCGCTGGTCGAGAGCTCGTCGCGGTCGTCGCCCGCCTCGCCGTCACCCGACGGGCCCACGCCGCCGATCCCCTCGGCGTTGAGACCGTGCGAGACGTAGCGCAGCACGTCGAGGCGGGTGAGTCCCTGCTGCTCGAGCAGGAAGAGCGCGTGGCAGCTCGGCTCGCGGAAGAAGGCGACCAGCACGGCCGGCCCGTCGATCGAGTTGCGCTCGGCGCTCAGCGCGTGCACGGCGGCGCGCTGCAGCACGCGCTGGATGCCGGGCGTCTCCTCGGGCGGCTTGTGGACCCCGTTCGGCAAGGTCTCGAGGGCCTCGGCGAGGAACTGCTGCAGCTCGCGGCGCAGCACCTCGATCTCCGCCCCCAGCGCCTCGAGCATGCGCGCCACTTCGGGGTTGTCGAGCAGAGCGAGCAGCAGGTGCTCGAGCGTCAGGTACTCGTGCCGGCGCTTGCGCGCCTCCTCGATGGCTTGACGCAGCGAGGCCTGCAGATCGGTCGTGATGGAGGGTGCGCTCATTCGGGTTCCAACGTCGAGAGCAGAGGGAATTCGTTCTGCTCGGCCAGATCCAGCACCTTTTCGACCTTCGCCTGGGCGACGTCGAACGGGAACACGCCCGCGACGCCGACCCCGTTGTTGTGCACGTGGAGCATGATCTGCACGGATTCTACCTCACTGCGGTGAAAGACCACCTCGAGGATCCACACGACGAACTCTCGCGTCGTGTAGTCGTCGTTGTGGAGGAGAACCCGGTAGAGTTTCGGACGCTCGAGCTTCTTCTCGGTGCGCGTCCGTGTGACGACGGATGTATCGCCTTCGCGGTCGGGTGCGGCCATTGCTTAGCGAAAGGTTAGCCCGGCGGGCCGGCCACTGCCAGAGCGCCCAGAGCTCCCCGGCAGCAACGAAAAGCGGGGGTCGCGAGCACGTCGCGACCCCCGCTTTCGTCTCGTGCTGGACGCCCGCGTCCTACATGCCGCCGGTCGAGATGCCGCGGAAGAAGAGCTTCTGCGACCCCGGCTTCGAGCGCTTGAGCTCGAACGTGCGCTGACTCGCCAGCAGGTCGGTGCCGAACACGCCGGTGACGAGGATGTTGAAGTCGGTCGCCAGCGGCAGGGTGAGGCGGGTGTGGGTCAGGCTCATCTTCCAGAAGCCGTTGTTGCCCTTGTTCATGCGGACCAGAACCCTGCTGCCGTCGACGAGGTAGCCATTGAAGCGGAAGCGCGTGGTGCCCGAGCGGTGCGAGAAGGCCCCGGCCGGGATGTTGAACACGTCGAGGATCTGCGACCCGTTGGTCCAGGCGATGGTCAGGCCGTCGTTGTCGAAGTCCGTCGGCAGCAGGAACTCGGCGCGGAACTTCATCGTGTCGCGCTGATGGCCGTCACCCTTGCGGTAGTAGGTCGCGTTGTTGACGCCGAAGCCGCCCGGGACGCGTGTTGCGAGCGGAATCGTGGCCACCGCCTGGTTGCCGATCGCGTCGGCGATGGTGACCGTGTTCCAGAGAACCGTGCCGTCGGCGATCAAGGGATCCACCGTGAAGGTCGCCTGGACTTGCCCGACGGCGCTGATCCCCACGTCGCCGATCGTCCAGACGACGTCGCTGCCCACCAGCGCACCGCCGGACGTCGCGCTCACGAAGGTGAGGCCGACTGGCACGGTGTCGGTGATCGTCACCCCGGTCGCGTTCCCGCTGCCGCGGTTCTCGTAGTCGATCGTGTAGAACACCGTGCCACCGGCTGCGACCGGAGCCGGGACGGCTGTCTTGCTGATCACGAAGTAGGGCGTCGGCGCGATTACCACCCCCGATGGCGAGCCCAGCACGCTGATGTTGAGCGGAGGGCTGCCATCGAGCGGCACGATCGTGATCGAGCCGGCGGTGGTGTTGGCGACTACCGCCCGCGTCGAGTCATGCGTGATTGCGATGCCCGCCGGGTTGCTGCCCACCGTGGCCGTGGCGCGCACCGAATTGACGTCGGTGTTGATGATCGTCACCGTGCCGTCTGCATCGTTGCCGATGATGCCGGACAAGCCGTCTGGCGACACTGCCACCGACAGCGGACTGCCGCCGGTCGGCAAAGTCGCCAGCGGCTGGAAGTCGATCTCGCGGTAGACGCTGACCGTCTCGCTCACGTCGTTGGTGATGTAGATCTGGCCGAAGCCGACGAAGACACCCTCGGGCGTGTCGCCGGCCTCGAAGTCCTCGATGACCGTGTCGGTGACGGTGTTGATCTGCGACACCGTGCCATCGTCACGGTTGGTCACGTAGGCGAAGCCGCCACTAGGCGCGATTGCGACCGCGTACGGCGCGTGGCCGACGGTGATGGTTCCGGTCACCGTGTTGCTCGCCAGGTCGATGACCGCGACCGTGCACGGCGGCCAAGGCGTCGGCGTCGGCGCCGGGGACGCGGTCGGAATCGGCGAAGGCGTAGGAATCCCTGTCGGCGTCGGGAGAGGCGGGGGTGTCGGAGACGGCGTTGGGACGGGTGGGAGCGGGCAGTTGTTCGGCTGCGCGACGTACGCTTTGCTGCCATCGGGCATGATCGCAACAGAAGTCGGGTTGCCGGGTACCGGGATCGTCGCCACCACGGTCGAGGTGGCGAGGTCGATCCGGCTCACCGATTCGCCACCCTTGTTGGCGACCAGGGCGAAGCCGCCCGAGGTCGGGATGGCGATTCCCGTGGGGGACTGCCCCACCGGGATGTTGCCCAGACATCCCGGTGGGAAGAAGTCGCTCGTGCGGAACATGTGGACGACGTTGAGCGATTGGTTGGTGACGTACGCGACCGGTACCGGCTGCGCGTGGACGAGCGCGGGAAGCAGCAGGGCAATCGCTGTGGACGCGAGTCGGGCGAAGCTCTTTGTCGAGTTCAAGGCGAATACTCCTGTGATTCGCGCCACGCTCTCGGCCCCGCACGAGTACTGGTCGGAGGAGGAGGAAGGCGTCTACGGAGGGAGCTTGGGAAGCCCCTCGCCCGTAGAGCGTGTCGTCTATTTTCGGCAAGTTGCGCGAAAGCAAGGCCTGCGCCACAGACACATGACCGAAACCTGTGCAAGATCCGGGGACTAGCCGGATAGCCGTGACTGACGAACGCGCAAGATACCGCGGTCGCGCATGATTTCGCTTTGCGCCAGACGAAGAGCTGCCGCCGAACTAGGCAACCCCGCGCGGTTGGCACCACCCCGTCCACGCGAGCCCTGGGCGAGCGCCGAGCGCAGCGAGCGGAGGAAAGGGGGCAGTGCCCGCTTTCTTGAGATCACCAGGAGGCGAGGGGGCGGCGCCCCCTCGCTTGTATCAAGTACCGCGCTTGGCGCGGCTCACGACCACCACTTCCTGGCCGTTGACCTTCACCCGGCGGTGCTCGTTGTGCGACGCGAAGGGCTTGACCCGAGCCTCGACCGCGGCCGCGTGGACCCGGTTACGGCTCTCGCGCCACTCCTTGAGCTCCTTCTCGAGATTGCTTTGCATGGGACGACTCCTGCCACCACAACCACCCCCAACGAGATGCGACCATGGCGCCCCGGGGCGAGGCCACCGCGCCGCGACCTGGAAGCTTGGGTTTCTTCCAGGTTCTCCTACACAACCGCCGGAGAGGACCCTGTCCTCTCCCCTCACGCGGCCAATGGCCGGTGAAGCATCCTTCCCACTCTGAAACGCCGACGAGAGAACCTGCTCTCGCCAGCTTCGATCATGCACCTAGCCGGCGAATGTTTCCAGCGTTTTCGCACGGGCCGGGTTGCGCAGCTTGCGCAACGCCTTGGCTTCGATCTGCCGGATGCGCTCGCGCGTGACCGCAAAGCGCTGGCCGACCTCCTCGAGCGTGAAGTCCGAGCGCTCGCCGATGCCGAAGCGCATGCGCAGGATCTGCTCCTCGCGCGGCGTCAGGGTCGCGAGGACCTTCCGCGTCTGCTCCTCGAGGCTGATCGCCATGGCGGCGTCGGCAGGCGAGACGCTCTGCCGGTCCTCGACGAAATCGCCGAGTGCGCTCTCCTCGTCGTCGCCGATCGGCGTCTCGAGGGAGACCGGCTCCTTGACGATCTTGAGTACCTTGCGGACCTTGTCCGCCGGCATCTCCATCTGCGTCGCGATCTCCTCGGGCGAGGGCTCGCGGCCGAGCTGCTGCACCAGGTAGCGCGAGGTGCGCAGTACCTTGTTGATGGTCTCGATCATGTGCACCGGGATGCGGATGGTGCGCGCTTGATCCGCGATCGCACGCGACACCGACTGGCGGATCCACCAGGTGGCGTAGGTCGAGAACTTGTAGCCGCGCTGGTACTCGAACTTCTCGACCGCGCGCATCAAGCCGATGTTGCCCTCCTGGATGAGATCCAGGAAGCCCAGGCCGCGGTTGGTGTAGCGCTTGGCGATCGAGACGACGAGGCGGAGGTTGGCCTCGATCAGCGCGCGCTTGCCTTCCTGGGCCTTCCACTCGCCGCGCCGCAGACGCGAGATCGCCTCGCGCAGCGCGTCGGTCGACATCCCGACCTCGCGCTCGACCTGGCCAGCGTTCTGCCTTCCAGAGCGGAGGTTGGAGACCAGCTCGAGGACGTCGTCGGCGGGGATGTGCAGGGCGCGTCCGACGCTCACCGCCGTCGGGCGTTCGGCCGGCTTGACGCGGCGCAGGTGGCGCAGCAGGTCTTCCTCGTCCTTGCCGCTACGCCGCATCGCGTTGCGCATCAGGTCGCGCGGCCGATCGACCAGCGCCACCGCCTCCTTCAGCTTCTCGGCGATGTCGTTGATGTGCTTACGGTTGAGCGGCATCACGAACAGCGCGGCCTGGATCTTCTCGGCGAGTGCCTCGCGCTTCTTCTCGAGCTTCGCGTTCTCGGCGCCGGACTTGCGGCCCTTGCCGGCGTCCTCGAAGCGCGTGCGCTCGACCGCGAGCTTCTTCAGCCCGGGGAGGTGCTTCACGAACGCCTCGACCCGGATCTGGTCGCGCTCCTCCTGCTGCTGCTCCTCGGAGCCCTTGTCGCCCTCGTCCTCGTCGCCGAAGACCTCGCGCGGTGTCAGCTCCTCGTCCTTCAGCTTCTGGGCGAGGGTGATGATGTATTGCAGCGCGAGCGGAATCGAGAAGATCGAGCCCTTGATCTCGTTCTCGCCGGACTCGATCTGCTTCGCGATCGCGACCTCTTCCTCGCGTGAGAGGAGCGGCACGCCGCCCATCTCTTGCAGGTACATGCGAACCGGATCGGAGGTGTCGGACGCGCCTGGCGTGGCGGCCTCGGCTTCGGCGGGGGCGTCTTCCTCGGCCACCCAATCCGACGCGTCCTCCTTGTCGGGCGCGGTGAAATCGGCCGCATCACCCTCGCTGTGATCGACCACCTCGATGTCCATCTCGCCGAGCATGGACATGACGCCGTCGATCTCCTCGGGCGACGCGAGCTGCTTGGGCAGGCTCTCGCTGATCTCGTTCTGGGTGAGGTAGCCGCGCTCCTTGCCGAGATCGATCAGCTTCTTGAGCTTGGGGTCGGAGCGCCGGTCGATCGGCGTGGCGGCGGTCGTCGTCGCGCTCTCCGGTGCCGCTGGCTCGGCGGCGCGCTTGCCTGCCGCCGTGGCCGGACGTCGCGCGGCGCGGGCTTCACGCTCGCCTTCGCTGCGGGCGCGCGTCGGGGTCTTGCTCGCCTGCGCGGTCGTCTTCGCGGCTTGCTTTGCCGGAGGCTGCTTCGTCGACTTTCCCACCATTTTGCCCACTGTGTTGGCCGCCGTCCTGGCCGCCGTCCTGGCCGCCGATTGCTTGGTCGTCGCCGGAGCTATCGGCTGGACGGGGGTCTTGAGCGCATTACGCGGTGCGCCGCTCGCTGGATCCTGCCGACCCGGCCGTCGGCTTCGAGCGTTGTGGCGCCGACTCTGCACTGAGGATCAACTCTTCGGGGACCGATCGCCGTACGCACTTCCCACGATCCGCAGCACGTGGGTGGCATCGCGCTCTGGGGCACTGCGGTCTTCGGAGCCGGCTGCCGTGCCTGGATTCCCAGACACTCTCGCGACCGGATTGGAAAGGGCGAGGGACTGCACCGCGGACGTGGAAGGTAATAACCGGACCCCTGGGAGTCAAGGGAACTAATCTCTGCAAACAGTGTCGGTGTGGGCCTGGGGCGACTTGAGATCGCTCACCGCCCGCCCATCAGCGCGGCGAGGATCTGGACCGCCGGCAGCTTGAGGTCGGCCTTGAGGGGATCGTAGCTCGTGAAGTTGAGCAGGCGCAGGATGAAGCGCTCGCCGTCGTGGTCGAGCACGTTGACGCAGCCGAAGTCCTGCTCGACGTTGAGCAGACCCGAGGATTCATCCTTGCCCAGGACGACCGAGAGCAGCGCGTTGTTGATTCCGCCGTGCGCCACCGCGACCATGGTCTGCCAGCCCGGGTCGGCGAGCGCGCGCTCGAGGAAGAGCTGGCCGCGGCTGCGTAGCTGCCGGTAGGTCTCGCCGCCGACGTACGGCGTGTCCCAGTGCGTTTCGCGGCTGACGAAGAAGTGCTGCACCTCGCTGAAGATCTCGTGCCCGGTCTTGCCGTCGTACGAGCCCGCGGTGATCTCGCGCAGATCGTCGTCGACCTTGACCGGCAGCACGAGCGGCTCGGCGATGATCGACGCGGTGTCGAACGAGCGTGCGAGCGGGCTCGCCACGATGCGATCGACCTGGATCAGACGGAACAGCTCGGCGAGCCCGCGCAGCCGCTCGACGCCGCGCTCGGTGAGGTCGTAGGGCGCCGCTCCGCCCGCGCCGCTGATGCCCCGATAGAGGGTCTCGCCGTGGCGGACCAGGTAGATCCGCCGCACGCCACCGTGCTGCGGCGCCGCGGCGTCGACCATCTCAGCTTCCCTTGGCTGCGTCCGGCGAGGCCGTGATGCCCTGCTCGGCGAGCTTGGTCGCCGGCGCGACCACGACCTGCACCAGGGCTTCCGGCTGCAGGTACTTCTGCGCCGCCTTGCGGACGTCCTCGAGGGTCACGGCGCGGACGCGCTCGGCGTAGCGCTCGATGTAGTCGTCGCCGAGGCCGAAGTACTCGATCTGGCCGAGGAAGCCCGCGAGCTTGCCGGTCGAGTCGAGGCGCAGCGGGAAGCTGCCGGTGAGGTAGTCCTTGGCCGCGTCGAGCTCCGCAGTCGTCGCACCGTCGCGGTGCAGCTTGACGATCTCCTCGCGCACCAGCTTGATCGGATGAACTACGTGCTCGGCGGCGCTCTCGACCTTGGTCTGCAGCGCGACCTGAAACGGACCCGGCAGCTTGTTGCCCTCGAAGTGGCTCGACACCGAGTAGGCGAGGCCGCCCTTGGTGCGAATCGTCTGCATCAGGCGCGAGTTGAAGCCGCCGCCGCCGAGCACGTAGTTCATCAGCAGGATCGGGAAGTAGTCCGGGTTCGACCGCGCCACGCCGATCTGGCCGAGGACGATGTTCGCCTGCGTGACCGGCCGGTCGACGACCACCGATCGCGCCGCCGGCGGCTGCGCGGCCCTGGCGACGTAGCCGGCACCGCCGGCCTGCCAGCCGCCGAGCAGCTTCTGCGCCATCGCCTTCATCTCGGAGGTCGGGACGTCGCCGACGATCGCGCAGATGGTGCGCCCCGGCTGGATCTCCTGCCGGTGGTAGGCGAGCACATCGTCGCGCGTCAGGCCGGTGACGGAGCTCGGCGTACCGTCGACCGAATGGCCGTACGCTGCGTCACCGAACACCGCGGTGCGAAACGCGCGCTGCGCGACCACGCCGGGCTGGTCCTCGTCCGCCTCGAGCTCGCCGAGCGTTTCCTTCTTGCGGCGCTCGACCTCCTCGGGCGGAAACGTCGGCTCGCGCAGGCTGCGCGCGACCAGGTCGACGCCGGTCTCGAAATCGCGCGACAGCACGGCGGCGCTCACCAGCACCCAGTCGCTCGAGGTGCCGGTGTCGAACGAGCCGCCGAGGGTGTCGATGAGCCGGGAGATGTCCTCCGAGGTCCGTCCCTTGGTACCCTCGGAGAGCAGCGAGCCCGTCAGGCTCGCCAGGCCCGCCTTGCCCGGCGGATCGACCCGGGCGCCGCCGTCGATGATGCAGTTGACGGTCACGATCGGCACCGAGCGCTGCGTCGACATGACGAGCCGGATGCCGTTGTCGAGCGTGGTGCGCTCGACGATCGGCCCGGCGGCGGTCGCGACCGATGCCAGTGCGAGCGCGGTCAGCACGAGGCCGACGAGTGTCGCCCGCGCGCCACCCGCGCCAGGACCGCGAGAACGAAACGTCGAGTCGCTGTGCATCATGACATCGGCCCCGCCGGCATCTGCTCGAGCGGTGCCGCGTCGTCGGTCGGCAGCGGGACCAGGACGCCCACCGTGCGGTTGATCGGCGTCAAGTATTTTCGTGCGACCTCCTGCACCTGCTGCGGCGTGACCTTCTCCATCGCGGGCAGGAACTCGTCGATCTGGCGCCAGCCACCAGCGATCTCGTAGGTACCGAGCAGCAGCCCGCGGTAGAACATCGAGTCCTGCGCGAACACGAAGGCGGCCTCGACCTGGGAGCGCGCGCGCTTCAGCTCGTCGTCGGACGGCGGCGCCTTCTGCAGCGCCTCGATCTCCGCCAGCAGCGCCTTCTCGAGCTGGTCTGCGCTGACCCCGGGCTGTGGCTGGCCCGACAGCGTGAAGGTCTTGTCGTCGATCGCGGTGCGCGCGTAGCTCGCGCCGGCGTCGAGCGCGAGCCGCTGCTCGCGCACCAGACGCTGGTAGAGGCGCGAGCTCTTGCCGTTCGACAGCACGCTCTCGAGCATCTCCAGCGCCGGTGCGTCGGCATGATGCAGATTCGGCGCCTGGTACTGCAGCGAGACGAACGGCAGGCGTGCTGGCCGTTCGACCGCGACCCGGCGCTCGCCGCGCGGCGGCTGCTCCCTGGCGCGCACGACCGGTGGATCGCCGCCGCGCGCATGGCCGCCGAACTGCGCCGCGACGAGATCGCCGAACTGCTGCGCGTCGAAGTCGCCGACCGCGACCAGGAAGGCGTTGTTCGGCTGGTAGTAGAGGTCGTAGTGGTGCTTCAGGTCGGCGAGCTTCCAGCCCTCGATGTCGGTCGCCCAGCCGATCACCGGCTGGCGGTAGGGGTGCTCGAGGAAGGTCGCCGCGTTGAGCGACTCGAACATGAAGCCGATCGGGTTGTTGTCGGTGCGCATGCGGCGCTCTTCCATCACCACCTTGCGCTCGGGCTCGAAGAGCTGCTCGCTCAGCACCAGATTGCGCATGCGGTCGGCTTCGAGCCCCACCTCGACCTCGATCCGGTCCGAGGCGAGCGTCGCGAAGTAGGTCGTCGCGTCGTCGCTGGTGAAGGCGTTCTCGTTGCCGCCGTTGCGCGCGATCACGCGCGAGTACTCCTCGGGACCGTTCTTCACGGTGCCCTTGAACATCATGTGCTCGAGCATGTGCGAGAGCCCGGTCGTGCCCGGCAGCTCGTTGCGCGAGCCGACGCGGTACCAGACCTGCACCACGGCCACGGGGGCCTTGTGGTCCTCGAGCAGCAGCATCTTGAAGCCGTTGTCGAGCGTGCGCTCGACGACCTGCTCGGAGTAGGTCTGCGCGGCGTGTGTCGGCGACGCGAGCAGGACCACGGCGAGTGCGAGGGAGCGGAGGAGCGTTCGGCGCATTCGCGCCAGCTTGCCGGTCCGGGGTTGGAGTCGCAACTGCGAGCGCGGCACGGGCCCCTTGGGTAGCGGCAAAACGCTATGTCGACGTCGTCGACACCACCGATGTCGCTTTCTGACGGATGGGCCTAGCGAGGGCTGTTCCGGCCGCGATCCGACGCGCGATCTTGCTCCTCGAGGACCGATAGGTACGTGTGCGCGACCTCCGGGCTGTGACGATGTCGACGAAAGTCAACACACGTCGCGCAGGAACGGCAAGCGGCGTTCGTCAGTCGGCGAAAATCGCGTCGGCGGTCAGCTCGAGCTGCGGCAGCACACGCGACGGAATCCGGCCCGCGAGGACGCGCTCACCGGTCGGGTAACGACCCTCTTCGAGGTGGAAGACCGTCACCACGCGACGTTCGGGGTCGACGATCCAGTACTCGTCGACGCCGCATTGCTGGTAGATCTCCTTCTTCTCGGTGCGGTCGCGGCGCGCGGTGGAGCGCGACAGGATCTCGACTGCGAGGTTCGGCACGATCCCGACGAAGCGGCCGCGCTGCGGCGCCGGTCCGGCAGCGAAGCGCGCCCGCGACATGAAGGAGACGTCGGGTTCCAGGGTGTCGCCGGAGGGCAGGTCGTAGCCGGCGCTCGAGCCCTGCACGACGCCGAGGCCGTCGCGCTCGACGACCTGCAGAATCCGACCTCCGATGCGCATTCCGCTGCGCCTGTCCAGCGACCCGTGCGGCCATCCTGCAGGCGGCGTCATGACGATGCGCCCGCGGATGAGCTCGTAGTGGTTGATGTCGGACGCGGGCCGCCGCTGCAGCCACGCGAAGAACTCCCGCTGCGAGAAGCGCTCGTCCGACCGGAATGCGGTATCGACGACCATCGGGTGCGACATGATAGCCCTTCCATGATTCGCACGGAAGGTAGCGACAGTCCCCTGGGGCGCCCATGGCAGGGAAGACAAGATCACGCGGTCGGTGACGCGCTCGCCGGATCGACGCCGGGCGCCGCGCTCAGGGCACGGGGGGCGTTGTCGCCGGGACGGCGAGCAGGCGCCGTCGCGCCGGCCGGCGCGCGACGAACGCGCGCTCCATCTCGGCGACGATCTCGCGCGCCGCGGCCGCCGGATCCTGCGCTTGCCAGATCGGACGGGCGACCACGATGTAGTCCGCGCCGGCGCGGATCGCCTCGCCCGGCGTCATGACGCGCTTCTGGTCGTCCCAGCCGGCGTCCTTCGGCCGCACGCCGGGCGTCACGATCAGGAAGTCCGCGCCGCACTCGCGGCGGATGCGCGTGATCTCGTGCGGGGATGCGACCACACCGTCCATCTTGGCGTCGCGTGCGAGCCTCGCGAGGCGCACCACCTGCGACTCGACGCCCGCCTGCACGCCGACCTTCTTCAGGTCGTCGCGCGACAGGCTGGTCAGCACGGTGACGGCGAGGATCTTCGGCCGCGCGAGGCCTTCCTTGCGGCACGCGGTGTTCACCTCGTCGACGGTCGCGCGCATCATCTCGAACGAGCCCGAGGCGTGCACGTTGAACATCCAGACGCCGAGCCGCATCGCCTCGACACCGGCGCGGGCGACCGTGCGCGGGATGTCGTGGAACTTCAAGTCGAGGAAGACGCGCTCGCCGCGCTCCTGGATCATGCGCACCACGGCGGGCCCGGCGCGCAGGAAGAGCTGCTTGCCGACCTTGAACGCGCCCACTTCGCCGCGCAGCGCCTCGACCAGCCGCTCGGCCGCGGCGCGCGGCGGGCGTCTCACGCGCCGCGGCCCGCCTCGCGCACCAGGCGCGTGATGTGGGCCGCCGCGTCACCGACCGCCAGCTCGTGATTGACCTTCTCGCGCCGCTCGCGCAGCTCGACGCTGCCCTTGGCGAGGCCCTTCTGGCCGACCGTCACGCGCAGCGTGATGCCGATCAGGTCGGCGTCCTTGAACTTGACGCCGGGCCGCTCGTCACGGTCGTCGACCAGAGCTTCGACGCCGTTCGCACGCAGGTCGCCGTAGAGCTTCTCCGCGGCCTCGCGGACGGGCGCGTCGGTCACCGACGTCGGAACGATCTCGACCGGGAACGGCGACAGCGCGAGCGGCCAGATGATGCCGTCGGCGTCGTGGTTCTGCTCGACCGCTGCCGCCATGGTGCGCGACACACCGATGCCGTAGGTGCCCATCTCGATCGGATGTGCCTGGCCGCCCGCGTCGAGGAAGGTCGCGCCGAGCGGCGCGCTGTACTTGGTGCCGAGGTAGAAGACTTGCCCGACCTCGATGCCGCGATGCTCCTCGAAGACGCCCTTGCCGCAGCGCGGGCAGGGATCGCCGGCGACCGCCTGGCGGAGGTCGGCGAAGGTCGTGCCGGTGCCGAAGTCGCGGCCGTGCTCGACGCCGACCAGGTGCTCGTCGTCCTTGTTGGCGCCGGTGACCGCGCCGCGGATGCCGTGCAGCGCGTGGTCGGCGACGATGCTCGCGTCGAGCCCGACCGGACCGGCAAAGCCGACCGACGCGCCGGTGATTCGGCGCACGGTGTCGGCGTCGGCGAGCGCGACCCATTGCGCGCCGAGCGCGATCTTGAGCTTGGCTTCGGAGATCTGGTGGTCGCCGCGTACCAGTGCGACCAGGGCCTTACCGTCGTCGTTCACGAAGACGAGCGTCTTGATGAAGCGCTCGGCGGGAACACCGAGGAACACGGACACCTCGTCGATCGTGCGCTGTGCCGGCGTCGCGACGCTGCGCAGCTTCTCGCCCGGCACGTTCGACGACGCCTCGATCGGCCCGAGCTCGGCCTTCTCGATGTTGGCCGCGTAGCTGCAAGCGGTGCAGGCCACGATCGCGTCCTCGCCCGATTCCGCGAGCACCTGGAACTCGTGGCTCATGCTGCCGCCGATCGCGCCGGTGTCGGCCTCGACGGCGCGGAAGCGCAGCCCGCAGCGCTCGAAGATGCGCTCGTAGGTCGCATACATGTGCCGGTACTCGCGCTCGCAGTCGGCGCGGTCGGCGTGGAACGAGTAGCCGTCCTTCATGAGGAACTCGCGCCCGCGCATCAGGCCGAACCGCGGCCGGATCTCGTCGCGGAACTTGGTCTGGATCTGGTAGAGATTCTTCGGCAGGTCGCGATACGAGCGCACCGTCTTGCGGACGATGTCAGTGACGACTTCCTCGTGCGTCGGACCGAAGCAGAAGTCGCGCTCGTTGCGGTCCTTGATGCGCAGCAGCTCCTTGCCGTAGCGGTCCCAGCGCCCGCTCTCCTGCCAGAGCTCGGCCGGGCAGACGGCCGGCATCAAGATCTCCTGGCAGCCCGCCGCGTCGAGCTCGGCGCGGACGATCTTCTCGACGTTGCGCAGCACGCGTAGACCCAGCGGCAGGTAGTCGTAGATGCCGCGCGCCACCTGACGGATCATGGCGGCGCGGACGAGCAGCTTGTGGCTGACGACCTCGGCGTCAGCCGGATCGTCCTTCAGGGTGGGCACGAGGAGCTGGGTGAAGCGCACTGCGGTCGTCTACCTTGCACCGACCGGGCTTGCCAGCGAGCCGCGGCACCGCGCACGTGCGCCCGGCGCTTGTTGCGGCGCGCGCGCGGACCGTGGTAGCCGCCCGACGCGACAATGCGCCCGATGCATTCCATCTGCGCCTGGCTCCTCGCCGTGGCGATCGTGCTGGCCGGTCCGCTGGCGAGCCTCGGCGAGTGCCTGCGCTGCCCGCCGGATTGCCCGATGCACGCGCCGCGCATGGAGCGTGAGCTCGGCGACGGCACCGGCGCTGGCGGGCACGATCACCATGCCCACGGGGGTGGTGCGGCCGCAGCGCAGCCCGACGCCACGGCGGCCCAGGGGGCTGTGCACGGCGACCATCATGCGGCGCATGCAGCGCCGGCGCAGGAGGACGGCACGCGTGCTGGCAGCACCGCGGCCGGCAGGAAGAAGTGCCACGACGCGGGCGCGCCCGAGCCCGCGCCGAAGCCCGCCGAGGGCCCCTGCATCAGCGGCGCCTGCGGTCACATGGACGTGAGCATCGCGCGCGCCCTGCCCGAGGGCGTCCTGGTGCGCCCCGGTGCGCGCGCCCCCGAGCTGCTGGGCGCAGCAACGCCGCCGCTGACCACGGCGCAGCCCGCTCTGGTCGCGCTCGAGCCGCCGACCGAGCCACCACGAACGCTCCTCGCCTGATCGTTGCGAAGAGACCGGGTCGCCGAGCGACCTGACGATCCTCATTCAACGAACGGCGTGTCGTGTGCGGAGAATCCTCCGCGCGCGGCGCCGCGAGCAGCGCAGGCCCAGGAGGAGCCCGTCAAGCTCGACCCGACCATCGTCGAGGCGCACCGGCTGCCGAACGAACGTCTGGAGACCGATGCCCAGGCAAGGAAGGAGATCGACCGCATCCCGGGCGGCGTCGAGATCGTCGGCGAGAAGGACATCCGCGAGACCAAGACGTCCAATCTGCGTGACGCGCTCGAGTTCGTCCCGGGCGTGCTGGTGCGCCCGCGCTTCGGCGCCGAGGAGTCGCAGCTCTCGATCCGCGGCTCGGGCATCCGCAACAACTTCCACGTACGCGGCGTGAATCTCTTGATGAACAGCTTCCCGTACGGCAACGCCGACGGCTTCTCCGACTTCGAGTCGCTCGAGCTGCTGTCCGTCAAGCGCATCGAGGTCTACAAGGGCGCCAACGCGCTGCGCTTCGGCGCCAACACGCTCGGCGGCGCGATCAACTTCATCACCTTCACCGGCCGCGACGCGCCTATCATCACCTTCACCGGCCGCGACGCGCCTGCGTTCAGCATCCGCAGCGAGTTCGGCTCGTTCGACTACTTCAAGAACTCGATCAGCGGCGCCTTCGTGAGCGAGCCGTTCGACGGCTACATCGGCCTGACCGACACGGAGCTCAAAGGCTATCGCGCGCACAGCGAGCAGGTGCGCCGGCGCGTCTACTCGAACGTTGGCTACGCCTTCGAGGACGGCTCGTCGCTGCGGCTCGACTTCATCTACGCGAACGTCAAGGAGACCTTGCCGGGCTCGCTCACGCGCGAGCAATTCGAGCAGAACCCGACCCAGGCGAACGCCGAGTTCGTGGCCCAGGGTGCGGAGCGCAACTACAACTACTTCTACCCGGCGGTCACCTACCGGAAGCCGGTCGGCGAGGCGCAGCTTGTCGAGTGGCTGACGCAGTTCAACTACCAGGACCTCGACCACCCGCTGCCGTTCGCGGTGATCGACGACCGCACCTACAACTACGGGTCCGAGGTGCGCTACCTGAACGACGTGGAGTTCATGGGTCAGGCGAACCGCCTCACGATCGGTCTCCAGTACTATGGTACCTCGCAGGCGGATCGGCAGTACGCGAACGACGGCGGCGCGCGCGGCGAGACCACCAAGGACGACCGCAACTCGGCGACCAGCATCGGCCCAGCATCGGCCTCTACGGCGAGGAGCAGTTCCTGCTCACCGACGGCTTGACCCTGCTCCTCGGCGGGCGCCTGCAGTGGGCGCAGCGCGCCGTGCGCTCGGTGCTCGACGAGCCCAGCGGCATCACCGGGACCGTCAACTTCGTCGACCTGATGCCGCGCTACGGACTGCTCTGGCAGGCGGGGCCGACGATCCAGGTCTACGCGAACGCGAGCAACGCGGTCGAGCCGCCGTTGCTGCTCGAGCTCACCGCGCCGGGCAACATCGACGGCAACCTCGACGACCTGAAGGCGCAGGACGGCTGGCAGTTCGAGATCGGCACGCGCGGCTCGACCTGGGAGGAGCGCCTTCTCTGGGATCTGTCGGTGTACGACATCGAGCTCTGGAACGAGATCCAGAACGTCAACGTGCAGCCGTTCCCCGGCGCGCCGTTCACCATCCCGCGCTACCAGAACATCCCGCGCTCAAGGCACGCCGGCGTCGAGCTCGGCACCAATCTGACCCTGATCGAGAACGTGGCTCCGGCGCTCGGGCTGGCGGGGATCGCAGGCCGCATCCGCTTCGTGAACAACTTCACCTACGGCTCGTTCCGCTTCGTCGACGACCCGGCCTTCGGCGACAACTTCCTGCCCGGGCTGCCCGAGTTCTTCCTGGCCGGGGAGCTGCGCTACGAGACCACGTCGGGCTTCTGGTTCGCACCAGGCTACGAGGCTGTGCCGAGCAGCTACGACGTCAACAGCGAGAACACCGCGACCGCGCCCGGCTATGCGTTCGCCAACTTCCGCGCCGGCTACCTGTACGCGCCGTGGAACGCCGAGATCTTCTTCGAGGCGCGCAACCTGAACGACGTCAATTACGTGTCTGCGGTCGAGGTCGACAGCGCGATCGGGCAGTACTTCTATCCGGGCGACGGCCGCTCGTTCTACGGTGGCCTGCAATGGAGGTGGATGTGAAGCTCATCCGGCTTGCGACTCTGTCGTGCGCCACGCTCCTGGCCGCGGGCTCGCCCGCGGCCGGGGCGGACGGCGCGCTGGTCCGCGGCGAGCGGCTCGCGTGGGTGCACGCAGGCCGCGGTCCGCACGTACCGATCTCCGATCCCGCGGTCGCGGTGCGCAGCGACGGCGTGCCGCTGCTCGCCTGGATCGCCGCGGCAGGCGAGGTCAATCACCTCTACGTCGTGGCGCCGGGCGAGAAGGGCGCGCTGCCGGTGCGAGTCGATCCGCCCGAGCTCGCCGTCGACGCGATCCATCAGGCGCCGGCGATCGCGAGCGGCAAGGCGGGCGAGGTGTTCGTCTCATGGTCGTCCTCGAAGCCCAAGCCCGAGGGCGTGATGTTCGCGTCCGATCTCCGGCTGTCGCGCTCGCTCGACGGTGGCCGGACGTTCGAGGCGCCGCTGCGCGTGAACCAGGATCGTCCGATCTCGCATTCCTTCGACGGTCTCGCCGTCGAGCAGGACGGCGACGTCCTGCTCGCCTGGATCGACAGCCGCGACGGCTGGGAGAAGGCCGGGACCTACGTGGCGCGGGTCGGCGAGCGCGGCGCCAAGATCGCGACGACGAGCCAGGTCGGCAGCGAGACCTGCGTCTGCTGCCGCGTCGCTGTCGGCGCGGGTGGCAACGAACGCACGGCGGTCCTGTGGCGCAAGGACTTCCCCGGCAAGATCCGCGACATGGTGCTGGCGGTGTCGAACGACGACGGTGCGAGCTTCGCAGCGTCGTCGCGCGTCAGCGAGGACCTGTGGGAGATGCCGTCGTGTCCGCACCGCGGCGGCGGCGTCGGTGTCGACGGCACGGGCCGCGTGCACGCGGCCTGGTACACGGAAGGCAAGAACGACCGCCCGGGGCTGTTCTACGCGTCGTCCGCGGACGGTAAGGAGTTCACGGCGCCGCTCCGGATCGACCAGAGCGAGGGCTCGATTCCCGATCACGCAGCACTCGGCGTCAAACCAGACGGCACCGTGCTCGTGGTGTGGGAGGACTCGACCGCGGTCCGCCGCCGCGTACTGGCGCGCCTGAGCGTCGACGGCGGCAAGACCTTTGGGCCGGTCGACCAGCTCTCGACGGCAGTGAAGGCCTACGCCCCGGCGGTGGCGGTGACGCCGTCCGGCGGCTTCGTGGTGGCGTGGAACGAGGAGGAGTTCCCGGTGACGCGCACCGTGGTGCAGGCGGTCACGCCTGCGGGCTGAGCGCGGGACCGGGTGCGGCCGGGAGGGAAGGAACGGAAGGGACTTTTTTGCGCTCGTGGCGCGAGATTCCCATTTCCGCTTGTGCGAGCGGGGACGGGCGCGGACATCGAGTCAGGGTTCGGGTGGCGCTTCCGGGAGCCACCAGTGCTCGAGGGCGAGCTCGATCGCGTCGAAGGGCTCCGCGCGCACGAGGTCATTGGCGGCGTGCACCGCGATGACGGTCCAGAGACCCGAAGCGAGCCGGTAGATCTCCAGCGTGCGTACCAGCGGATCGACCAGCCAGGCGCTGGCGATGCCCTCGCGCGCGTAGGTGCGCATCTTGCGGCTGCGGTCGAGGCGGCCGGTCGAGGGCGAGACGATCTCGCAGATCCAGTCGGGAGCCTGCTCGAAATAGGGGCGCGTCGCGCAGGACCGGCATGCGCTCGCGCTGCCAGCCGGCCCAGTCCGGTACCATCACGTCCTCGCCGAAGTGCAGCTCGGGCTCGAACAGCAGCCACCATCCGCCCGGTAGCGGCGCTGAGCCGGGATCGCGGTGGAAGGGCCGGAGGACGTCGGCGCCGATGCCCGACGCTGCATTTGCGTGCGGCGAGGCCGGCCGCGGCGACACGAACAGCTCGCCGTCGATGAGCTCGGCGACCTTGGTGTCCGGGACCTCCATCAGGTCCTGATAGGTCGCACGGCGCGGGCTGCCTGCCATTCGGGGTTCGGTAGCACATCCATGCGCCGGGACGGAGCAAGCACGAGGCCGTGCGGATTCCGGTGCGGGGTCGTGCGCAGCTGGAATTCGAGGTCGAAACCCGTCACCGACGGTCGGACCTCAGCCGCGCTTTGGCCACAGGTTGCCGAAGTTGCTCGCTCCGGCGAGCGTCACGTGGTGCGCGACGCGAGCATGATCCTCACGGTGGTGCACCCGCAGCAGCTCCTGGCGCGCGTTGCGCGGCGCGCGAAAGTGGATCCGCCAGTGCACGTACTCGTAGCGCAGGAAGCCTACGAGCACGCCGAGCACGATCGCGCCGGCCGTCGTCGCCCCGATCGCGAGCGCGACGAGGACGATGGCGGACGCGTGCACGGGGACCAACTGTACGGAATGCTGTGGGTGGGGGGAAAGGCGCCGGTTCAGGCCTCCGGCACGCCGCCCAGCACCGCCGGCCGACGGCGCCAGACCCACCTGCTCGCGGCACGCATGATGCGCCTGCCGTCCTCGCGGGTGATCGTCTGCAGGAGCCGGGCCGCGCCCGGCGCGACGTCCGCGGCGAGCGTCGCCGCCGCCGTTCCGTCGTCGGCCACGAGCCAGCTGCGCACGACCAGCCGATCGTCGGCGATCGCGTCGTCGAGATACTCGAGGTCGATGCCGCGCATGCGCAGCGCGCCGCCGAGATCGAGCATGCGCGCGACCGTCAGGCCGTGCGTCGCGAATAGCGCGAAGGCGCCGTCCTCGAGCATCGCTGCATAGGCGGCATTGTTGACGTGCGTCACGTGGTCGAGCAGCGATGGGCGCACGACCAGCGCCATCGTGACCGGCTCGCCGGGCGCCGCCTCCGGCAGGGCGCGCGCGCGCGGCAGGGTGACCACGTCGTCGCCGGAGAAAACGCGGCGCATGTCCTCGGGCACGGTCATCGGACGGCCGCTCGCAACGTCGCAGTAGACCCAGTCGGTGGTGGCCTGCGCGACCAGCGGCGCGGCTTCGTCGGTGCCGCGCGTGTCGCGTGCCGGCTCGGCCGCGCTCCTGCCGCGGCGGATCTCGTAGCTGCGCAGCGAACGCGCGCGCCGCCAGTCGAGGACGTGCGTCGCGATCTCGAGGCGATCCTCGCCGCCCACCGGCAGGCTGCGCTCGAGACGCGTCCGGCGGATGATCCAGACTCGCCCCTGTGCGGTGTAGTAGGCCGAATCGAAGCCGCCGTCCGTGGACGCCTCGACCGCGGCCTGCTCGAGCAGTCCGAGCAGGGCCGAGATCTTGATCTCGCCGAGCAGATCGACGTCCGCGTGCGAGACGCGGTGCTCAAGCGCGTAGCGATGCATCCGGACCTTCGTACGCCATGCCGCGCAGCCGCGCGATCCGCGCCGCGACCGGCGGATGGGTCGCGAACAGGTCGGCGAAGCGCCCCTCGCGCTCGTCGGCAGCACTCGCCGCCGGACGGACGAAGAACAGGTGCGCGGTACCGCGCGTGCCGCTCTGGGTCGGCCGGCGATCGGCGGCGATCGCCTCGAGCGCGCTCGCGAGCGCCTGCGGGTTGCGCGTCAACGCGACCGCGGTCGCGTCGGCGAGGTACTCGCGCTGCCGTGAGATCGCGAATGCGACCAGGCGCGAGGCGAGCGGTGCGAGCGCGGTCGCGAGCACCAGCACCGGCAGCAGCCAGCCGAGCGGATCGCGCTCGGCCTCGACCGCGTCCGGGCCTCGGTGGCGCGGCTGGCGGCGGATCCGCCAGGCGATGTCGGCGAGCAGTGCGGTCGCGCCGACCAGCACGGCGATCGTCACCCCGAGCCGGGTGTCGCGATTGCCGACGTGCGCCATCTCGTGCGCGACCACACCCTGGGTCTGGGCGCGGTCGAGCTTGTCGAGCAGCCCGCTGGTCACGGCGATGGTCGCGGTCTCGGGCTCGTGTCCGGTCGCGAGCGCGTTCGGTGCCGGATCGGGAATCAGCAGCACGCGCGGCTCGGGCAGGCCGCTCGCGACCGCCATCTCGTGCACGATGTTCAGGAGCTGCTGGTGCTCGGGCTGCGCCGGGTCGAGCGGTGTCGCGCGTAGCGAGGCGAGCACGATGCGGTCGCCGAAGGTGCGTGCGACCAGCAGCGCGAGCCCCATGCCGGCGAGCGTGAGCACGGTGACGACGGGCAGGCCGCCCGCGTAGCTGCGCAGCAGCGAGTCGAGCGTCAAGCCGACGACCAGCGCGAGCAGCGCCACCACGGCGAGCAGCCAGCGCGAGTGCCGGCGGTTCGCTTCGGCGGCGGCGTGGAAGTCGATCATCGCACGCCGACGAGTGCGCGTCCGATCGCGAGCAGCGCGAGCACCGTCAGCACCGCCATCGCGACCCTGCGGTAGACGCCCGCCGCGGCGCGGTCGAACCAGCGGTCGCCGAGCGCGTTGCCGATCGTCAGGGCGGGGAACATCAGCAGTGCGAGCAGCAGGGTGCGCGTCGTGACGAGGCCCGCCACGGTGACCGAGGCGGTGCCGGCAAGAGAAAGGATGAAGAAGTACATCAGCAGCGACGCCCGGCTCGCGGCCGCGGTCCTTTGCGTCGCGAGGTAGTAGACGATGACCGGCGGCCCCGCCATCGCGGTACCGCCGTTGAGCAGACCGGAAATCGCGCCGATGCCGAGCCGCGCCAGCAGCGACGGTTCGCGCTCGACGCGGATCCCGGCGCCGAGCAGCAGCACGGCGACCAGCACCGACGCGCCGATCACGGCACGCATCGGGTCGGCGGGCACGTCGTCGAGCAGCAGCGTGCCGAGCGGTGTCGCGAGCAGGGCGGTAGCGAGCAGCGGTACCAGCGATCGCCAGTCGACCGCGTGCCAGGTGCGCGGCAGGAGCTGGATACCCGCGACCACCTGCAGCAACATCACGCACGGCACGACCTCGACGGGCGTCGCGACCAGGGTCAAGGCGGGCACCGCTGCGAGGGCGAAGCCGAAGCCGGTGAAGCCACGCAGGACACCGGCGACCGCCGCCGTGCCGAGCGCGCCGGCTACGGTCCAGACCGTCAGTGCCGCCGGCACGCGGCGCGCGATCGCGACATCACTGCGTGATGTCGTCCTGCTGGTCGTCGTCCTGCGGTGTTCCGACGTCCATCTGCGCTTCGTTCGGAACGAACCCGGGGTCGGTCACCACCATGTTGGGCTCCGCCGGCAGCGTGCCGGGATCGTCGACGACCATGCCGGCCTCGTTCGGGACGTAGCCCGGATTGCTGGTGATCATGCCCGCTTCAGCCGGGAGGTGACCCGGATCGTCGAGCACCATGTCGTCCTGCGAGCCGCCGAGCTGCGGACCGTCCGGTCCCATGTTCATGTCGGCGAGCCGCATGGGTGCGGGCGACGCGACGTCGGGTGCATCCCCGACCGTCAAGGCGAAGGCGAAGCCTGCGGCCATCAGCGTTGCCAGCGTTCTCATCGCGACCTCATGGTTTCCGGGCCCGCGCAGTGCGGGCCCTGCCTGGCTATCGGACGTCGGCGTGCGGAAGTCCAGGCGTCAGGGTGCTGCGGGTGGCGTCGGTCCGGTGCCGAGGCCGGTCAGGCTGACCTTGGGTACCGCCTTCTCCTCCTCCGGCGCCGCGAAGTACTCGCGCGGCGCGAAGCCGAACTGGTTGGCGATCAGATTGGAGGGGAAGCTCTCGCGCTTGGTGGCGTACTGCCCGACGACGTCGTTGTAGTGCTGGCGGGCGAACGCGATCAGGTTCTCGGTGTTGGTGAGCTCCTCCTGAAGCTGCAGCACGTTCTGGTTCGCCTTCAGGTCCGGGTAGTTCTCGACCACGGCGAACAGGCGGCCCAGCGCCTGCGTCAGGCCCTGCTCCGCGACAGCGCTGGCGGCGGGGGTGTGTGCGTCGAGCGCCCGTTGACGCGCCGCAACGACCGCCTCCAGCGTATTGCGCTCGTACTCCAGCGCCCCGCGGACGGTCTCGACCAGATTGGGCACCAGATCGTGCCGGCGCTTGAGCTGGACGTCGATCTGGTTCCACGCCGCCTCGGCACGATTCTTCAGCGCGACCAGCGCGTTGTACGCGGCGACCGCCCACAGGGCGGCGAGCACGACGAGACCGAGCAGCACGAGGGTGGTCATGGGGCTTTCCTCTTGCACGTGCCCGGGGGCGACGCGAGTGGTTGCGCGGCTCGCGATCGCCCAGTTAACTCGGAGCGGAATCTTCCGCCGACCACCCCGGATCTCACGCGCCGGGCCGACACCGGCGTTCCGCCGGAGAGAAAGTACGAGGATCGGATGCTGCTCGAGGGAAGGGTTGCGATCGTCACCGGTGCGGGCCGCGGGATCGGCCGTGAAGAGGCTCTGATGCTCGCCAAGCACGGCGCCAAGGTGGTGGTGAACGACCTCGGCGGCAGCCACGACGGCAGCGGCGCGAGCCAGAGCCCGGCCGACGAAGTCGTCGCCGCCATCAAGGCCGCCGGCGGCGACGCGATCGCGAACGGCGACAACGTCGCCGACTACAAGGCCGCGCAGCGCATGATCCAGGCGGCGATCGACAAGTGGGGCGCGCTGCATATCGTCGTCAACAACGCCGGCATCCTGCGCGACCGTATGCTCTTCAACATGAGCGAGGAGGACTTCGACTCGGTCATCGCGGTGCACCTGAAGGGCACGTTCAACCTGTGCCGTCACGCTGCGGCTTACTGGCGCGAAGAGCACAAGAAGGGCAACGTACTCGACGGTCGCATCATCAACACGTCGTCAGATTCGGGCCTGCTGTGCAACGTCGGCCAGGGTAATTACGGCGCGGCGAAGGCGGGCATCGCGGCGCTGACCGTGATCGCCGACAAGGAGCTGTCGCGCTACGGCGTGACGGCGAACGCGGTCGCGCCGAGCGCGATCACGCGCCTCACCGTCGACGCGATGGGACGCGGCACCGTCGAGCAGACGCCGCAGGCGATGATCGACCGTGCCGGGCCGGCGCACGTCGCGCCGCTGGTCGTCTGGCTGGCGAGCGTCAAGGCGGGCAACATCCACGGCGAGGTGTTCCGCGCCGGCAACGGCCGCGTGAACCTGTTCCAGGGCTGGCAGGCGGTGCGTCAGGTCGGCGACCTGAAGCACGCGGTGTGGGACCCGGAAGAACTCGGTGCCGCGATGGAGAAGGAGTTCCTCGCGAAGCCGGTCGAGAAGCAGACGATGGAAGCGCTCATGAAGGAGATGGCCGGGGCGGTCTGAGCGGCGCGATGGACGACGCACGGACAACGCGGCACCTGACGGGCACCTTGGTGCTCGTCGCGGCCGGCCTGGTGGCGCTGCTCGAGGCGTGCGGCGGCGGCGGCAGCGACGGCCCGAGAGTCGTGCCGACGCCGACGCCGACCTCCGGCGTACCGACGCCGACGCCGCAGCGGACGGCCGTGCCGACCCCCGTCGCGACGCCGGTGGTGACCGCATCACCCGGAGTGCCGCCGCCGCTGCGTCTCGAGCCGGTCGCGACCGGCCTCGACCAGCCGCTCTTCGTGACCGCCGCACCGGGTGACGCGAGCCGCCTGTTCGTGTTGGAGCAGAGCGGGCGGATCCGCATCGTCGCGTCCGGCGCTCTGCTCGCGCAGCCGTTCGTCGACCTGTCGGAGCGCATCTCGTGCTGCGGCGAGCGCGGCCTCCTCGGGCTCGCCTTCCACAGCCGTTCGTCGACCTGTCGGAGCGCATCTCGTGCTGCGGCGAGCGCGGCCTCCTCGGGCTCGCCTTCCACCCGAGCTACGCGAGCAACGGACGCTTCTTCGTCAACTATACGAATACCGACGGCGGCACCGAGGTGGTCGAGCTGGCGCGCTCGGCGAATGGCGACCAGGCGTCGCCGGATACGGTGCGCCGGTTCTTCACCGTCGCGCAGCCGTTCCCGAACCACAACGGCGGCATGCTCGCGTTCGGCCCGGACGGGTACCTGTACGTCGGCCTCGGCGACGGCGGCGCCGGGGGCGATCCGCAGAACAACGGGCAGGACCTCGACACCAAGCTCGGCAAGATCCTGCGCATCGACGTCGACGCCTACCCGACGGCGCCGCCGGGCAACGTCGCGGGCGGCGATCCCGACATCTGGGCGTACGGTCTGCGCAACCCGTGGCGCTTCTCGTTCGATCGCGCGACCGGCGACCTCTACATCGGCGACGTCGGCCAGAACCTGCTCGAGGAGATCGACGTCGCGCCGGCCGGCCAGGGCGGGCAGAACTATGGCTGGCGCCTGATGGAGGCGTCGCAGTGCTTCCAGCCGCCCGTGGGCTGCGATCAGACCGGCCTCACCTTGCCGGTGGTCGAGTACGATCGCGCCGTCGGCTGCTCGGTGACTGGCGGCTACGTGTACCGCGGCACCGCGATCGGCGGCCTCGACGGACGCTACCTCTACGGTGACTACTGCTCGAACCGCGTGTTCTCCTTCCGCTGGGTGGACGGAGCGGTGCGCGACCAGCTGGAGCTGACCGACGACCTCGATCCCGACTCTCAGATCCAGGGGCTCACGTCCTTCGGCGAGGACGCGGGCGGTGAGCTGTACGTGGTGAGCCAAGGCGGCTCCGTGTTCCGCGTCGAGGCGGAGTGAACCTGCGGGGCCATGCGCCCTGCCGTACGCAAGGAGCCGGGACCGCATCATGACGCCGGGTTCGTCCAACCAGACCACGATCGGCCGCAGGCTTGCGGCCCTCTTCGGGCGCGAGGGGTTCTGGCGTGAGCGCTGGCGTCGCGCGGGGCTCACGCGGGCACCCGAGTCGCTCGCGACCCTCGTCCCGATGCGGATCGACGATCTCGCCGCGGACGAGCGCGCGGACGAGCGCGCGCACCCTCCCTACGGCTCGTGGCGCGCGGCCGACGCGTTCGTCCGGGTCGGCGTTCCGGCACGTCCGAGCGCGCTCGAGATGCTGGTCTTCACCGCCGCCGATTTGGAGGCGGAGGCGCGCGTCGGTTCGGTGGCGCTCGCTGCCGCGGGTCTCGCGCCCGGCGGGCGCGCGACCAACACCTTTTCCGGCGGGCTGGTGACGCCGGGCTCTCTGGTGGTGGGCGACTCGGCGCAGGCGCTGGGCGCGCTCGACATGCCGGTCGGCGCGATCGCCGCCGCCGGCCCGCGCGCGACCGCGTTCGACTTCTGGCAGCGGGTCAAGCCGGACTTCGCCGTCCTGGACCAGGCCGGCGCAAGCGACCTCGCGAGCCTGCTCGCGGACAAGCGAACAAGTGCGGCCGAAATCGGGATCCGCGCCGCGGTGATCGTCAGCGATCTGCGCGATCCCGAGCCCGAGCTGCCCGAGCTCGGGCTCGGGAT
>Ga0163154_10001053_pt1 | contig 42992 bp, 36 predicted proteins | sample OliLakLV19MP9P1_FD_148649 | JGI IMG/M metagenome (GOLD analysis project Ga0163154, IMG submission 148649) | Freshwater microbial mat bacterial communities from Lake Vanda, McMurdo Dry Valleys, Antarctica - Oligotrophic Lake LV.19.MP9.P1 | ecosystem: Environmental > Aquatic > Freshwater > Lake >... | reverse complement strand
TCTTCGTGCCACGAAGTTCTTTATGGACATCTAAGGCTTATATAGGGTCATAACCCAGTGAAGATACCGCGATGGCTGAGTAGTTACGAAAAATCTTTCTTGCGCGCGGCGAAGGTATTGAAAAAGAAATACCGCCGACTCGATGACGATCTAAAAATCTTGACTGCGGCGCTCAAAGGTGGCGAGATGCCCGGCGATTTGGTGCAAGGTTTGGGTGGAAAAATCGCCTATAAAGTGCGTTTGCCCAACCGCGATGCACAGCGCGGCACCAGCGGCGGCTATCGAGTGGTTTACTACCTTCAGACCGAAACGGTGATCCGGTTGATCGATATCTACAGCAAAAGTGACCGCGAAAATATGACAGCGGACGACATTCGCACGCTCATCCAAGAGGTTGAACCCGACCATGACGAAACGCCCCCAAACCCCGACTTCCCAACTCCCTGAACGACGCGGCGTCCTCGCCCGCATCGCCGCGCCCGAATCCGCGCCCCCGTGGTCATTTGCCACCGTCGTCATCAGCGTCATCGCCGCGTTCGTCGCGCTGGTGGTCGGGACGATTATCGCCCAAGTGTGGTTCGAGGGACAGCCGTTCGCCACGGTCGCTGGTTGGACGATTGGCGGCATCATGGGCGCGCTGTTCATCTATCAGACGCGCCGCCGCGACCTTCCCGCGCTCAAATTAACTGCCACACCGACGCCGCTGCCGTTCATCATGTTCATCGCGCTCGGCTTCGCGCTGGCATTCGACGTGATCGGCTTGGCGGTGACGGGCGTCTTTGCGCCGTCGCCCGAACTGGCGTCGCTGCCCATCGCGGCAATGACGCCCATGTCATGGCTGTTCGCCGTGCTATTGATGGTAGCGGCACAACCCGCGCTCGAAGAACTCGCTTTTCGCGGCGTGGCGCTGCCGTCGCTGCGGCACGCGCTCGGCGGCTGGGGCGGCATGATCGCGTGTGCGGGCTTGAGCGCGGCGTTTCATTTGTTGGCATATCCGCCGAATACTGCTGGCGATAATTCGCTCATCCCGCTCTGGTATGGACTGCTGCTGCCGTTCTTGGACGCGCTGATCTTCGGTGCGATCCGCGCCAGCACGGGATCGACGCGCGCCGCGCTGGCGGCACATGCGATCTTCGGCGTGTTCGCGGTGATCAAGCTGTTGGTGATTGCGTGACCCATGGTTGAGCGACAACTGAGCGCGGTGGTCAAGCGGCGGGCAAATCGCTGTTGCCAACGTTTCGGCGTTCAACTATGATTCGCCGCGCTAGGGAGATAAATAAACGATGACCATGCGTGGAAATTATACGATGCAGCGGCGGCGCTCTGGCGGCGCGCGCATCCAGTGGTTGATCTTGGGGATTCTGGTGGGCTTTTCGTGTCCCACCATCCTCGTCTTGGGCGCGATTGCCTTCGGCGTCCTCAGCTTCGACCCGAACGCCGTCGCCGGACTGACGACGCCGCTGCCGATTGTAATCACGGCGACGCCCGAACCGCGTACCGCGACGCTGATGCCGACCGTGACGAATCTGCTGGCGGCAACCGTTGCGCCGACTGATCTGCCCGTTGTCGGACTGACCATGAGCTTTCCAACCGAGACACCGACGAGCAATGCGCCATCCGTGACGCCTGCCGTCACCCAGGCGACCATCCTACCGACGGTTGGCGGGTTGACCGTGCCAACGTTGACAGGCGGCAGCGGCGCAGTCAGTGGTGCAGGGGGGGCAGTGACCAGCGGCATTGGAGATCGGCTGCAACTGCTTGCCAGCGAACTCGTCCCCATCACGGGCGGCTCGTTTGCGATGGGGACAACACCCGCCGAAGTCGTGCAAGCGGTACAAGAGTGTCTAGCAGGCTATGGCGGCGCGGTTGGCACATGCAGCCCCGCGATGGGAGAGGACTCGTCGCCGCAGCACACGGTTCAAGTCGATCCATTTTTCCTCGAATCGACCGAAGTCAGCTACGAACAGTTCTTGACCTTCCTCAACACGCTGGGACCCGGCGCGCATCGAAACGGCTGCGGCGGCTTCCCCTGTTCGCAGACCCGCACCGAGTCCGAGACGAGCAACATGACCTTTGACGGCGCGCAGTACAGCGTGCCGCCCGTCGTCAACAATCTGGCGGTCACGAATATGACGTGGTACGGCGCGCAAGCCTACTGTATGGCGCTCGGACGGCGCTTGCCGACGGAAGCCGAATGGGAACGCGCCGCGCGCGGCGATACGGGCTTCGTCTATCCATGGGGGACGACGTGGGACGCGACGCGCGCCAATACCAATCGCCCCGCCGTCGCGGAGACGCCTTTGGGTAAGACAGCGATCACGCTGTTTCCGACGGGCGCGAGTCCGTATGGCATCCTCAATCTGGCGGGCAACGTCGCCGAGTGGGTGAGCGATTGGTACGATCCGACGTTCTATCGTAATCCCGCCGCCAGCACGCCCAACACGACGGGACCCGCCGTCGGCACGAACAAAGTGGTGCGCGGCGGTTCATGGGATGCGGTGCCATTCTTCGCGCGCACAGTCCATCGCCAAGATCGGTTGCCGAACGATCCCACCGCGTGGATCGGCTTCCGCTGTGCATCGACCAACGCCGCACCCGTCCCCGATACCAGTGTCGCGGGCGGCTCGTCACCCATCGGCGTATTCACGCCAACAGCCGAGATCAGCGGCGTCGCTGTGCCGCCGGGTGGAAACAACGCGAGCAGCGAAGAATCGTTGGCGAACGCCCAACCGACCCAGCCGCCCGCGCCCGTCTTTGCGCCCACGAACACGGTCGTCATCCCGCCCACAGCGGTCACGCCGCTCGCAGCCGGGGGATAATGCGACCCTCATTTAACCTGAGTTTCGGATAGCTTCATCTCACCCCTGATCCCCCTCTCCACAGCGTGGACAGCGGGTTGGGGGGTGAGGTTTCGGCGTTTGCAGACAGACCCTAGCCCCACCGCTCACTTTGGACGGTAGGCGACGACTTAACGATCTCGCGCTATCATTCTGACTCACCTTTTGAGAGGAGTCATGACATGCTACGCATCGTGTTTCGACTTGTGATCAGCGTGCTTTTGTCCGCGTTCATCGTCGCGTCTGCATCCGCGCAAGCGACCCCCGCGCAGGTCAATACGGCGGTCAGCGCGCTTGGAACATCGTTGGGGCGTCCGCTGACGTTGGGCGACATGACCAATTGGCGTTTTCGGATCGAACTCTGGCAAGACAGCGGCTTGGGCTGTCCCGGTGTCTTGGGCGCAAGCCTGAGCGCGCCAGTGAACGTGTATATCGTCACACTCGATTATCAGGGCGCGAGCTACGAATATCGCACGACCGAGACGGGCAGCAGCGGCTTTTTCTGCGGTGCGACCTTCGCTCCGAGCGCCACGCCGCCGCCCGTCGTCCCGACGTTCCCGCCCGCGCCCGGACAGCCAACTTTGGTCGCCCCACTCGATCCGAACCTTGTGACCGGGCAGACGTGTCCGCCGGGCTTCGCTGGCTTTTTACAGCCGCGCTTGCAGGTCGGGACGAGCGCGCGCATCGAGCCGGGCGGCACGCCCAATCGTCTGCGCGCTGCGCCGAACGTGAACGCGCTGCAAGTTGGCATCATCAATCCCGGCGGCACGGCAGCCGTGCTTGGGGGTCCCAGTTGCGATGCCGTGTCGCAGATTATCTGGTGGCAGGTGCGCTTCAACAATCAGCTTGGCTGGACGGCGGAAGGCGTCCTGCCGGATGAATACTTCGTCGAACCCGTTGGCATTGTTGCCACATCCACGCCCTTTCTCGGCAGATCGGCGGCGCCGCTGCCCGAAGAACGCAGCTTGATCACGCGCGCCGCGATCAGCGATCCGGTGGCGCTGCGCGAACTCAGCCGCATCCCTGTGCCGGGCGTCGCCGCATTCGCGTTCGCGCCCGATTCCAGCCTCGTCGTGATCGCCACGTTCGGCGGCGCGCCGCTCACCTATCAACTGCCCGAAGTCGTCCGCGATCCGCTCGTTTTCACAGGCGTCCCTGAAGGCGTCAACGCGCTGGCATTCAGCCCGGATGGGCAGTCCATCGCGTTCGGAACCTTCAGAGGGCAGGTGTCAATCTTCAACCTGCAAACCGAGACGGCAATTGAACTGCCCAGCGTGCCGGACGGACAGCCAATCAACGCGCTGGCATTGAGCGCGAACGGGCTGATCGCCGTGAGCTACGGACAAGGCTTCTTCGGCGGCGTGGTCGCGCCCGGAGTCGCGGTCTACGATGTGGCGGCGCGTACCATCCGCTACATACTGCCGTCGGACGCGACGTTTGGCGCGGCAGTCGCGTTCAATGCCGCCGCCGACTCGCTGGTGATCGCGGATTCGGCGCTGCGCGTCTATGACAGCGCGACGGGACAGCTTGTGCTTGAGGCGGGCGCGCTCGAAGCGCCCGTTTTCAATGCGTTGGCGCTGGTTCAGCGCGCGGACGGCACACAGCGCACCGCGTACACCGACGGCGGCAGCGTCGCGGTGTTCAATGATGGCTTGTCCGATTTGGTGAGCTTGACTCTGCCGGGCGTGGCGCAGCGCGGGTTGTTTGCGACGAGAGTGGCATTCGCGCCGTCCGGCGATCTGATTGCCGCTGCCAGCGCGCCCGGCGAAGGGTCGCCCGCGCAGGGCGGCGAGGTCACGCTCTTTGATCCGACGGCGGATTTTTCGCTGATATCGCTGCCTGTCTTAGCATCGGGGTTGGCGTTCAGCCCCGATGGGACGTTGTTGGCGCTGGCGACGGGCGAGGCGCTGATTGTCTACGGTGTATGACGGGAATGTGTGTCGGGCGTGCCAGCAGCGCCCCCGACACCCTGCCATCACGATCTGGTGGGAGCTTAACTCCCCAAACGCAGTAGATGCGCTATAATTATCAACATTTGAACGATTGCGCGAGGTGCCGACGTGACTCCACCACCTGATATCCCCGAAAAAGAACTGCGCGCGCGTTGTGCCGGGTTGTTGACGGTCGCCACCGAAGAAGCGCAGCGGTTGGGGCATCCCTATCTTGGGGTGGAACACTTGTTCATCGCCATAACCAAAATCGAGATGGGTGCAACTGGGCGCTTGCTGAAGAGTGCCGGCTTGAATGCGCGCCACGTTCGCAATGAGATTCGTAAAGAAATCGGCACGAGCGAAGGCGGCGAACCGCCGTACCCGCTGACGCCGCGCGCCGAGATGGTCTTGTCGCTGGCGATCTTTCTGGTTGACCGCGAAGAGAGCGAAGAAGTCGATGAAGCCCATGTTTTGCTGGCGATCCTGCAAGAGGGCGAGAGCATCCCGATTCGCAAGCTGATCGAACTTGGCTTCAATGTCAATCAACATCTGAACCGCTTGCTCAACGAGGCTTACGAGAAAGACCTCGCCGCCGAAATCCCGCTGGACGATCTCGGCTTATTGGACGACTCGAACGATCTTGATCTGCTGATTTCTGACGATTCGATGCACATCGAACCGACGCGCTCAGTCAACGGACGCACGGTGACACCGCTGCTCGACAAATATGGGCGCGATCTGACGGCGCAAGCGGCAGCCGGTCGGATCGGGCCCGCCATCGCGCGCGATCACGAAATTCGCGCGGTCGCCCGCACGTTGGCGCGCAGCAAGAAGAACAATCCGCTGCTGTTGGGCGACGCGGGCGTCGGCAAGACAGCGGTGGTCGAGGGCTTGGCGTATGCCATCCATCAGCGGACGGCACCGAAAGCCTTATTGGATCGCCGCATCATCCAGATCGAGATCGGCGCGTTGGTGGCGGGGACGAGTCTGCGTGGACAGTTCGAGGAACGCTTGATCGGCATCGTCGAAGAAGCGCGCGGCGCGGGCAACGTGATCTTGTTCATCGATGAGATTCATACCATCGTCGGTGCGGGCGACACGATTGATAGCAATCTCGACGCCGCCAACATCCTCAAGCCCGCGTTGGCGCGCGGCGATATCGTCTGTATCGGCGCGACCACCCACGCCGAATATCGCAAAGCCATCGCGCAAGACCCGGCGCTGGATCGGCGTTTTCGCACGGTCGATATCGAAGAACCGAGCATCGAGGACACGCTGTTGATCCTCGCTGGACAGCGGGATCGCCTCGAAGCGCATCACAACGTCACCATCCGACCAGAGGCGCTCGAAGCCGCTGTCCGTTTGTCCGACATATATCTATCGGATCGACGCTTGCCCGACAAAGCCATCGATCTGCTCGATGAAGCGTGCGCGCGGCTCGTGATTCGCACGCAATCCCCCGATGAGGATGCCGACGCCGCGACCGATGTCACGCTCGAAGGCATCGCGGCGGTGCTGTCCGAATGGACGGGCATTCCGGTCAGCGACATGACGCGCGACGAAAAGCGCCGCCTGGCTGAGATGGAAACGACGCTGATGCAGCGCGTGATCGGGCAGGATGAAGCCGTCAGCACCGTCGCGGCAGCGATCAAGACGGCGCGCGCCGGACTGCGCGAACCGCACCGCCCGATTGGTGTGTTCCTGTTCTTGGGTCCGTCCGGCGTTGGCAAGACCGAACTGGCGCGCACGCTGGCAGATTTCCTATTCGGCGGCGAAGACTCGCTGATTCGCTTGGATATGTCCGAGTTCCATGACTCGCACACCGTCGCGCGGTTGATCGGTTCGCCGCCCGGCTACAAAGACTCGCAGCGCGGTGGACAGCTCACCGAGGCGCTGCGCCGTCGCGCGTACAGCGTCGTCTTGCTCGATGAGGTCGAGAAATCTGCGCCAGAGGTGTTCGACATCTTCTTGCAGGTCTTTGACGAGGGGCGCTTGAGCGACGCACACGGCGGACACGTCGATGCGCGCCATGCCATCTTCATCATGACCAGCAACATTGGCACGGCAGAAGGCGGCAAGTCGCTCGGCTTCACAGGCGGCGATGCGCAAGCGAATTATACATCGCGGCTGCGCGAATTCTTCCGCCCGGAATTTCTGAACCGCATCGATGAGATTGTCGTGTTCCGCCCGCTGTCGCCGCCCGTCTTGAGCCAGATTCTCGATTTGCAGTTGGCAGACTTGTACCGTCGGCTGCACGATCAAAAGCTAACCTTGGAATTGAGCGAGAGCGCCCGCGCGCTGATTTTGCGCAAAGGGTATGATCCCGCCAACGGCGCGCGCCTGTTGCGCCGCACGATTGAACGGATGCTGACGCGCCCCTTGAGCGGGCGCATTGTCGAAGATGCGTTCCAGCCGGGCGACACGATCCGCGCCGATACGCGCCCCGATGATACGCTGTATTTCGACACGCAGACGACCCATCCGACTGCCGTCCGCGTGGAGCCGCCCATCGTGTTGGACGCCGCCGCGCCGTTGGACGAGGACGCAGCACTGCCCTTAGAGGACGACGCCTACATCGATGATCCCACGCCGAATTCGAGCGCGCCGCTCGAAGTGCGTTAAACGAGACAAGGACTGAGTGCTGCTTGCTGATAGAACGCCGAGATAGAATACCAACGATAGCGGGGCTTGCCGCTGGCAACCTCGCAATAGGCTTTCCGGCGGGACGCCCATTCATCGTTTAATCACGTTTTCGGAATTCTATAACCTGAGTTTTGGATAGGCTCTAAACTGTTCACCTCACCCCCCAACCCCCGCTCCACGCTGTGGAGAGGGGGAGCAAGACAGGTCACAACGGGTTTGAAAGCCCCCTCCCCATGCAATGGAGCGGGGGTTGGGGGGTGAGGTGAAGCGATCCAAAACCCAGGTTATGTACTTGTTAAAGTAGGGGCTTGTCGCTGGCACGCCCGCAACGGGCGTCCTCCGCGCGGATGTCCGTACTCAGTACTTTAAGAACGAGGGACGATGCCTGTACCGCCTGTGCCGCAAACCGGGCGCACGCCCGCTGACTTGAACGACCCGAACTTGCGCGCTGCCCTCCGTCAGCGGCACGCCCAAGACGACCGCGATCTGTTCGCCGCCGATGCCGATGTGGAAGTGCGCACGTTGGGGCGGATCGCACTGCGGCGCGCCCAATCGCTTGAAGCGGTGCGCGATTTGCTGGCATTGGGCGATGTTTGTGCGCGGCGCACGCGCACGAACGCCGGGCGGCTGCGCGTCTTTTACGCGGGCAAGGCGCTGACCGCCTATCGGCGCGGCGTCAGTCTGGCGGATGTGCGCGGACAATGGGACGACGGACAAGATGGACGCCGCGCTATCGATGCCTTCATCGCGTGGTTGGTGGCGTGCGCTGACGAGACGCCCGCCCGACGGAATATCGCCGTCGCGCTGTGGGCGGTCGCAGAATACGACGAACTGCTGAGTCATACCCCGTTCGCCGTCCGCGCCCCCAACGGCGGCACACTCGACGCGGACGGTGACGAAATCACGCTGCTCGATGGTGATCCGCCTGTGGACGGCGCGCTGTCCGACCAATTGACCGCCTTGGAGCAGGGCGCGGGCTTCACGCTTGAGGCGCTGTTGCGCAGCGCGCCGTTGAAGCCGACCGCGGCTGAACAGGCGTCTAGCGACGGCGACATCCTGTTGAGCGGCGATACCCTGTCGGACACGGATGCCTCGACCTATGCCGATATCACGTCGTCGCTCAGGTTTGATTCGACGGGCGAAATGTACCCCTATGATGCGCGTGGATCGTTCAGCGCCGACCCGGATGGCGCTGTGCCTTCACCCAAGCTGAACCCCATCCGCGCGCTGCCACAGGCGCCGTCATTCAGCGATTTGGGCGACCAGATCGCGCGGATGTATCTCAACAATCACACGCTTGATGAGGTGGTCAGTCGGCTGCTGCTGCGCTACAGCGGTATGGACGAGCATGATTTAATGGCATTCAATCTGGGCGAAGTGCCATTCGACACCGATACGCCCATGGACGCGCCGAATGATCCGCGCGCCGCGACCATCACCACGTCGATGCTCTACGCCAATCCGACGCTGTTGGAGACGCAAACGCACGAAACGCCGGTTGTGCCGCCGCCGCGCCGTCGCGCACCTTCCAAGACGGCGCCCGAAGGCAATAGCGGCGATGTTGAGCCGTCGTCCAGCAATCTCGACATGACGAACGTCGCCTATCCTGATGCGCGCGCGCCCTTCGAGTCGAACGGATCGGACGCGGCGGCACTCAGCGAGACGCGCCATGAACTCGGCGCGCCCGGTTGGATGCCGTCGGTCGATTCGGGTATCGATTATCCCGAACTGGCGGACGAACGGCGCGCGCTCGATCCCGCACCGCACGATGCCGACCGCTCGCCCGGTACGCTGTTGGGCGCGTGGAGCGCCGCCGAAGGCGCGGACGCTGCCAACGACGCGGTACAGCGCGCGGATGCCGAACGGCTGATCGATGCGGACGAATTCGGCGTCGGATCGCTGATCGATCACCGCTACGAGGTCGTCAACGTCAAGCGCGGGGGCATGGGTGTGGTGTATCTGTGCTACGACCGCCAGCGGCGCGAACCGGTCGCCCTCAAGAGCTTTCAAAGCCGCTTCTTCAACAATGACCGCGCGCGCGCCCGCTTCGGACAAGAGGCGTGGACGTGGATTCGGCTGGAAAAACATCGGCACATCGTCCAAGCGCGCCTCGTCCAGACGATTGAGGGGCGTCCGCATCTGATCCTCGAACATGTCAGCGGGCCCGAAGGCTTGGAGGCGGATTTGCGCAGTTGGATCGAGCGCAAACGCTTGACGCTGGCATTGTCGCTCAAATTTGGGCTGCACATCGCGCTTGGAATGCAGCACGCAGCGCAAAAAGTGCCGGGCTTAGTCCATCGGGATTTGAAGCCCGCCAATATCTTGGTCACGCACGATGAAGTTGCCAAAGTCACCGATTTCGGACTGGTACGCTCCATCGAGGACGACTTGGCGTCGGACGCGGGCGGCATCGTGGGCAGCACGCCCAATGGCAGCACCTCGTCGGGCGCGAGTTCGCCAACGGGCGACGATGCGCGCATCGGATCGGGGATCGCGTCGAGCGCCGCGCCGACACCCACGCTGATCAATGACGAACGGCTGACAAAATTCGGCGCGTTGGTCGGCACACTGCCGTATATGTCGCCGGAGCAGTGTCAGGCGCTCGACGTGGATCAACGCGCGGATATTTATGCGTTCGGCTGTCTGCTTTACGAAATGCTGACTGGATCGCACATCTTCCCCGCGCGCAAAAAAGAGGCGTGGCTGCACGCGCACATCCACGAGCGCCCCGTGTTCTCGCCCATCGATGCCGGAGCGATTCCACCGGTGCTGCAAACGTTGGTCTTGACGTGTCTCGAAAAGCATCCTGACGACCGTCCGCCGTCGTGGAGCGCGCTGGTCGATTCGCTGGCGGCGATCTATCAGGACGTGATTGGCGAACCCCCCGTCTTGGAGGTCAGCGGGTTTGAACTCGAAGCGCGCGAATTGATGGACAAAGCCTATTCGCTGACCGAACTGGGGCGCGCGGACGAAGCCTTGATCGCCTATGATCGGGCGATTGCGCTCCAACCGAAGAATGCTTGGGCGTGGGCGCGCAAGGCGCGGGCGCTGCGCTTGTTGAACCGCCATCACGAGGCGCTCACCATTTACGATGAGGCGCTGCGCCTTGATCCAGCCTATGCGTGGGCGCTGAAGGGCAAAGGCATCGTCCTCGAACGCTTGGGCGATCTGGAGGGCGCGTTGGAGTCACATGAGCGCGCGGCGCGGCTCGACCCCAACGACGTGTGGCACTGGCACAATCAGGGCGACATCTTCCAGAAGATGGGACGCTACGACGACGCCCTCGCCATGCTCGAAGCGGCGCTGCGCGTCGATCCACAGCACGCGAATACGTGGGCGAAAATGGGACAAGTCCTGCGCCTGATGCGCCAGCACGAACAGGCATTGGTGGCATACGAGCGCGCCTTGGAGATCGAACCCAAATATGCGTGGGCGCACAACGGCTGCGGCTTGACGTTCAAAGCGATGGGCAAGTTCGAGCGGGCGCTGATGAGTTTTCGGCGGGCGGCGCGCACCGATCCGCGCATCGTTTGGCATTGGTACAACGTGACCGAAATGCTGGTCGAACTCGGACAATACGAGGAGGCGCTGCCGTCGGCGCGCGAAGCGGTGCGCATCAGCCCGGATCATACGTCGGCGTGGGGCAAACTCGGACAAGTCTTGCGCTATCTCAAACGCTATGACGAGGCGCTGACCGCCTATGACCGCGCGATCCAGTTACAGCCCAATTTTGCGTGGGCGCACAACGGCAAAGGCATCATCTACGAGCAGATGGGGCGCTACGACGACGCGCTGACGTGCTACCAGGCGGCGACCCAGTACGGCAGTATCGATGCGTCGCATTGGTACAATCAGGGTAACGCGCTCTCGCTGTTGGGACGCTTGGACGAGGCGCTGCCGCTGTTGGAACGCGCCATCAAGATCAAGCCCGATTTCCGGCGGGCATGGGCGCGGTTGGGCGGCACGCTGCGCCTTTTAGGACGCGCGAGCGAGGCGGTCGAGGCGCTGCGCACGGCGACGACGCTCGATCCGACCAATGCGTGGGCGTGGAGCGAGATGGGGCGCGCGCTCGAAGCCTTGCAGCAGTTCGATGATGCCGCCAACGCACAGCGCCGCGCCGCCCAGAGCAAGCCGGATCATGCGATCTATCTGACACAGCACGCTGATGCGCTGTTCAATCGCGGTGACTATGATGATGCGTTCGACGTGTTGGAACAGGCGTTGAAGATCGACCCGCGCAACCCGCGCGCATGGGCGCGGCGCGGGCAAGTCTTACGGCGGTTGCATCGTCAGGAAGAGGCGCTGCGCAGCTATCAACGCGCGCTCGATCTCGATCCGCGCTATGCGTGGGCGTGGGCGGGGCGCGCGATGGCGGAACTGGCGCTGCATCTGATCGACGAGGCGCTGGATTCGTTCCACCGCGCTATCGAACTCGACCCCGCCGATGTCTGGTATCGCTACACATTGGGCGATACGTTGGTCACGCTCAATCGCTTTCAGGACGCCGCCGATATCCTCGCTGCTGCCGCGCGCGTCGATCCGGCGCATCCTGATGTATGGGCGAAGCTCGGACAGGCGTACCGCCGCTTGCGCCGCCACCCCGACGCGCTGCACGCTTACGATAAGGCGTTGGCGCTCAAACCCGATCATGCGTGGGCGTGGAACGGGCGCGGCTTGTCGCTGGAGGCGCTCGGACGGCGCGAAGAAGCCATCGCCAGTTATCGCAGGGCATTGGTGTTGGATCAGGGCGTGATCTGGTATTACACCAACTTGGTCGATCTGCTGTTGGCGCAGCGCCAGTACGCGGACGCGCTCGAACTCATGGACATCGCCCTGCACGCGCTGCCCGACAACCCCATCGCGTGGGCTAGGCATGGACAGGTTTTGCGGCGGACGGGCGCCTATGACGACGCGATCTTGAGCTACCAGCGCGCGCTGGAACTCGACCCCACTTACGCTTGGGCGTGGAATGGGATGGGCTTGGCGAACGCCGCGCTCGGTCAGTGGCAGCCCGCATTGGAATGTTACCGCGAGTCGGTGCGCTACAACGCGGACGATGTTTGGTTCTGGTACAACTTTGGCGACGCGCTGCTGGTGATTGGCGAGATCAAGAGCGCGATAGCGATGTTCGAGAAGGCGCTCGCGCTCGATCCGACACATGAACCGTCGCAGAAAAAGCTGAAAACGGCGCGCGATCATTTGGGGGAATAGGGGCGCGCCGCCACTCGTCACGGATGACTACCACGCCCTTCCCTCATCACGTTCTGCTCATGCCTCATTCCTGTTTTCAAGCACACGCCGCCTGATCCAGCCAGTACGTGATCTCAGCGCGATTATCATCCTCGTCCGACTCTGCCAAGCGCGCACCCGGATCGAGCGTCAGTGTCAGGCGGTGTTCCTCGTTGTACCACGTCGAAATAGTGAGCGGGATTTCGACGCGGATCGTCTGTCCCGGCGCGAGCGCGGGGATGCTGACGAACACATCGGCTTGTGAACTGTCGTCCGCGCCGCGCGTGTCCTGCACACGGATCGCGTCGGCGCGCGTCGGCTGCGTCCCCGTATTGGCGACCTCGAAGCGGATCAGCATCGGCTCGTTGCAGCGCGTCGGCATCGGGTCAAGCGAGATCGCGCCCGCCGTCAAGTTGACCGTTGGAACGATGGTCGGCACCGTCGGGGCGGGCGTCGGCGTTTGCGAGGGCGTGGCGGGACCCGCATCGATGGGCAAAATCGACGTTTCGCCCGCGAGGGTGACGAAATCGCGGAACACCCACCCATAGACGCCCGCCATCCGCACGTAATACCAATCGCGCGCTGGCGTGATGGCAAGCACATCCGCGCGCAAGCCCGCTTCGCCCACGCCGACGACGCCAAAGGCACGTCCCGCCCCGCGCCGCAGGTTGACGTTCTGCGTAAAGGTCGCTATTACACCCGTCGCGCGCGGCGTGTTCGTCGGGGATAAGCGCGTCTCGTTCGGAACAGGAGTGGCGGAGTTTGCGGCGCTGGTTTCGGCGCGTGTGGGAATCGGGCTGGCTGTGTCCGCGCCGCTGACCGTTGGCAGCGCCAGATCGAGCAGCGACGCCGCTGAGAGCGTGTCCGTTGCCGCCAAGGTTGCCAGCGGCGCATCGGTCACGGCTACCGTCGCAGCATCTGTTGGCATGATCACACGCGGCGCAACCGTCGAGACGGGCGCATCGGTGGGTGAATCCGTCAGGATCAGCGTGGCTGTCAATCGCGCTGCTGTCGGTAACGGCGCATCCGTGGGCATGGGGGTATCTGTCGGCGTATTCGTGGGCAGACTGCCGATCACGCTGAATGCCGCCGATGCCGCTGCGGTCGATCCGTCGGTCTTGTAGGCGATGGCGCTGATTGTCCGCGCGGTTGTGGCGCTCACGCCGTCGCCGTCGGCTGTCCACCACTGTGTCACGCCGAACGCGGCATCGCTGTCTGTATTTTCGTGCGTCGTCAGCACGACGCCATCGAGCCGGATTTCGACGCGCGTCACGTCCGCGCCGCGTATTAGCGCCTGAATCGGCACGGCGACGCCCGCCTGATAACGCGCGCCTTCCAGCGGCGATGCCAGCGTAATCGCACTCGCATCGGCAGACAAAATCGTATTCGGCGTTGGGACGACGGGTGCGTTCAGATCACAGCCCGCCAGCAGCACGAGGATGAGTAAGGACGTGGCGTGCCACAATCGACGCGCCCGCGTATCAAAACGCGGTATGGTCATGGCGCGCCTCGCCCGCGCACGCCAATCCTGCGACTCAAGTCCCCTCTCCACATGGAGAGGTGATTTAGGGGTGAGGTGGCTATTTGAAAATCCTCGTATCAATCGGCGCTGAATACGCCCATCTCCTGCACATCGACCGGAATGCCATCCAACATCGACGGAATCCGGTGCGCCGGCGCGAGGTCTTCCGCGTCGATCTTGCGATCCACCATCACGATCAGCGCCACCTGCCGGCTGATCGTCGCTGAGGCAGCACTAGCGCCGCCCATGGTTGCGCCGTTGGCAGAGAACGCATGATCGCGCTTGGCGAAGCCGACGCCGATGCCGACGACGTTCGGCAGGCGCATCAGCATGTCAGTATATTTTACCTGTACATCACAGGCGCGTTGAATTTGAATTTGCATTCCGTCTACAGCGGTCATGATTGACCTCACAGGATAATGTTCAAGTCGGACAACACCACATCAATTGGCGTGAAGATGCTGGCTTGCGGCGATCCGGCGAACAACAGCCCGACGGCACTTTTGTCAGTGGGATCGACCACCAGCGCACCAGAATCGCCCCCTTCGCTCATCGATTCGACGATCACCTGTCCCACAAAGCGCGCTGTGCGTTGTCCGCGCGCGGTGTTGTAAGCGATGTTGACCGTCGCATTGAGCAGGGTGACATTCCCTTCCGTATAGCCCGTCGTCCGCCCGTGTTTGCCGACGCGCATCCCTAACGAGGGCGTTTTCGTTTGGGTCACCATGCCAATTTGCTTGATATCATCGCTGAACATTGCCGGATTGACCGGACGCGCCAGCGCACAATCCGCGCGATTCGTTGGCGCGTTGGGATTTGCCGCCAACGCGCGCAGCAGTAACTGGGGCGAATCGACCAAACCGCCGCCCGTCATCGACTGTGCGAATTCGGAGGCTGCCGCCGAGCGCACGGTCAGCCGCTTATCCGAGCCGACGAACGCCGCGAACGCATTGGCAGCCATCGCCGCCGTTCCCACGACATCGCAGCCCGCACGCGGCGCGCCGCCGCCGGTTGAAGGCGGGGGCGGCGCATCAACCACATCATCGAGGAAGCGGAGCGTCAAGAAACGCTCCAACTTGGCGACAATATCCGCCGGACTCAGTCCGCCATCCATCGCGGCAGGCTGCAAGATCGCGTCGCCCACCAGCGCATCGTTGTTGTGCGCGAACACGTGATTGTTCGAGAGCAAGAACAGCTCGCCCGTCGTCCGATCCTTGACGACCGTCGCCAGCGTCCCCGCCGTGACCTTGTAATGCCCGATGCTCACGCCGCCGGGAATGATCGGGCGGTAGCGTTCGCTCGGAGTTTGCAGCGCGCGTAGATAGCCGACTTCGTAGACATCCGTGCGCAAGCCTTCGACCTCGCGCGGCACGACTTCATCGGGCGTCAGCGCGGCGAGCGGCTTCTTTTCTTCGACCAGCACAATCAGGGCGATATCGCCGTTCTTCTCGCCTTTTTCCGCTTTGAAGCCCACGGCGACGCCAACAACATTCGGCTTCGCCAACAAATCGGCTTCATGAAGCGACTGTGCTTCTAAGGCTTGTTCCGGCGTAGACATGGACGACTCCCTAACGCGATGGCAGACAGTATTACAGCTATTATAGCATGATATCGTCGCGCTTGGGATCATCCATCTTACCCCAACGCACAGGGCGAACGGATGCGGATGCACTGTAGCCTTCACCAATCGGGGATGCGGGTTGCGCGACAATGATAGAATGGAATGGAATGTTGTAGGGGTGAGGCGCGCCTCGCCCGCACACCTCGCCCATGATAACTTGGAGCGTGCTTTGCCGACCAAACCCCGTCCCGAACCCACCTTGCGCGATCAACTCGCGGTCGCGCGCAAGCTGATTGATGAGCGCCACTATGATGAGGCGTTGTCGCTCTTGCGGCGCATCGACCATCCGACGGCGCGCGAATGGGAAACGCGCGTGCGCCAGAAGCAGGGCGGGCGCGAAAAACTGCTCACTGCCTTGCTCAGCGGCGCGGTGGTCGCGCTGTTGATCGCGGTGGTCGTGCTGGCATCGCTGCTGCTGATCGAGGTCGCGCAGCGCGACACCGGGACGCGCGCGGTTGTGGATGCCGTGTCCACATGGTCGAGCGGCGGCACGACCATCGCGCGCTATGCCGCTACCGAATCGGGCGCGCGCGCGACGTTGGACGCGCTGGCGCTGGCGGACGCGGGCGCCATCCTCGCAACGGCAGCGGCGGGCGACGACTCGCGGGCAACGCTGGCGGCGGCGGCATCCGCCACGCTCGACGCCGAACAACGCGCGCGGCTCGGCGGGCTGGACAGCCCGATTCCGGCGGGCAGTCGCATCGATACCGAGACGGGCGCGCTGCGCATCCTCAGCGCCGAGCGTCCGGCGTCCTACGTGCTGTATCGCGCGTCCCAAACGGGCATCGAGATCGCGCCGCCGCCGTCGGGGACGATCTATGTTGGCGTCGAATTGGAGTTCACCTGTCCGTTGACGGCGGCGCGCTGTCCATCCCCGCCCGAAGCCGATATCGCGCTGACGCTGGCAGATGGCACGGCGATCTCCAGCGATCCGGCGCTCGTCCCGCGCGCGGCGGTGCTGCTCCACAGCGCATCAGCGGGCGCTGTGGCGCTGACGGGCGGGGGCGTGGCGCGCGGCTGGCGCTTTTTCACGGTGCCAACGGAAGCCGACGCCGCTTTCCTGCGCGTGACGACGCCGCGCTTGCCGGATGGCATCTATGCTGCGCTTCCACAGGCGGTCGATGGCTACGCGCTGGAAACGGCGTGGACAACCGACGCCAACGGCTCGCGCGAGCGGCGCTTGCCGACATTCCGGCGCGCGCTCGAAGCACAGGGGTTCATCGTCGATGAGGCGATTTTGCGGCAGCCATCGGACAGCGGTGCGCGGGTGATCGTCCCCGTTCCGAGCGCTGCCGCCGCGCTGAGTGAAACCAGCGCGCGCGCTGCCGCCCGTGCCGTCGTGTATGCTGCCGCTGCCGCGTGGGCGGATGTGCGCGATATCGCGCCGTTGGGACTGGCGATCCAACTGCGCAATTATCGCGCGGCGCTCGATCTCGCTACCATCAGCGTGGCGGGCAGCGATCTGTTGGCGTATGCGGACGGCGCACTCGAATCGGACGCTTTTGAGGCACGTTGGATCATTATAACTGCCTAATTCCACCCCAATCCGCAGATTCACGCTAAACTAGAGGCGTTGCGCGCGCTACAATCAACGGTGGTGCGGTGTAGTGTATGGCGCTGTCTGTTCAGAAAGGGCTAGGCTTCGTGGCTGAAAATCGAAAACGGATTCTCGTGGTAGACGACGATCCCGAACTGCTGCAATTGGTACACGTGCTGCTCGACCGGATCAACGCCGAGACGATTACGGCGAAAGATGCCGCAGCAGCGGCGACAATTTTGCGCGCGCCGCCGCTGCCCGATTTGCTCATCCTCGATTTGATGCTGCCCGATATCAGCGGCGTCGATTTTCTGCGCCAACTGCGCGGGCGTAATCTTTTCGATACACTGCCGGTGCTGGTCTTGTCGGCGGTGATCGATCCAGTGACGATTCGCGGCGCGCTCGACGCGGGTGCGGATCGCTATCTAACCAAACCTTATATCGCCAACAATCTGCTGACGGTCGTCCAAGAGATTTTGCGCAGCGGACGCCGGCAGGCATAGCGTAGGCGATGATGAGCGGGCGGCGCTTGGATGATCTGGAACTCACACTGATCAGTGTAATCTCGGAACGCACCCCGCAGGGTGTCGCGTTGGAACGCATGGTCGCGGCGTCCGGCGTGGGCGCTGGGGCGCTGTACAGCGTGCTGGCTGCGCTCGAAAAACAGGGCTTGATCGCGCGCCAGACGATCCCGCCCGACGGCGATCCGGCGCAGACCGTCTACGCCATCACCGACGCGGGCGGCGACAGGCTGAAAACGGGCGTCGTGGATCGCTTGCGCCAACCACCGCCGCTGATGACCGGATTCCGGCTTGGACTGGCGCATTTGCACCTGCTCCCGCCCCAACAAGCAGCGGACGTGCTTCAGCAGTACCGGACGGCGTTGACGGCGAACGTGACGAACGTGGCGGCACAAATTGCCGCGCACGCGGGTGACGCATCCGACGCCGCTGACTCGCAGCGCGCCCTGTACGCGCACGCCAGCGCCCTGCTGAGCGCGGAACTGGCATGGTTGGATGCGTTCTTGGCGGATTGGACAGCGAAGCACACCACGCCCCCCGCCGATGCGCCGGGCGTCCCGACTCAAATTCACAAGCCAACGATCAACCCCGCCAAACAGATGCAGCGCCTCAAACGCCCCAGTTAAGCCCGACGGCTGACGGGCGCGGGCTTGCGCTCGCTGCGATGCAATCTTTTTCCCTTATCCAGCCATCTTACGGACGCCATGCCGCGCTGGTGATCGGTCCCGGCGCGCGGATCGCCTGTACCGCGCCTGTCTCCGTATCCAACACCAGCAAGCTGATGCCGAACGGCGTCAGCGCGAAGCCGCCGACCGCGATCCAGCGTCCGTCTGGCGACCACGCGGGCGGCGAACTGACGAAGTAGCGTCCATCCAACAGCGTCGTCACAGAACCATCGTTGGGGTCGAAGGCGATCAGGCGCGGTGGCAGCCCTGTGCGCGGATATTCCAATGCCGCCAAGCGCGCGCCGTCGGGACTCCATGTCAGGGCATTGATATCCGCGTCCGGCGTCGTGTTCAGCAAGCGTGTTTCGTTCGTCGTGCTATCGTACAGATGGGGAACGAGCCGCGATGTGAAAATCGTCTCGCGGTCACTGACGAACGCGATCCAACGTCCATCGGGCGATGGGGCGGGCGCGCTGTCATAGGCGGGATGCGCGGCGATTGTGCGTTCGCGCGGTGGTGCCGCTTGGGCGGGCGGACGCGCATCCGTGATGAAGATGTCGCTGCCGTCGCCGTGCAGCGCGGCGAAGACGATCTGCGCGCCGTCCGCCGTCCAGGTGGGGCGCTGGACACTCATGATGTAGTAGTCGCTCAGGCGTTGGGTGTGGCTGCCATCACGCGCGGTCACGAACAGCGCAGCATAACTTTGCCCCTGCAACCGCTGAAAGTGCGCGATCTGCGTCCCATCCGGCGACCACACGGGGGAAAAACTCGCGGCGGGTTCGCTGCCCGTCGTGACAGGGCGCACGTCCGCGCCGAATGCCGTCATGGTGTAAATATCCCAGTCCGCGCCGCGATTCGAGTCGAACGCGATGGCGTTTCCATCCGGCGACCAGATCGCGTGTCCATCGAAGTCGCCGCCGCGCGTGAGCGCCGCCGTCAGCGCGCGCCCGGCGTCCACGAGATAGATATCGGCGTCGGGGTTCAGAACGTTGAGCAGCAGGATATCGGCATCCGCCGCTGTACCGCCGATGCGCGCGAGGGCGATCAGCGCGGCGCAGACCATGAACAAACGTATTGTCGCTTGCACGAACCGATGTCCCACGCTGTTTGCTCCATCGCTGTGCCGCCCCTGACATACCCAACCTGCCGTCAGCGGACGCTGAGTAACACATGAATCCGACGTAACACCCGTGCCGCTCATGCGTCTGAATGATAGCTGAAATTCACACGATGAGGATGACAACAACATGGCGATTGAAACTGCGACGCTCGGCGGCGGCTGCTTCTGGTGTCTGGAGGCGGTCTACGACCAACTGAACGGCGTCACCGATGTGCTGTCCGGCTACGCGGGCGGGAAGCGTCCGTCCCCCACCTATGCGGCGGTCTGCACTGGCACGACCGGACACGCCGAAGTCGTGCAGATCAAGTATGACACCGACGTGATCACGTTCCGCGATTTGCTCGATGTTTTTTTCACCATCCACGACCCGACGACGCTCAATCGACAGGGCGCAGACACGGGAACGCAATATCGCTCGGTGATTTACACACACACGCCGGAACAGGGCGCGGACGCCCAAACCGCCATCGCGTCCTACAATGCGGGGGGCATCTGGAACGCGCCGATTGTCACGGAAGTGACCCCGTACACGGCGTTCTATGTGGCGGAGGACGAGCATCAGGAATACTTCGAGAAGCATCCGTATGCGGGCTACTGCCGCGTGGTGATCGCGCCGAAGGTGTCGAAGTTCCGCCAAGCGTTCATGGCGCGGCTGCGGAAGTAAAACGAAGAAAATTCAACGGCAACCTCACCCCCCCACCCCTCTCCGTACCGGAGAGGGGTGGGGGGTGAGGTTATTTCTGCGCTACTCCGCCGCTGGCGTCAGCGCCAACACCGTCTCGCGCGTGACCACGCCGACGGGCGGCACGAGGATCGTCTCGCTCAACGTCGCGCCCGCCAATAACTTGACTGCGACAGCGACAGCGACGCGCGAGAACGCCTCGCGCCCCACATCGACCGACGCGCGCATGTAATTTCCGTCGCTCATGAACTGCCGCGCCAAGGCTTCGGCGTCCACGCTGCTGATAATGACCTGATCGGCGGGGATACCCGCTTCTTCGAGCGCCTGAATCGCGCCGAACGAGCCGTTATCGTTGATGCTCAGGATCACATCGAACGCCACGCCGTCCGCCAGCAGTTGGCGCACGGTGGCGTAGCCGTTTTCGCGCGTCGCGCCCAAGTAGCGCCCGATGATGTTGGCTTGGCGCGAAATTTCGCTGATGCCGTCCGCCAACCCATCGGCGCGCGCCACAATCGTGTTCAGCGACGGATAATCGAGGATGATCACCTGCGCCTGTCCGTTTCGTTCGGCTTGGATGATGCGTCCGGCGGCGCGCCCCGCCTCGACGCCCATCAGATAATCGTCACCCGCGACGCGCACGCCGCCGTAGCTGTCGATGCTGGACGACATGAGGATCAGCGGCAGCCCCGCCGACTGAATCGACGTGAGCGCCTCCGCGATCAGGCTGTCGTCCAATGGGCAAATGATCAGCGCGCTGGCACCATCGGAGCGCGCCCGTTCGAGCTGTGTCAGTTGATCGTAGCTGTCGTTATTGCTGTCATAAATGCGATATGCTAAGCCGTAAGCGCGGGCGAAATCGCCCATTTCGCGCGCTTGCGTCGCATGATATTCGCTGGTCTGGTTGCACGCCGCATACGCCAGAAAGCCGTCGTCGCCCACGCGCCGCTGCGCCAGCGCGATCTCGGCATCCGTCGGCACAACCTCGGCGGCGCGTCCGCGCGCGTCCGCGATGATGGTGGGCGGCGTCAGCGGCACGGGCGGCGGCGGCGCGGTCGCTAGGATCACGATGATTCCGACGATGGCGATCAGCACGATCACTGCCAGCGCGACCCCGAACGCACGATTGCGCGCTTGCTCTGGCTTCGGCATGGATGCCTGTGTGGGCGGCGGCGTATGGACTGCCGGATAATTGGCGGTGCTGACGCGGCGTCCAAGCGCGATATTGAGTTCCGTCGCCATCTCGTCGGCGCTGTTGTAGCGGCGCATCGGGTCTTTGCGCAGCGCCTTGAGCGCCACCGTCTCGACCGATTCCAAGATGCTCGGCACGAGGTCGCGCGGCGGAACGGGGTCTTTTTCGAGATGCTGATAGATCACCGAGACCATATTGGTATCGCTGGCATCGAACGGCGGTTTGCCGACCAGCATGTGATACAAAATCACGCCCAAGCTGTAGATGTCCGAGCGGTGATCGAGTACTTCACCCTTGAGCTGTTCCGGCGACATATACACGGGCGTCCCGACGATATGTCCGGTGCGCGTCAAATCCATCGACGTATCGATGAACTTTGCCAGTCCGAAATCGGTCAGATAGGCGTTATCCGCGTCATCGAGCATGATGTTGCTCGGCTTGAGATCGCGGTGAATCACGCCGCGACTATGCGCGAATGCCAGCCCGCGCGCCATCTGCGTGAAAATTTCTGCCATGCGATTCGTTTCCAGCGGCTTGCCCGCGTGCAGCAAATCCGCCAGCGTGCCGCCGCGCAGCAAGCGCATGGCGATATAGGCGACCTCGTTATCGACAATGCCGTAATCGTAAATCGGCAGGATGTGGATGTGTTCCAGCGAGGCGATTACGTTCGCCTCTTGCGCGAAGCGCTGGCGAAATTCCTCACGTTCGCTCTGGGTGGGATCGAGCGTGATCACTTTCAGCGCGATGGCGCGATTGACCGACGGCTGAAAGGCACGGTAGACCGTCGCCATGCCGCCGCGCGCAATGCGCTCTTGGATGATGAAGCCGCCGAGTTCGCGTCCGACGAACAGATCAGAAGATGCCATAAAAACAACCCTTCCAATAAAACCTTACAACATATAACACAGATTTACGTTTTTTTCGATCAAGAAATCAGGCTTGTTTCGATCTCGTCCGCGTAGAGGTGCTTGGCACACCCGTAGGCGACCCGTCAGGGATTGGATCGGGAAACAGCGCGCATTTACGCATATAATGAAACTCGATGGACACTAGAGCAAACGAGTAAATCCACATGTCCCTTTTCAATCGCACTTTTCGCGCCCGCCCGGCTTTGGCGCTGATCGCGCTGGCGTTCCTGCTGATGGGCGTTGGTTTCGTCGGCGCACAACCGACGGTGGTGGTGCCGTCGGCGCACCAACTGGTCGGCGTGCAGCACATCTACCAAGGCTGGAACAACTGTGGACCCGCCGCGTTGACGATGGCGCTGACCTATTTCGGCGTCCCGGCGGATCAGTATCCGGCGGCATTATGGCTCAAGCCCAATTCCGAAGATAAAAACGTCAGCCCGTGGCAGCTATTGACCTACGTCAATACGCAGTTGGGATCGTCCGTCCGCGCGCTGCTGCGGCAGGGCGGGAATCTGCCGCTGTTGAAACTGCTGATCGCCAACAATTTTCCCGTGTTAGTCGAGGCGGGCTACGATCCGCCGCAGGACAATCAGGGCTGGATGGGGCATTATCTGCCCGTGACCGGCTATGACGACGCGCAAGGCGTGTTCTTCACCCAAGACAGCTTCAACGGCGCGAATTACACCTATGACTATGCCTACTTCGATGAATACTGGCGGCATTTCAATCGCCTGTATATCGTGCTGTATGACGAGAGCCGCGAATTGGAACTGATGGGGCTGTTGGGCGGGGACGCCGACGAACAGCAAAATGTCGTCAACGCCCTATCCATCGCGGTCAACGAGGCGACGACAAATCCGCAAGACACATTCGCTTGGTTCAATATCGGCACGAATTACACCGCGCTCGGCATGTATGACCGCGCCGCCGTCGCCTACGATCAGGCGCGTAACGTGGGCGAAGGCTTGCCGTGGCGGATGCTGTGGTATCAGTTCGGCATGTACGAAGCCTACTATCAGGTTGGGCGCTACGATGATGTGATCGCGTTGGCGCGCGCCAAACTGGACGACGGCGGCGGACAGTATGTCGAGGAAACGTTCTACTACGGCGGCTTGGCGCGCGCAGGGTTGGGCGAGACGGAGCGCGCGATCAGCAACTTCAACGGCGCGCTGGCATTCAACCCGAACTTCAGCCCGGCGCGGGAGGCGCTGGCGCAGTTCGGCGGGGCGTAGCGTTGACAATAACCAATTCTGCTATATAATAGTCGATATATCCCCCCTATCGCTTCGGTGGTAGGGTGCGAAGCCGCCGTAAGGCGGCTTCTGCTTTTTATATAGGTGAACAAATGAATGTCAACATTTATGTTGATGGTTTTAACCTTTATTACGGATGTTTGAAAAAAACGCCTTACAAATGGTTGAACATCTTACAGATGAGTCAATTTCTCATCCCCCAAAATTCCACTGTCAATCAGATCAAATATTTTACTGCTCGCGTTTCGGCTCGTCCCAACGATGTAGGTCTTCCTATCCGCCAAGAAACCTACATTCGGGCGCTAAAAACACTTCCAAATCTTCAAGTGATTTATGGGCATTTTCTATCTCACTCTGTCTGGATGGCAAATGCCAATCCGCCCCCTAAGAAACTTCAAGTGATCAAAACCGAAGAAAAAGGTTCAGATGTTAATCTCGCTAGCCACTTGCTGCTTGATGCGTTCACCCAGCAGTTTGATATGGCAGTAGTCGTAACCAATGACTCGGATTTGTACACCCCTATTGAATTTGTCATTCAACATGTAAACCGCCCCGTCGGTATTTTGCATCCACATCAACACCCAAGCGCAAAATTGAAAACGATTGCAACTTTTATTAAACCTATCCGTGAAGGGGTTCTGAAAAGCAGCCAATTTCCTGTCATGTTAAGCGATAAAAACGGAACGTTTTCAAAACCGATTGGATGGTAACGCTACTTTTTAAATCTCAAGCGTAGTTGGACGTCCACACGGTTTGGCGCGCTAAACCCCTACATCGCCGCCTTACTTGCGTGTCGTTTTGGCACCAAGCGATTGACGGATTAGAAAATGAGTTCTATGCTTTAAGCATCCTATATCCCGCCAAAGGACAAATGATGCCACCAAAATTCGAGGTCGTCGGGCTGATTGTGAAAGATATGCCGACTGCATTGGCGTTCTATCGTGAACTGGGCTTGGACATTCCTGCTGAGATGGACAAAGAAGGGCATGTCGATCATGCCCTTGCGGGTGGGCTGCGCCTATCGTGGGACACCTACGCCATCATTCAGAGTTTTGATACGCATTGGCAGCCGCCCCCCGACGCACACCACAAAATGAACATCGCCTTCCGCTGTGACACCGCCGCCGAGGTCGATGCCACCTACCAGCAGATTGTGGACAAGGGCTATCGCTCACATAACGCCCCGTGGGATGCCGTTTGGGGACAGCGTTACGCGCAAGTCCTCGACCCCGATGGCAATGTCGTAGATTTGTTTGCGACGCTGTAAGCGATCATTGGGAAGTACCCGCCTCGCCCCTCAATCCGCTCTCTAGGTGGAGAGCTGCCGCGTGCAGAGGGTGAGACTCTGGAAAAGTGGCGTCCCCTGAACGTGGCGTGCCAGCGGCAAGCGCGTGTCCGAATACGCCGCCACCAAAAGCGGTAAAACGGATCATTTTATAGGGGGTAATTCGCCCGGTTGGCGTAGACGACCAGACGAAGATCGAATGTCCCATCAATCCACGCTCCGGCACAGGTGATCAAGGTTAGGCGTGAAATTGGCTCCGACACGGGCGACAATTCCGTGCTGTCGATGGCGCTAGAACCAAAGATTCGCGCAAGAATGGCGGGATCGGCGCTTTCTTGGTTGGTGTAGCGCGTCATCTCGGTCGTGATGAAGGGAATATTGAGACCACTTCGCTTATCGTGGACGATGATCAAGTCGCCTATTTGTAGCTCAGCCAGAAAGGCGAATACAGCCGGGCGTCCAAGCGCATCATCGAAATGTCCGGCGAACGTCGCGGTGCCAATATCACCCGGAATCCCGCCGCCGCGATACCAGAAGATGGTCTGCCAGAGGGGGTCATCAATGCCGATGCCCCTTGGCGCAGCCATCGCGTTCGTTAAGGTCAGCCCGACACCGATCACGGGCGATGTGATACTGAGCGCCGGAATCTGGATTTCGAGCGGCACATCAACCGGGGCAGTGAAGAGGCTGAGTGCGGGATCGACCAACGGACCCGGAATGATCGGCGGAACTGCCGATTGAACGGACAGCGACCCCTCAGCTAGCGAGTCGAGAGCAGGTTGGATAGTCTGTATTGGTGGCGGCAGCGGCGACGAAATATGCGCGACGGTTGGTACGGCGGTAACAACCATTCCGGCGTAGGGCGCGACCAAGATCGTGATGGCGGTCGGTGCCGAAGATTTCGTCACGAGCAGCACCAGTCCCGCCATCACCAAAATCATATTTAATGCTGCAAAAGTCAGCACGACGACGATAATTCGTGTAGTGCTGAAGCGTCTTGCACGCTTCATCGTCGCGGTTCGAGCGTCCAATAAGTCGCTTGCGGTCGACCACCGCCCGCGTTGGGCAACCCAATGACTGCCTGTCCGCTGCCACCACCACCACTCGTTTGGGTCACGTTAAAGAAAACCGTCGAAGTGGGCGGCGCGGTCGGGGGGACAGCCGTTGAACCGGGCGGCGCGGTCGGGGGAACAGCCGTCGGACCGTTCACCGTCTCAGTGGCAGTTGGCGTAAAAGTAAAGGTCGGTGTGAATGTTGGCGTCTCGCTGGGGGTCGGTGTAAAGGTATTGGCTGGCGGCGTCAGGCAAGCGGGTGAGCCAATGTTGTTGGTATCCATCGTCACAGCACCGGTAAGCGCCAATGCTCGACCCGACACGTTCGCACCTCTCGTCAAACTGATACTGGCGAGCGCGAGAATATTGCCTGCAAACGTCGTAGCGGTGCCCAGCGTCGCGGAACTGCCCACTTGCCACCAGACATTGCAACTGGTTCCGCCACCGATGACAAGGACGGATGAATCGCTGGCAGTTGTGAGCGTGGTGCCGATCTTAAAGACGAAGACCGCGTCAGCGTTGCCAGCAGCATCGAGCGTGAGCGCGCCCGTCAAGCCAGCCGACGTATCAAAACAATAGACGCCTGTTGTCAGCGTCAAGCCACCCAAATCCTGACCAGTCAAGTTTTGAGTACATGCCTCGCTTGCCAGCGTATTGTAGGTCGCGGTAGCATCATTTTGAGCCTGAAGGGCGACCGCATCGCCTGCATGGATCGTTCCGGGAGGCGTGACGATGCCCGGAGGAAATCCTGTGACCGCATTTCCCGGCGAGACACCTAGATCGCCGTTGACGACTGATGTTCCCGTATTGGTCACGGTCGAGTTGCCAAGAACAGCGAAGCTCCCTGCTGCCCCCAACGTGGGAGAGGTCTGCGCGTTTACGGGCTTCGACAGACTTAGTGTCAAACCAATCAACATGATTAACGCAAGAATGAAAGGGAATCCGACTATCCATCGACGCACACGAGATAGGGCGAACATAAATCACCTCTATTGCTTAGTTGTACCCAGTTATAGATTGGAAAGAAAACGGGTTACAAAAAACGGATAACTTCGGGAATTATATCATGTTTTTTTGTAACTACTCAGCCATCGCGGTATCTTCACTGGGTTATGACCCTATATAAGCCTTAGATGTCCATAAAGAACTTCGTGGCACGAAGATCAGTATTTATTCACCTACCCGTGCAGACCGCATTTTGCCCCAGTCCTATTGGGTTCATTATGTGTTTCTTGGGTTCAAATTTGTGGATTTTGAGCTTAATCCCATGGATAGGTGAATAAATACGAAGATCACGACCAAAATCCACTACAAAGTGGTCTATTGTCAACCGTTATGAGCCAAAAAGTCGTGATGGCTGAGTAGTTACGTTTTTTTTATCATTATATTCAATCCGTGTCACCTACTTGCTACATCAACCTTCCCATACAGTTCACAAAAGACTAGAGCGTGTCTGCAAACTCGATTTTCGCTTGTTTTGTTCGACCTCACCCCCGCTGCGCTGTGCTTCGCTCCCCCTCAGACGCAGTGGAAAGGGGGTTGGGGGGTGAGGTGAAGCGATCCAAAACTCAGGTTAGAATAGACCATAGAAGTCATAATGAATGGTCAACTGAGGACAGCGTTCATCACGGAGACACAGAAGTCGATGTCGATAGATAACTTCCGTGAATTACGAAATGAACCACCTCACCCCCCGACCCGCTCTCCACATCGCGCGGGGTTGGGGTGAGGTGGCTTTAAGAACTTTCTTGGCGGACTACTATGTTTAATTCTGCGATCTCTGCGTTGAAGCTTATTCACTGCGCCATGCGCGCATAGCACGCTCCCGCTACCGCCGATACTCCGCGCCGCAGTCCCCGATCAGCGTCATCAAATCGCGTCCGCGCGCCGTCACTGCGTCGATCTGCGCGTGATCGGCGTCGTCGAGCGTGAACGCAAACAGGCGCGCATTGTCCGCGCGATGTTCGCGCACGCCCAAGCGCACGCCGCCGATCACCCCCGCGACGGCAGGCTGATCCAGCGTCCAGCGCGTGGCAACGTTGGCGATGCTGACGCTGTGCTTATCCGCGATCTGGCGCAGCGCGCGTAACAGGTCTTGGAACAACGTCCAGCCGCCCCACTGGTCGATCATCTGCTTGTATTTGCGCGCGCTCGCCGTCGTCAGCGTGCGCGGTTCAGGCTGATTCAGATAGGCGTCGCTGATCAGTCCGCCGCCGAATGTGCCGTATGTCAACAACGTGATGCCGTGTTGGCGGCAGTACGGAATCAGGGCGGACAGCGGGCGGCGATCCACCAGCGAAAATTGAACTTGATTCGAGACAATCTTGATGCCGCGCTCGGTAATTTCGCGCACGCGGACGGTATCGAAGTTGGTCAGCGCCAGATGCTTGATCACGCCGTCGGTTCGCAGCGCCGCCAGATGATCAAGCGCCTCCAGGTAACCTTTGTCGGTGTACTCCCACCAGTGAAATTGCAACAGATCGAGCGTATCGACGCCCATCCGCCGCCGCGAGATATCGATGGCGTCCTGCACAATTTTGCGCGTCATGCGCATCGGACGCGGCACCCATTTGGTGAACGCTTGGACAGCGTTGAGCGCCGTCTCACCGTCGCGCTGGCGCAGCGTCTGCCGGAACGCGCCGATGAAATCTTCGGCGGGCCCGTAGTGATCGGCTAAATCCCACGTCGTATAACCCGCGTCGTGATGGTCGATCATGCTCTTGAGCGCGGCGACGGGTTCGATCTGTCCGTGCGCGCCGCTGACCTGCCACATGCCGTTGAGCAAGCGGCAGATGCGCAGATCGGGCGTGAATTGTAAGTAGGCGGAATCGGGTAGTGTCATGCTTAATCCTTGTATCGAGTGAGACGAAGTGTAGCGGAAAACGGGGCAAATGGCGCGCATGGGCTAGGATGAAGTGCCTACATCGAAATCGGCAATGCGGTTCACGCGCTCGATCTACCAAACGCTTATGCTTGAATGTGGATCGTAATCCTATGTGAAAGATGAATGATGATGGCGAAAATGGAAAATCTGAGCGATTTGATGCTCATGGAACTGCAAGACACTTATGATGCCGAACACCAAGTCGTTGACGCGCTGCCCACGATGGCGGAAGCTGCCACCGCGCGCGAACTGAAAACCGCTTTCCAAGAGCATCTCGCTGAGTCGAAGCAACACCTCAGCCGCTTGGAGCAGGTATTCGGTTTGTTGGGCGAAACGCCGAAGCGCAAGACGTGCAAGGGCATGAAGGGCATCATCAAAGAGGGACAAGAGATGATGGAAGAGCCGATGAGCGAGACGGTGATGAACGCCGCGCTGATCGCCGCCGCCCAACGGGTCGAACATTATGAGATGGCGGCGTATGGCACGCTGCGCACGTATGCCACCTTGGTTGGCAACCACGAAGCGTCGCAGTTGTTTCAAACCACGCTCGAAGAAGAAGAACTGACCGACAAGAAGCTGTCGATGCTCGCCAGCACGATCAATGCCAAAGCGGTGGGCGCGCCGTCTACATCCGAAAACGGCAAACGCGAAAAAGCGCGTTAACCCTCAAAAACATCAAGGGAGTGGAACGATCTTTGTCCCACCCCCTTTTTTGTAACCTTACGCGGGCGCGCCCGTGATGGGCGCTTCGGGCGTCACTTCTGCCGCACCCCCCGCCGCGACGCCGCCAACGGGCGCGCCACAGTCGCTCATCAGCGTCTCGAATAGCCCAAGTCGGTCCGTATTCACTTCGTCCGCCGTCTGCTCTAAGCGGTAGCCCGTGCGCAAGACGGGGAGCGCGGCACGACAGTCGCCCGCCGCGATGTACGTCCGTCCCGCGCCGAGAAAGTGGCTTGGATTCTGGGTGCTGGTCAGCATCAGCCGTTCATAGGTCGCTACCGCGTCGGTCAGCGCGCCCGTCGCGCTTTGCACCGTGCCGAGATAGCTCAAACAGGTGATGCTGCGCGGATCGACGGTCGTACAGCGCGTCAGATAATCCAGCGCGCGATCCGGATCGCCATAGACCGAATAGTAGTAGAAGCCGAGCGCAAACAACGCATCGAGATTGTTGGGGTTGGTGTCGATCACCTGTTCCAGCAAGACCAAGCCGTTGTCATAGTTTTCGAGATTCCATTCCAACCACGCCATATCAATCGTGATGTAGGGCAAATTCGGCGCCAGTTCCATCGCGGACTGCATATCGCTGTACGCAGCGGGAAAATCGAAGTTCGACTCCCAGTTGAGCAAGCCGCTGACGTAGTACGCTTCAAAACTTTCGGGATCGACCTCCAACGCGCGCCGCACCATCTCCGACGCGCGTCCCGGCTGATTGGCATCGAGATATGCCTCCGCCATGAACGCCATCGCGCGCGCCGAAGCGGGGTTGATCGCTAAAGCTTGCAGCGCGCTGGCAATCGCCGCGTTGGGATTGTCCGCCCGCGTCTGTGCCAGCGCCCGGATCGACCACGCATCGGCGGCGAACGGATTGGCGGTGATCGTGTCTTCGGCAGCGATGAGGGCGGCGTCATTTTGCCCGGACATGATCAAGCCGAGCGTATACAAGTAATGGATGCGGACATCATTGGGCGCGCCGGGCAGCGCCGCGCCGTAGGCGAGGATCGCGTCCTCAATCGCGCCGCGTCCCCATGCGCCATCGCCGCGCGCGATCATTTCGGCGGGATTGGCAATCGGCGTTGCTGTCGGCGCAATCGCGGTGGAGACGGCATTGTTGGCGCTTTGTACCGCTCCATCGATGAACGTGGTCACTTGCGGCGCAATCCAGTCGCGGCGATCCATCAGCCACGACCCCCCGACCACGACCAGCGGCGCGAGAATCCACAGCCACAGCCATTTGAGGGTGAACATATAGCGTTTCGGGCGTTTGCCGACCCGATAACGTTTGGGCGTGCGCAGATACAAAGGCGTTCGCGCGCTCCATTCTGAGAAACACTGATTGTCATTGTACACGAGACGGCGCGAAAAACGAGCGGCGCGAAAAACGAGCGGCGCGAAAAACGAGCGGCGCGAAAAACGAGCGGCGCGAAAAACGAGCGGCGCGAAAAACGAGAGGCGCGAAAAACGAGCGGCGCGAAAAACGAGCGGCGCGAAAAACGAGCGGCGCGAAAAACGAGCGGCGCGAAAAACGAGCGGCGCGAAAAACGTCAGGGATGAATCGCACAGGGGGGGCTTGATGATTTTTTCTTCCCCGTAACCTATACAACGCGCGTAAAATCATTTACGCTGATAAGTGGCAGCCGTGACTCTGCCATCAATCGTAACCGAAGGACAGCGCCATGCCCGACTTTGACCCACAGCCGATGATGGTCTTGCAACAGCCGGAACAGATCAAGTGCTTCACCGACGCGCTGCGCATCCGCGTTTTGCGCATTTTGCGCGAGCGCGCCGCCACCAACCAGCAGATCGCAGACGAATTGGGCGAACCCCATGCCAAAGTGCTGTATCACGTCCGTTTCTTGCTCGATGCGGGCTTGGTCAAGCTGGTGGAACAACGTATCAGCGGTGGTAACGTCGAAAAATATTATCGCGCCGTCGCCCGCGTCTTTGAACTGCGCCCGACGCAGACCGATGTCGAAACCGATGTCGCCGTGATCAATTCGGTCATGGACACGCTGCGCGGCGATCTGATCAGCAGCGCGACCGTATATAAAGAAGCGACCGTCCATCTGCATCAAGCGCGCGGTTGGCTGACGCCCGAACGCGCGGCGGCGTTCAATGATCGGCTGACGACGCTGATCGAAGAATACTTCGACGAGTCGAAGCCGACCGACGCGCACGAACCCGGCGCGCTGCCAATGCGCTTTGCAACCTTCTTGTTCCGCGAAGTCCAACCGCGCGATGACGCCCCCGCCGATATCGAGGCGTGACCGAGCATACTGTAACCTGAGTTTTGGATCGGCTCTCAACCGTTCACCTCACCCCCCGACCCGCTCTCTACTTCGTGGAAAGAGGCGGGGGTGAGGTTGCTTTTATCTACCTTCTTGACAAACTACTCGAATCGAAGCCGCGCTATAATCGGGTTCAAGCTGATTGCGCCAGAATGGATGCCGATAATGCTCACCCTGACCGACGTATGCCGCACCTTTGGCGGTTTGCACGCGCTCACCAACGTCAACATGACCGTGCCGAACGGGCGCGTGGTCGGCTTGATCGGGCCCAACGGCGCGGGCAAAACCACACTCATCAACAACATCAGCGGTCTGGATCATCCGACCAGCGGGCGCATCGAGTTTCGCGGACGCGATATCAGCCATTTGCCGCCGCATCGCATCACCACATCCGGCATCGCGCGCACCTACCAGAACATTCGGCTGTTTGGCGATATGACCGCGCTGGAAAATCTGCTGATCGGGCAGCATGGGCGCGGACGCGCGTCCGCGCTAGAGGCGTTGTTGTTCTCGCCGCGCTATATGCGCGAAGAACGCCGCTTGCGCCAGAACGGGCGCGCTCTACTGGATCGCTTCGGCATGGGCGCGCTGGCAGACGCGCGGGCGGGCGCGCTGCCTTACGGCGATCAGCGGCGGCTGGAAATGGCGCGCGCGTTGGCGACAGCGCCCAAGCTCTTGCTGCTCGACGAGCCGACGGCGGGCATGAATCCGGTCGAGACGCATGATTTGGGCGAACAGATCATCCGCTTGCGCGCCGACGGTCTGACGGTACTGGTGATCGAACACGATATGTCGTTGATTCAACAGGTGTGCGACGAAATCTACGTGCTGAACTTCGGGCAGATCATCGCGCATGGCACGCACGAGGAAATCAAGCATAATCCGGCGGTGATTCAAGCGTACTTGGGCGAGGACGACGATGATGGCGCTGCTTGAAGTCCACAATATTCACACGTCCTACGGCGCGATTCGGGCGCTGCGCGGCATCGCATTCACGGTCGAACAGGGGCAGGTCGTCAGTCTGATCGGCGCGAACGGTGCGGGCAAATCCACAACACTGAACACGATCAGCGGCGTGCTGAAGCCGTCCAGTGGGCGCGTCGTTTTCGATGGACACGATATCACCGGCTGGCGCGCGGATCGGGTGACCGCGCTCGGCTTGATCCAAGTTCCGGAGGGGCGGCAGGTGATCGCCACCATGACCGTGATCGAAAATCTGATGCTCGGCGCGCACCTGCGCCACGACGCCGATATCGAGCGCGATTTGGACGACATTTTCCGCCGCTTCATCCGGCTGAACGAACGCCGCGACCAGAAGGCGGGGTCGCTTTCCGGCGGCGAACAGCAAATGCTGGCGGTTGGGCGCGCGCTGATGGCGCGTCCGCGCCTGTTGATGCTCGATGAGCCGAGCATGGGACTCGCCCCGCTGTTGGTCAACGAGGTATTCCGCATCATCGCGGACATCAAGGCGCGCGGCATCCCGATCCTGCTGGTGGAACAGAACGCGCGCAAGGCGCTGCAAATCGCGGATACGGCGTATGTGCTGGATCGCGGCACGATTGTGGGCGGCGGGGCGGCGGCGGACTTGCGTGAGGATCGGGCGATCATCGCGGCGTATCTGGGGTGATAATCGAACGCACTATCATGGGTTAAATGGAGGTCGAAAATCATGGCTGAAGCGGTCAAAACACTGACATTGGCTGATGTATTGGCGTTGGCATTGAAGCTGTCAGCGAAAGATCGGCTGCAATTGGTTGAAAAAGTCGTCTCATCAGTGGGAGAAGAACTGCCATCCCATGAGGGATTCGTACAACGAGCAGGCGAAACATGGGGACAAGCAATGGTGAGACTGATCAACGAACTCGATTTGAGCGATTGGCAAAATATTGAAATTGATGATCCCGTTGAATGGGTTAAATCCATTCGCAAACAAGAAGAAGATCGGCTGAAGCCATATTGGGACGGTGAGAAATGACGGTTGCGCTGATCGATAGTACTGTTGCTATTCATCTTTTTCGTAAAAACCTAAAGGCGCAAGCATGGAATGATGCGCTTACTCAACGGCTATCCTTAACACCGATTACGTGGTTAGAAGTGACGCGCGGCGTACCGAATAAAGCCGGTCAAGTAACCTGTAAATCCATTTTGGGTGGGTTCGATATGGAATATCTCACACCGTCCGACATGGATCAGGCGATGGATTGGATGGAACGTTTTCGTCTGAGTCACGGTGTTGGGATCAACGACTGTTTGATCGCATCCGTGAGTTTTCGGCTGCAAGTCCCGCTGTATACACACAACGTCAAAGACATGCAGCCGTTGATCGGCGCGCTGGCGGTCACTCCGTACTGAGCGTGACGTACTCCCCGAACACGTAGCCCTCGCCATCGTTGTAGCGAATTTGATACCAGCCATCCTCCTCGCCCAAGACCACGAACGACATGCTTGACCTAACGCTGCCGATGATGCTCTGATCCAAGCCCGCGCCGCTGCGCACGTTCAGCGTTTCGGTTGGCGTCAGCGAGACGAGCGCCGCTGGCTCAAGCGCGGCGTCCGGCGTATAGTCCTCCGCCAACAGCGTTTGGATCGCCTGTTCCGTCCGGTCATAATTGCCTTCACCGATGCGGAAATACCGCAGATTTCCCGCCTTGTCGATCAGATAGATGGTGGGCCAAAAATGTTGATTGTAAGCGCGCCAGGTCGCCGCATCGTTGTCCAACCCAATCGGGTAGGTGATGCCCAAGCGTTCGGCAGCGGCTTGCACATTGAGCAGATCGTGTTCGTAAAAAAATTCCGGGTAGTGGATGCCAACCGTCACCAACCCCTGATCCTGATAGGTTTCGTGCCAGCCTTGGACATACGGCACGGTGCGAATACAGTTGATGCAGTCGAACGTCCAAAATTCGAGCAAGATGACCTGCCCGCGCAAATCCGCCACGCGCAGCGGTGTATCGCTGTTCAGCCATGCCAAGCTCGCCCATTCCGGCGCAGCACCCAAGTTGGTGAGCGGCGGTGTTTGTGCCAAGATGGAACGGGCGCCACCCCATGCCGCGCCCGTGACGAGCAAGCCAACGAGCGTCAACGCGATCTGTTTGAAGCGCATCATTGTGTCTGTCCTTCATCCGTTTGTAGGGATGATATCGAGCAATGATTGCAGAACCATTACGCGCTGATCGTTTGCTCCGCCTCCCGCCGTTGATCGGCGCGCTGACGGTCACTCCGCAGTGAGCGCGGCGCGGATTACGAGCCGCGTTGCTGCGTCCAAAAGCGCAGTTTGACCGCCTCGCCCAAGATAATTTCGTCCCCGTTTTTCAACAGTGTCGGCTCATGCCGTGGAAGAATGTTACGCTGTACCCATGTTCCATTCCGGCTGCTGTCGGTGATGTAATAACGCCCGTTATTGAAGGTGATCGCTGCATGAACCCGCGAGACGCTTTCTTCTTCAGGATGAATGACGATATCGGCGTGACTCTCGCGCCCAATGATGAATTTCCCCTCCGCCGCATCCATATCGAGGGTCGCCATCATTTCGCGTTGATAGCGCCCGCCGACCACCTGCAAAAACGGCAGCCCGTTATTCATTGGAGTTCGCAGCGGTGCCGTCTTAAGGCGGCTGAGGAGTCCCCCAGATGTCTCATCACGAACTTCTTGATAAGTATGGGTCTCGGACGAGGAAATTTCGGTAAAGGGGGCGCCGGGAACCTGCTCGCCTTTCAATATCCCAACCGTGCGTTTACAGCCCGTTTCGTAACGTTCGCCGCGCAAATCCTCGTAATATTGCAGCCCGATCCCATAGCCGAACGGGACACACTTGATCCAGATATCGCCCTTTGACCACACTGCCAAAATCGGCACGTTTTCTGATTTCGCCATCAGGATTTCTTCGGATACGTTCACGGACTCGGCACAATCCGGGGACGCGATCAAGACCAAGACATAGGCGCGCCGAATTGCCGCCGGAATCTGACGCGCAAAACTGGGCAAGAGTCGATCCAAATGCTGCTCGTCGCGCCAAAATCGAACTCCAGCCTTGTGCAAGTCGTTGGAAAGCCGATCCACAAACAGGCGATCCAAATGCGAATAAGAGATGAAAACGTGCTTGTTATCGAGTTCAAGCGTGCGAGCTGGTTGCGCAACTTTAGACATGAAATAACTTCGCTTCAAGCGGATGAACGTGGTAAAGATTGTATCGTCTTTATACCGCGCTGCGACACCATTTTTCTGCTGGTCTACGATCAAGTGCAAATGGTGGACGGGCGAGGTACGCCTCGCCCGTCCACGCGCATGATGTTCACCATTTTCTAGCGCCTCGTGTAAGAATTTCAGATTACCCTTCCCGTTTGATACCCCTCCCGCCGTCTGGTACACTTACGCCACTTTTCAACCCTGTGCGCGCCGCGTGCAGCGTTCCCGCGATGCGACATGCGTTCCCGCACAACGGAATCAGGCTCGGCGGCTGGATGTGGAGCAAGGTATGGCGGTGCAAAGTCCAACCCTAGATCGAGCGCGGTTGCTCGATTGGTATCATCAAATTGTCCTGATTCGGCTGTTCGAGAACACCTGTGACGAGCTTTACAAAGACAAAAAAATTACCGGCGTCTATCTGCATCTTTACAGCGGACACGAGGCGACGGGCGTGGGCGCGCTGGCGGCGCTGACCGAAAATGACCATGTGATCACCGCCTACCGCGATCATGGCATCGCGCTGGCGCGCGGCGTCGATCCCAAGCGGCTGATGGCGGAAATGATGGGCAAGCGCACGGGCGTCAGCGGCGGCAAGGGCGGCTCGATGCACTTGGCGTCGCGCGAACACAACTTTTGGGGCGGCTATGCGATTGTTGGCGGACATTTTCCGCTGGCAACGGGCATCGCGCTCAAAGTCAAATACATGAGCGAACCCAACGTCGTGCTGTGCTTCATGGGCGACGGTGCGACCAATAACGGCTACTTCCACGAGTCGCTGAACATGAGCGCGATTTGGGATTTGCCCGTCGTCTGGTTGATCGAGAACAACCTCGTTGGCATGGGAACCCGCATCGAAGATTCCAGCGGACAGACGGAACTGGTCAAGCGCGCTGTCGCCTACGGCATGAAAGAGGGCGGGCGCATCGATGGGCAGGATGTCACCAAGGTGTACGAGGCGGTCAGCCAAGCCGTCGAGTACGCCAAGACGACCGGACCCGTCCTGATCGAATCGCTCACCTATCGTTATAAGGGTCACGGCGTCAGCGACCGCAGCTACGACTCGCGTGAAGACATGGTGTCCGAACTCAAAACATGGTCAGAGCGCGATCCGCTGCACGTCTTGCGCGATCAACTGGTGGCACAGTTTAGCGGCATCGAGGGCGAACTCGACCAGATCGAAAAAGACGCCGCCGCCGCCGTGCAGGAAGCCGTCAAATTCGCGGAGGACAGCCCCGCGCCGACGTATGAGGACTTGATCAACAACGTGTATATCGGACGGGGAATCTATGACTGAGAAAAATCTGCCCATGCGCGAGGCGCTGCGCATGGCATTGCGCGAGGAAATGCAGCGCGATGAGCGCGTGTTCATCATGGGCGAAGAAGTCGGACAGTGGCAGGGGACGCACCGCGTCACGCGCGGGCTGATGGAAGAATTTGGCGCGCGGCGCGTGCGCGATACCCCCATCAGCGAAATGGGCATCGCGGGCGCGGCAGTGGGCGCGGCGATGGCGGGCTTGCGCCCCGTCGCGGAGATGATGACCATCAATTTCGCGTTTCTCGCGCTCGATGCCATCGTCAACCATGCCGCCAAGATTCATTACATGTTCAATGGGCAGTTCACCGTCCCGCTCGTCATTCGTGCCGCGACGGGCTGGGGCAACCAAGCCACCGCGACGCACAGCCACACGCCCGAACCGATCTTCGCGCACTTTCCCGGCATCTATGTCGGCTGTCCGTCGAACGCCGCCGATGCGAAGGGGATGCTGAAAGCCGCTATCCGCGACGATAATCCGGTCTTGTTCACCGAGTTCATCGCGCTCTATCCCAAGCCGTCGCCCGTCCCCGAAGACCCCGATTTCGTGCTGCCCATCGGCAAGGCGAACGTGGCGCGCGCGGGCAGCGATGTCACAATTGTGACCTTCGGCAGCGGCGTCGAATGGTCGCTGCGCGCGGCGGACGCGCTGGCGAAAGATGGCATCAAGTGTGAAGTGATCGATATGCGCTGGCTGCGTCCGCTCGATATGCAGACGGTGATCACCAGCTTCAAAAAGACCAATCGCTGTGTGGTGGTCGAGGAATCGCTGCCGATGTACAGCTTCGGCAGCGAAATCGCGGCGCAGCTTCAGGAAAAAGCGTTCGATTATATGGATGCGCCGATCAAACGGGTGAGCGCGATGGATGTGCCGCTGCCCTACGCCGCCGAGATCGAATTGATGGCGCTGCCCAACACGCAAAAAGTGATCGATGCCGTGAAAGAGGTGCTGTGATGTCGCAAACCATCATTATGCCCAGTCTGGGCGCGGGAATCGAAGAAGGCACGCTGCTCAACTGGATCAAACAGCCGGGCGATATAATTGCCAGTGGCGATGTGATCGCGGAAGTCGAAATCGATAAGGCGACCGTCGAAATCCCCGCCAATGTCGGCGGCACGATCCTCAAGCTGACGGGCGAACCCGGTCAGATGCTCAAAGTCGGCGCGGTGATCGGCGAAGTTGGCGCGGCGGGCGAAACAACCTCACCCCCCGTCTCGGAGAGTAAGGGCGCACCCGCCCCAACCGGCAACAGCCCGCCGCCCGCCGCGCCTGCTCCATCGGACACCAGTGGTCAACCCGCTGCGCCTGCTCCGGCTGCCCAAGCGCCCGCTGCGCCCGACCAGACCGAGGATGATCACTTCCCGGATGGCATCAAGGCGTCGCCGCTGGCGCGCAACATGGCGGCGGAAAAAGGCATCGATCTGCATCTCGTCGTCGGGACGGGGACGGGCGGACGGATCACCAAATCGGACGTGGAGAACTTCAAGCCCGGCACACAAGCCGCGCCCGCCGCGCCCGTTCCAGCGGCATCCGCCCCTGCTGCCGCCGCGCCGCGCCCTGCCACTTTCGGGCAGCTCCCGACGGGCGACGACATCGAGATCATCGACGTGTCGCGGATGCGCAGCCGGATCGCGGCGCGCATGACCGACAGCAAGCAGCAGATTCCACATTTCTACGTCACCGCCGAGATCGACGTGAACGCGCTGCTCGACTTGCGCAAGCAGTTGAACGCCGATTTGGACGACGATCACAAGATCAGCGTCAACGATCTGGTCGTCAAGGCGACGGCGCTGACCTTGCGCGCGTATCCGAACCTGAACACCCATTTTTACGGCGACAAACTGGCGCGCTACAAGCGCATCCATATTGGGATCGCGGTCGCCTTGCCCGCGGGTGGACTGATCAACGTCGTGGCGAAGGACGCTGACAAAATCAGCATTGGTGCGCTGTCTGCGATGAACAAGGCGATGATCGCCCGCGCCCGCGAGGGCAAAATTCGCCCCGATGATGTGCAGGGCAGCACCTTCACGGTCAGCAACTTGGGCGCGTATGACGTGAATCACTTCGTCGCCATCATCAATCCGCCCGAAGCGGGCATCATGGCGATTGGGACGGCGAGCAAAGTCCCGGTCGTGCTGCCCGATGGCACGATTGGCGTGGGCAATCGGATGAAGGCGACGTTGAGCGCCGATCATCGCGTGACCGACGGCGCGGAGGGCGCACAGTTCTTGCAGGCGTTCAAGCGGCTGATCGAGATGCCGATGAAGCTGTTGATCTAGAGTTTGTCTGCAAACTCTGAAACCTCACCCCCCAACCCCCTGTCCATTGCAATGGAGAGGGGGAGCTAAGCGAAGCGCAGCGGGGGTAAGGTCGAACAAAACAAGCGAAAATCGAGTTTGCAGACACACTCTAGGACTGAGGGAGAATGCGAACAGGATTGCTATGATGCAGGGGCGTCCAAGCGGCTCGCCCCGCCATTGTTTGGGTTCTCTTTCGGTTCTCCATCAGCCCGTTCACGTGTCCACTTATTGCTTCCCCGCCATGTGCTTGATCATCGCATCATCTTCGGGGCGCTTCTCGGCGTCCAACCAGAGTGGATCGAGGATCATGCCCGGCAGCACGCGCGAGGCGATCCGCCCTTGTGCATTCGGCTGAACGCGCACATACAGCCGTTTTCCATCGCGCTCGACGAGCGTATGCAGATCGACCGCTTCATTATCGGGATCGAACAACCAGTATTCTGGGACGCCTGACTGAGCGTATTCCTTGAATTTATCGTCCAAATCGCGCCCACGACTTTCCAATGAGATGATCTCGACCACGATATCCGCCGCGCCGATGACGTAGGTTTCGGTCAGGCGATCCAAATGTTCGTTGAGAATGATCATGATATCGGGTTCGCGTCCGGGTTTGCCGACTTCAGTTTTCATGGGCACGCCGGCAATATAGTGCTTGCCCAGTTTCGTCCAGCGCAAAAACAGCCGCAGCAGCATATCGAGATAGCTGAGTAAGTCTTGATGTTCAAGGTTGTTCGCCACGTAGACTCTCACTTCGTCGGGCGGAAACCATTCCGCGTACTGTCCCTCGTAGAGACGCAGATAATCCTCGAACGAAATGCCCCGCACGGCGACATCGCCATCCGCGCCGCGCGCCGACTCAATGGGAACGGGCGCAGCGATCACCGAATCAGTCATGCGCTTGCTTCTCTGACCATTTCCTCAACCAGATTGAGGAAGGCGCGCCCTTCAGGTCGCTTCTCGACCTGTAACCACGCCTGATCGATGAAAAAGCCTGGCAGTAAGCTTGACATGATTCGTCCGCGCTCATCAGGTTGTTGGCGGATATACATCGGGTTGCTGTCTTGTTCGCGTAAGACGTACAACAAGACCGTATCGCGTTCTTCATCGAACAGCCAATATTCCTGCACACCCGCTTGGGCATACTCTTTGAATTTGTCGCCGTAATCGCGCGCTACGCTTTCGGGCGAAACGATCTCGACGGCAATATCGGCTGCACCATCGATAAAGTTGGTTTTGATTCGGCTGATATGGGCGGTCAATAACACCATCAAATCAGGTTCGCGTCCTGATTTGACCCGATCAACCTTCATGGGTACACCGGCGATCACGACCTTACCCAAGTTGCTCAGACCGAGAAACAACCGCAGAAGGGCGTTCAGGAAGGAAAGCAAATCGTTATGTTCACTATTATTCGCCACGATGATCACCTTCCCATCGATCCATTCGGCGTGCTGTTCGGCATACATGACGAGAAAATCCTCGAATGTGATGGCGGCGTCCGTTGCTTTCATGGGCGGATCGATCACCTGATCAGTCATGGGCTGTCCTCTCCAACCAATTCATCGAACATCGTTATCATCGCTCTCATTTTGGGACGGGTCTCGGCGTTCAACCCCTTGGGATCGAGCGCGAAGCTGCATAACAACGTCGCTGCAATCCGTCCCGCAGCGTCCGCTGGTTGACAAATGAACAAATGGTGTTCGCCACGCTCACGAACGACATACAATTCGTGATGTGCGGTGTAATGGCGTGACAAAAAGGCGACCTCGCCCGTTGGCAGCCCTTCCGCGTGCCGCTCAGCATTCAATTTCAGAACGTCGTCAAATGTGATGGCGCGCGGCGGACTGCCAACGAACATGATGATTAACCTGAGTTTCGGATAGCTTCACCTCACCCCCCAACCCCCTCTCCATTGCATAGAGAGGGGGTTGGGGGGTGAGGTGAACGGTTTAGAGCCTATCCGAAACTCATGATGATTAGGTTCCCTTGTTGAAGCGGTTCTGTCCTGCGCCGAACACCTTGCCGCTCAAGCGGAAGCCGTTTTCTTCCAAGCGGTCGATGAAGCCGGGACGGAAACCCGTTGATTCCAGCGTGCCGCCGCCGACCGATGCCGCCGTCATGCCGTTGGTACCCGGCATCCGATAGATGAAGATGTCTTGCAGCGTGACCTGTTCGCCTTCCATCCCTTGGATTTCGGTGATCTGGATGATCTTGCGGCTGTGATCGCGCAAGCGGGCGATCTGCACGATCAGATCGACCGCGCTCACGATTTGGCGGCGTACCACCCCGACGGGCAAATCCATGCCGCTCATCAGCACCAATGTTTCCAGACGGGTGATGGTATCGCGCGGGTTGTTGGCGTGGACGGTCGTCAGCGAGCCATCGTGACCCGTATTCATGGCTTGGAGCATGTCCAGCGCCTCGCCGCCGCGACACTCACCGATCACGATCCGATCCGGACGCATACGCAGCGACCCCTTGACCAGATCGCGGATTGCCAGCGCGCCCGACTTGCCGTCGCCGCCGGGAATGGGCGGGGCGGTCTCCAAGCGGACGACGTGCGGCTGCTTCAGTTGCAATTCGGCGGCGTCCTCGACCGTGACGATCCGTTCATCTTCGGGGATATAGGCGCTCAAGACGTTCAACAGCGTCGTTTTACCGCTGCCTGTGCCGCCGCTGACGACGATGTTCAGCCGCGAACGCACGCACGCCTCCAAGAACTGCGCCGTCTCGCGCGTGAGCGATCCGAAGTTGATCAAGTCCTCGACGGTCAGCGCCTTGGCGGGGAACTTACGGATCGTGATCGTCGTGCCGTTGAGCGACGACGGATTGGTGACGACATGCACGCGCGACCCATCGGGCAAGCGCGCGTCGGTCATCGGGTTGGCGCGATTGAGTTGGCGTCCCATCGGGCGCACGATGCGTTGTGCCGTCCAGAGCAGATGCTCTTCATCGTCGTAGGCGTATTCGGTCTCGTACAGGCTCTTTTTCTCCGCCCAAATGTGTTCGGGCCCATTGATCATGATTTCTTTGACGCCAATATCATCGACCAACGGCTGAATCGCGCCGAAGCCCATCAGATCATCGAGCAGCGCATCGCGCAGCAGGGCGAACTCGTTCTGATTCAGGCGGTATTCCGGGCGTTCTTGCGCCAGCTTCTGGATGAACTGCGTCAGCCGTTCGGCAAGCATCTGTTCTTTGTCGGTTTCGCCGCGCTTCCACATATCGGCTTCATCGGGCGTCTTGAGCAGCTTGGAGCGGATCAGCTTGCGCAGTTGCATCAGCTTGCCAGACAACCGCTGTTTCTGAT